>VMHT01163864.1_pt1 | contig 30564 bp, 9 predicted proteins | sample 4693611 | NCBI WGS metagenome assembly VMHT01 (sample SAMN12280063, study PRJNA550983) | marine metagenome | isolation source: seawater sampled from same location over 5 years 0.02-0.2 micron viral filtrate | place: USA: collected off the coast of southern California halfway between the port... ... | reverse complement strand
AGCACCATCAATTTCACAACCAGAACCACCAAGGAATGATATAAGTGAAGAGTTCTGAATATAAGGAGATGCTTCAATAACTGGAAGATCTAGGAATGTGTTTACTAGTGGGAAATTGTAACTAGACTGATCTTGTTCTGTAACTAAAGGATCAGGATTTGTTGTAGTTCCACTGTATGCGTTACCACTTGATAATACGTTATCAAGGATACCCCAGTTTGTAGTCAATGCAGATACAACGTTAGCACATTCAGGTGCAGATGAATCTACAGTAATCGAACCATTTGATCTAGGAAGTATTTGTGAGAACTGACCATTCTCTAAATTATTTCTTATTGCGTCTATTGATAATTCTTTTGCTGCTGCAAATATTGCACGAGTGTATGTGACCTCAGTTGCAACGTGCTGAACACCACTTGCTCCAGAGATGTATAAGTTTGCTGCTTCAACAATCTTAGAGTTACCACCATAACGTAAGTCATACTGGAATGCTCTAGTAATCTTCATGACGTCATCAATACACTGTTGATCGCCAGGTGAAGGTGTTCTTGTAACACTGGATACAGATCCTGCAGTAGAACCGCTTCCTATCGCTGTTGTAACGGTGCTGAAGAAGGTTGTAATTGCTGAGATGACATTTGCACAAGATGGGTTGGTTGCAACCGTTCTAGTGGCATGTGACATGTTATCGTTAGCGATAGCAGTGTCAATGATTGTGAAGAATCCTTCTACCAATGTTGCTTCAACAGATGTTCCTTTATTAGTGTTATCAGTTACCTGAGTAAATCCATGATTACCCTCAACAGTAACAGTCTGACTTTCTAGAACTTGTTTTGCAATTGTTTTTACTAATTGGAATACTGCACGTGATTCTGTCTCTTCTCCGTCTAAGAATGTTGATGCAACATATAGATTTGCAGCATCATAAACTTGCTCGTTACCACCGTATGCTAGGTTGTAAGTAACAGCACGTAATACATCTAAAGCATCGTCAATACAATTCTGGTTTCCACCTGGCACATTGTGGGATGGGTTGTCTATATTATATTGTTGAACTGCTTCAAATGCAATAAACTCAAGGTTTTTTTGTATTAGAGTTGCAGCGTCACGACGAACTGTCCCTGCACCTGTGTCAAGAGTTGCATTATGATAGTATTGTAATTTTGTAGCGTGAGGATTTCTGTATAATGGTAGATTTCTTCCTGCTAAAATACAAGCATCTTTTGCATATCCAAATACTTCTGAATAACGATCTCTTGTTAATGAGAAACCAGGATCAATATAGAATTTTGCCTGATCAAATACTCTATCGTTACCACCCCATTTGAGGTTATGTGCTACACACTTTTGTATAAAGTCTCTGACATCATCATAGCATGCAGTATTGCCTGTAGGTATTGTGTAACTTGGATTTGCAGCAAGCATTTTATTGACTGCATAGTCTGCAATCATGTCTGCGTTAGCAAATAGTAATTCAGAAACGTCACTATATTTGTTACCTTGATCCTTACTATTAGGAGTTCTGAATGGTTGCTGATTATCTGTGAATGTTCCACCAGTTCCAGACTGTCCGTTCTGTGTGCTGTCTGGTAGGTCTACTGTAAATTCTCTATCATCATAGATGTCTTGGATACCATGAGTTCCATTAAGTGTAGCGTTACCAGTTCCTGTAAAGGTTACAGCAGATGTTAATGCTTTCTTAAGTGAGTTAGTTCCCGCACTTACAAGTGTATGGGTTGAAGTGTCGCTAGATACACCAACGTTAACTTCAAAGGTATCATTTGTTTTATTAGATATTGCTAACCACTTATCAAATGCAGGATCTGATCCTCTTGGATATGGATGCTTGGTTTGGTTGCTATCTGTTGTACAAGTAAATACTAATGCACCCGCATCAAATTTAATTAGGTCTCCATTACTAAATCCATGACCAGTAATTGTTACTTCTAATACACCACTTGCAGGAGTGTATGTTGCAGCACTTGGAGTATGCTGACTGAAACTAGGATATAAGTTGTGTCCTTTTTGAATCTTGACAGTTGCTTTATCACCAGTTATAGACCATGATGTAACTGATCTTGCAACAGTTGCTGCTACTTGTCCAAAGTTTGTTCCACCAATAGTAAGTGCAGTACCACGAGTAGCGGATGATTCATAATAATATTTGACATAACCGACTGACTCCTCTGCAATAAATTCTTGGTTGTTTTTGATATTCTCAGCACCATCTCTAAATCTATCACTTTGGTTGATCTTAGTAAATCCATATGGTGAGTTACGAAGAGATGCTAGAACATAGTTGTTTGATCCAACAACAGTTTGGTTACCAGTTGCATCAAGACTAGCACTAATTTCTGATATATTTGCTCTTACAACAAACTGTAGTGAGTAACCATCAGCACGTTCAATACGATGTGTAATATACTTTCTACCATTAAGATCTTCTAAGTTATTAAGAACAGAAACACCAGTTCCAGATGATGTAGATACATCACTTGCGGTATCAATGTTTGCTTGTTTTAATACAAATGTAATTGTTGTGTTAGAACTGTTATATCTTCCTGCACCTCTACCTAAATCAGTATTGCCTGGTAATGTTGGAGTTCCAGATCCTGTATCAAATGCTCCAATATGGTAGGTCTTATTAAATCTTGCATCAGAGCCAGGAAATGCAAATGTAACACCAGCTTGACCCAATGATGCCATGTTGCCAAAGAACGCACTGGTAAGTGAGTTATCTACACCTGTAATTGAAATTGTAATCAATCCACCAGTAATACTGTAAGTGCTATTAGTTCCTGTTCCAAAGTTTATTGCACTGTTTTGGAAACCATAAACATTAACTTCTTGTCCAACTTCATAATCATGGAAATCAGATGATACAGAAGAACTTGCTAATGTGAATATAGGACCATTATATGTTGATATGGTATTCAGTGATGTATCAATCGTTGATATTGATAGTAATTTATCTTGTAATTCAAATCTTTGGAAACCTACACCAGTGGATGTTATAGGTAATGTTACAGGATCATCAGCACCTGATGCATTTTTTTGTGTTGCGTTAGCAGCAGATGATGCAAGTCTGAACCAGTTATCGCTTTCTTTATAAACAAAGTATGCAGTTCCGTCAACAAGACCAGCGATACCGCCCATTTTTCCTGCACGATATATGACACCATCTCCAGTTGTATACTGATGACTGCTGACATAAATGTGATTGTCTTCTGGCATCACATTACCAGTTGTCAACTCATGGAACTTATCATCGGCAGATACACCTGTAAGATCTTTTCTACCCTGAGTTAGAGTTGTATTTGCAATAGCATTTGCTTCAGTATCATATAATTCAATAGTATTATCATCTACCTTTCTTACCCAGTAACGAGTAGTATCAATTAAACCTGGTAGTGGAGTTGTATTCTCATCTTTACTGTATACAACTTGATCACCAGTTAATAAACCGTGTGCAGTAATAGTAATTCTATCAGTTGTTATATTGATATAATTAGTGCTGCCTCTAAATGATACTACTTCTCTTTCTGTATCAACAGTGTGCTGATAAATTTGATTAGAGATTGTCTCTAGTTCTGGTCTTAATGATTCAGCATCAACAACGTCAAACCTATCTGATACACCCGCATTGTTAAGGTCAGTAATGATATTTGCTGCTACAGCATCATAGAATATTTTTTCAGCATCTTGGAATACATCGTTAATACCTGATGTAATAAGAACCGTAATATCACCTGTAGAGTAAGGTGATGCAACAGGACCTGTAAAGTTGATTGCCTGAACTGTACCTAGTGTTCCTGAAGATCCACCTTGTAAAAAGTGTCCAACTACTAGAGTTGTGTTACTACCTGTGTGGTTGTTAAATGTAACTTTGAATATGTTATCACCACGGAACTTATCGCCAGGTATTGCAGGGATCTGTGATATTTCTGGTTCGTAGTATAATCTTTGTTTGTCATCAAACACAAAAGCATACTTCCAAGTATGAATTACTGTACTCTGTGGGTCTGATGCGTTCTGTAATGCGTCTCTGAATACAACACCAAAGATGTATGTTTCGTTAGACGCCTTAATCATATGACGATCCTGATTTGCAGGACGCATGATTACACGACGTAGGTTGTCACCAACAAGTGAACAGTTTCTAGGAAGTGAAATTGGGTTATCTTCTAGATACTCACCACCAGATACGATGATAGTTACGTATTCGTCACTTGCATCTGGGGTTGCTTTCTGTAATCCATAAGCAATCTGTGCTGCTTTCTTAACTGTTTGAACAGGTCTTGCAGCTGAACGACCATCGTTTAGATCACTACCAATAGTCTGTGATACGTAAACACGACCACCAGTGTCATTAGTAGCAACTTTATATACAAAGTCAGTGGTAGCAACTCTTCTGGACTGATCACTTAAAGGAGGTGTATCAGCAGTTGGATTAAATATAGTTCCAAAAGTAGGACTTGTTACGTCTGTATCTTCAAAGTTAATTAAGTTTGGAGCACGAAGATTTAACGCAGGGTTGATAATAGTATCAATATCGAGGTTTGTAACCTGTGCAGTATCAGAAATGATAGAACGAGTCGTTCTGATCTGACCTTCTACATCAAGTTCATACTGAGGATCGTTAGTATTAACACCAATTCTTACGTTTTCCTGTGCATTTTTGTTTATGAATAATGCGTCTTTCTCTAGTGCACCTGTTCCAACAGATACTTCTATAGATGTATCTCCTTGGATACTTAATGATCTTACTCTCTTATATGCTACACCAGCACCCGCTGTAATTACACTGTTTGCGGAACCTGTAAAACTTAAATTATCGTCGTCTACTTTTGTTACTGTAAAATTGCCATCTACTTCACCGCCAGATGTGAAATCAAGATATAACGTTTCTGTGCCTATAATACCATGTGCAACAGAAACTATGTTACCTACACCAGCTGCTGTTCTGCTGTATGTGGCATTCGTCCAATTTCCTGTCGCTTTTGATCCGCTAGCTTCAATTCGCTGTTGGTCGGCATTAATCTGAAAACTCATTTCGTTCCTAAAAGGTTATGTAACAACGGTTAAATCTAAATTACCTATCCACTTAACTGTAGATGAGGTAGTAACACTTGACACTTGAAAAGTAAAGAATGGTGCTGCACCAATTGTGATTGCTGCTGGAACCACATTCCAAGTTTCCTGACCTGGCGGATTGTTCCTAACAATTATCTTCCTTTCAGAAGCAACTGTAGGAGTTCCAGTAGATGAGGTAGTAATTATAATGTCAAATTTGGCAGCATAAACATATGTATTGTTTGATGTTTCTTGTCCAAAAATAGTTCCACTCGCAAAAGCAACAGAGTCGTTTAGTAATGGAGGTGTATTTGTAGCAAGAGGTGTTGTACCATCTAATGATAATTGCATCGTATTATTAGATGCATCTGTTTGCCTCTTCAGAATGAAAATATCTTTGTTTGCATCAGTAAAACTATCGCTTACCATATGCATTGCAGAGATATTTTTCAAAGCTCTAGAAGTATTCATTACTTCAGTAGATGCTACTGAGTATCCTCCTATTGATGAAAAATTCTTTACGGGCATTGTCTTAGGTTACCTAGAGGTTATTTATGCTTTAACTTTGGTAGTTGTAAATCTACCAGTGAAGTTTGATGATGAACTAGCAGCACTTGACTTTGCAAGTGATATAGTGACGTTAGAACCAACAACACTAATCGTTGCATCAACCAAATCATTATCAGATGTTACTGAGTTAGTAACAGTTGCATGTGCAGTTGTTCCTGCTGTAGCACATACAGTTGTAACTTCAAGCATATGAACTTTACCGTCATCACTTTCAATAGTTACAAGAGTTTTTCCACCTTTATATACACTTTTATCAAACTGTACAATACTTGCAGATGTTGGGAATGAACTTAACTGACCACCTTCTACACGACAATCATCTAGTTCCATGAATGTGGCAGTAGAATCAAATACTGTTAAGTATGATTCTGTTCCTGCATTCCATCCTCTATTGATTTTCCATCCTGCTTGTGATCCACTACCATCTAAATCAATAAATGACTTAGAACTTAATCGAGTAGTATAGTTTGGATTTAAAACATCAAGACGTAAAAATGCTGTAGAAGTGCTTGATAATCCTGTAACTGCGAATGTGATGTCATCTGCAGGAGTTGCTCCACCAAGTGTGCCACCCGCAATAGTAATTACCTCTCCAACTTCATATCCAGTTCCACCAACATTAACTGCTACTGATGTAATACCACCACTAGCATTTGTCACAACATTAAATTTCGCTCCTGATCCGTCAAATTCTCCTGTAGAATCTACGCCAGTATATGTTTGAGATACTCCGTAATTATTTCCATTTGATGTTACAGTTCCTATAGTTGAAATTGTACCTTGGATTGGAACTGCTCTTAATCTACCACCACCAGTAACTTCTATATCTTTTTTATCTCTAACCTTAAGAACAGATGCAGCACCTCTAAGAACATCAAGAGGATCAACACCTATTGAAGTTCCTTTTAGACTTAATGTTCCAACAGTTTCAAAGGTCTTTGCAGTTCTAAGTGTAAATTTGTCCTGAGCAATACTTAATGAATTAACACCAGTATTGTAGAACTCAAAAGTATCTTCATCAGCACCTGGTGAAGATTCAGTTAATACGTAAGTGTCTTGGTCAACGTCACGAACACCACCAAGAGAAACAAAGTCATTTCCATTGAAACCTTCAAACTGTAACTGTGAAGTATTAAATCTAATAGCACCAGTAATACGATCTAATGTATTAGGACGTTCGTTTGTAGTACCTGATGGAATTATAAAAGAACCAGTAGAATCAACTAGAACATCTTTTCCTGCCGATGGTTTTAATACAACACCTTGACCATCAATGTCGGATACAGTAATTGTTAAACCAGATCCACCACCAGCTGCAGTGATTAGAAGAGTGTCACCTATTGCATAGTTTTGTCCTTTCGCAACTATAGTAACTGCTGAGAATGTTCCCGAAGCAACTGTGACTGTAACTGTACATCCAGTTCCACCACCTGTTGAAGTGGTTGCTGTTCCTGTATATGTTCCATCTGTATATCCAGATCCAGTTCCAGTAACTGTTAGTGCAACAACCTCACCAAAGGATCTTACCGCTGCAGAACTATTGTTACTTACAACATTTTGTCTAACTCTTAATTTTCCTGCATCTAAATTACCACTGAATAATGCAGTTCCTGTAGATGTTTCTAATTTGAATACTTCTGTTGTTCCATCATCAACAATAAAGTCAACGTTTGCACCACCTTTAAATGTGTAATCTCCACCACCTTTAGTGTCAAAAGTTAGAGGAACATCAATATCTGTTCCTCCTGTGCTAATGGTTGTTGCGTTATTAATTTCTATTTGTGTGGCAGCAGTACCTATTGATAACTTAGGAGTTGTAGTTTCTACTTTTAAAAATGGATTTAAATTACCAAGAGTCGAATCAACTTGTAATCCTATAGTGCTAATATAATCTGTTCCATCAAATCGAACACCTTCAGTTCCACCAAGACTAACACCAATTTTATTTGTAGCTGATTTGAAAAATCCTGTTTGAGCAGAACCAGTATCAGAGAATGTAAGTGAAGGTGCAGTAGCACTACCATCTAAGATTTTTATATTTACTCTGTCTATTGATGAGTCTGCACCACTTACAGTTATGCCACCATTGAAGGTTCCTCTTCCTGTAAATGCAGAAGTTGAGTTAGCAGAAAGAGTTCCTGATGCAGATATATTACCACTAGTGGTAACTGAAGCAAGTTGTGATATACCAGATGCATTGATACTCCATGATGTTGCTGTAATAGATCCCTCTGGTTTTAGGGACATTTGTGACCCACCACCTACACCCATGTTTAGATCACCCGCTTGAGTTAACTCAAGAGCTTTAATTGGGTTTATTGTTGCGAGGGTAGCAGAAAAACCAGTTCCTTGTGCAATACTTGCACCACCAACTTCACCTAATATTAAAGTATCAGCAAGTTCATATGCTTGACCAGCATCTTGTATAGTTACTGAAGATACAAAACCTACATTACTTACAGTATATTGGAATCCAGAACCACCAGCTGAACCAACGCTGCTATCGTCAACACTTAATACCTCTCCAATAACATAATTATCTCCAGCTAAAGATATATTTGATACAGTTGCAATACCTGTATTGTTTGAGTTTAGTGTAAATATGAATCCAGATCCAGTTGCATCACCTAAATCAATAGGATCAACGATTAATGCATCACCGACTTTAGCGTTTGAACCTTGGTTAGTAAGTGTTACCGCAGTTACTGCACCACTGGATACAGTTACATCTGCAGTCATTCCACTTCCACTTTGTCCTGCAGCTCCAGTTGCAAAAGACACTGTGCCAGGTTCAATCATGCTTTGACCATGAACTGTACAATTAAGATATGTGGTTGTGCTCAATGCAGCTACACCATTTGCACAAATTACCTCAAAATATGCTCCTGCAGTACCTGTTGTTCCATAAGTCCTTGTAGTAACTTTATCAATAGTATCGCCAAGTGCTAGGGGGTGCCCTCCCATACTGGAATCGGATATGTCAAATTTATATGTGTTGTCGTCAAGTAGTGTTAAACTTTGTCCCTCAGCACCATTGACCAGATATCTATTAAGTCCACTTCCAAAACTATCAAGACTAGCAGATGCATTTGAAGTTCCACCAGTTACAGTTTCTGTTTGCCCACCTTGGAATGTTCCAGTAACATTGCTCAAATATAAAAAGTCAGTTCCAACTGCACTAACAGTTCCTGAACCACTTCCAGCTCCATTTGTAGTAACAGTTTCACCAACTTGGAAAGGTCCGTTTGTAACAGCACCTATAAGACCAAGTTTATCTCTCTGAACAACTGTCATAGTATAAGTTGTAGTCGGAGCGTTTCTAAACTCAATACTATATGGAAGAGCGTCTTTATAACCAGATCCTGCTGCAGTAATAACTCCTTGAAGACCAGGCACAGTAAATGTTGCAGTTCCGCTAGTTCCACTTGCAGATCCTGTCCAACCTACGTTGTTATATGTGCCAGGCAAATATCCTGATCCAGTAGCGGTTATTGATCCAGTCAATGACTGAACATTTACACTAAGAACTCCTCCATTACCACCACCACCTTCAAGAGTGATAGTTGGATTAGCTTCATATCCTTCTCCTGCACTAGTTATTGTTATAGTTGCAAGTTTACCAGTTTGCTCGTCTAAAGTTAAAGCAAGTATTGCTTCAGTTGTTGGTGCGTCTCCACTTTGAGTTATTTTTACAGTTGGTATACTTCTATATCCTAAACCTTGAGTTGCTAATGTAACTGTAGCAACCGCAAATCCCAAAATGGGTGTTCCTGCAGCATTTGCTCCAGTTGTATCTCCCGCTACGGGTGTGAACGAAAGAGTAGGGGCAGATGCATAAGATCCTGCTGTGTCTATAGTAATAGATGATACTGATCTACCAAAAGTCGGAAGTGCTTGAGCGTTAAGTCCACTTCCTGAGTCAGTAATATTAATACCAGGTGCGTTAGTATATCCATTTCCTCCACTTGTAAGAGGTATTGCTGTAACAACTCCTGCAGAAATTGTAGGAGTTCCAACAACTGCTGTTTGACCTTTAAAAAATTGCTGTAAAGTTCCTGTGGATGTTAGTGATATTGCTGTTCCATTATTAGCATTAGTTAAATTTAATGCGAGTTTTATTGTATTATCATCAACACGAATAGCAAAATAATTTGTTGCTGTAGTTAATCCACCAATAGCAGTTGCAGTTGCATCAAGAGTTGTTGCATCATATGTAACTTCGTCTCCAGTCTCAAATGGATGATTGTTTAATGTGACTGTATTAGCAGTTGTGTTGACAGAAGTTATTCCTCCAGAAAAAATTTGTTCTGATGGTGCATCCACTGTAACAGTAATTGTTCCAGATGTATATCCAGTTCCACCAGCTGATATTGTTATTCCAACAACTTTACCACCTGTTGACAGAACCGCAGTAGCAACTCCTGATCCAGAGTCAAATGCTACAGTTGGTGCATCTGTATAACCAGAACCTCTGTTAGTTAGATTTATTCTTTTAAGACTACCAACTGTGGCGATAGTATTGGATACAGTTCCTTTTTGGAAAGGATCTGTAATTACGGTTGTTGGTTGTGCACCACCAGTGTATCCTGTTCCTGCACCAGTTATGTTAACACTTCCAATACCATTTCTAAGAACAGTAAGTGATCTTGTTGAGAAAGTAGATGCTTCTGAAGCACCAAATACTGTGCTACCACCAAATCCACCAATTTTTAATGAACCTTGAGTTGTGCTACCAAATGATATTGACTTATTAACATCAAAATATATGGCATCTTTAACGATTGTCTCAGCGTTAACAACAAAGTCTTCTTCACCAGAGGGGTCAACAATTACCTGACCTGTGGTAGATGTGATACTATTTCCTGCTAATCTTAAATTACCTGTCTCAATATATGCAGGGAATATGTTAGTCGTTCCAGTAGCATCGCTTAATGTGATGTTTGCAGCTGACTGAGCTGTTGATGATGCTGCAAAGTTTACACTACCAGTTGATACGTCAACTGTAAGTGCATCACCAACACGGAAATCACCAAGATGGTCTGTAGAAGAGAATAATACTTGACCACTATTGAGTTCTTCTACTTCATTATTCTGAACAGCGAGAGATGGGTCATTCGTAAAGTCTGCACCAGATCCAACATAAGCAAAGTTATGTGATGTAAGAATTAGTTTTGCTCCAGAACCATCTGCCTGTGCACCTTTCTGTCCATATACACATGCAGATCCCACTGAACGAATTTCAGCACCAAACTGAGAGTAGTCAGCAGTGATAACAGATGTAGCAGAATCACCACCACTAGATCTAATATCAGATGTTCCACCAGATGCGTCTGTAAAGGTCGTAGAAGCGTCTGTACCGTTTGCATGTAGCAATAGCACTGTATTCAGATCTGATGAGTATTCAGTTGTTGTAGGAGTAAATCCTGCAGTAAAACGAGCAGCACCTTTACTAATCCTCACTTCGTCAACATGTCCGTTGAATGCTTCTGTAGGAGATGCCTGATAATCTGAACCTATGACAACAGGAGTTGTAGATCCATAGTCATTAGCGTCTGTATATGTTCCTATCTCAGTTCCATCTAAAAATAATTTTGTTGTTCCTGCATTTCTTGCAACAGCAACATGATACCAAGTTCCAGTTGCTAATGTTCCACCGTTTATCTGTGATGTATTGCCTACTGCAAAATGCAATGCAGTTCCATTAAGATATACAGTCGGTGCTGTATCTGTAGCAGATGCATCTCTAAGGTCAAATATTCTCTGTATGCCTGTTACACTGCCAGGTCTTATGAATGCTTCTACGCAGAAGTTCGCAGTACCAAATCCAAAGTCTTCATCAGTTGGAACCTTTACATTATCTTCTGTTCCGTCTAATAATATAGATGATGATCCAAATTTCTTTTGTGCTGTATCTAACTGTGAGTCACCAAATCTACTTAAAGTTTTAGGTGATTTGTTTACAGTTACAAACTCTCCAGTTCCTTTTCCTGTAATGAATACGTAAGTTCCATCATTACTAGCAACTACACCACGACCAACCGCTTTCTTATAAGTTACATTGCTTGAGGATATAGTACCAGATCCTGATGTAAAGGTTACATTATCATTATCTACCTTAGTTACTTGATAAAATCCATCTGTAGCACCACCACTGATGAAGTCTGCATAGATGTAATCATTACTTACTAAACCATGTGCAGTTCTAGTTAAAGTTACTGTAGTGCTTGATCTTGTATAAGTTCCTGACTGAAATCCATTTTCTAACTGATACGCAACTTCAGATGCGGAGAATGTTCCACTAACACCACCAAATTTTAATCTAGTTTGTCCTGCTCCAGCTTTACCTGTAGCACCCTGAAGACCTTGAATACCGATAGATGCAAAATAGTTGAAGCAATTTAACCATTCAACTCTAATACCATTAGTTGCTTTTACACCAATCTGATTAGGAGTAATAAAGGTACACTCATTGAATAGAACTGAACTATGCTGTGATGCAGCGTTTAAGTTTGCACCATCAAGTTTAGCACCACGTCCTGCATCTCCTTGTGCATATCCATAAGGATCAGAACCAGATACTACACTACCTTTTGTATTAACTGTAACTCTCTCAATGTAAGGACTCTGTGTAGAGTTCATACTTGATACTATTTCAAATGCATATCCATCATCGTTACCACTATCATAGAAGAAATCTTTGATAGTCATATCTGAAAGGTGAGAATCACCAGACATTATAAACGCAGTATTTGACTGTGTTGCGTTTGTTGGTTTTACAGATGTGGATCTTAAATTTGTTCCACGTATTGTAACACCATCAGGAACAGTCATTGGGAAGACTTCTTGATACTCGCCTGGTGCAACTAAAATTGTATCTCCCGAAGTTGCAGTAGTAAGTGCCTTTGTAATAGTAACAAATGGAGTATCTGGGTGCTTACCATTTGCACCACCATTTGTAAGTGTTGTAACATCTGAACCAGCTGTGGCAACATAGAAAGTATTCCCCTGACCATTCGTTATGTCAGTGGAAAACATAGTAGTAACCACTTCACCTGTATTAGGTTTCTGGTTTGCTACCTCTATTATATTGGATCCGTTTCTAGCGTATAATTTCTTATCCGCTATATTGAGAGCGACCTCACCGTCTACTAAATTAGAAGTCGTCGGGACCGCTGCTGCTGTCGTCGATCTCTTTAGTTTGATTTTCGTTGCCATCTAGAGCATTCTCAGTTTGTTGTTCAGCGTTCATACTATTTAACTGACTTTGTAAGTCAGTTATTTGTGCTTCCATCATTACGTTTATCAGTGTCAATTCAGAGATTTTCTTTTGTAATGTAGAAATAACAATTTGTGCGTTCATGTTTAGTTAAGTGTCAAAAAGTACCACCGTCGATTGTGTCTGTCCACACAGGCACACCCGCTGCAGTTACAGTTAATATCTGATATGAGTCAGATACGTCAGATCCTGTTCCTGGTGATCCCATGTTTGCTGCTGCAGTAACTTGTAATGCACCAGCTGTGTTACCATAAATGATACCATTTGCGGTAAATGTGCTAACTCCAGTTCCTCCATACTGAACCTCAAGGTCAGTATCAAGTTCTAAGTCACCTAGTAAAACTGTACCACGGTTTCCTGTGACACCAAATACAGTGTTTGTATCTGTTGCTTCTTCAATGAATGTCCAAGCACCAGCTCCATCAGCACCACCTGTGCGGTCATAACCAAAGAAACCGAATTGGTTGGTTCCAGCTTTATTGTAGTGGATCTTAACACCACGATCTAATGCGTCATCAGCACCACTCACTGTGACAAGGACAGAACCAGCTGCCATTGTTTGAGTAAGGTTATTGCTTAAAGTAACTGTTTTAGTTCCTGCGTTGATAGCACTAATAACAGTTGACCCTGCGATACCAGTCACTGTAGAAGTAACTGCGTCATTAACTTGTAGTTGATCTACAGCGTCTACAACAACGTCTGCCTGTCCACCAGCTGCTGATGCAGTCATAGTAACAGGAGTTGTTGGATCTCCTAATTCGATTGTAGGATCATTAACTGACATTGAAGCAGAGTTCACTGTAGTTGTAGTTCCATCAATCTGTAAGTCACCTTTAATGATAACAAGACCACCAGCATCAGTTGCTGGATCGGGGTCAATTATCAATTCTTGAACAGAGTTAATAGTAGATAAAACGTTACCATCTAACTTAAGGTTATCAATCTCAATTGAACCAGTCTGAGATGTGGTTCCAGAAATAGTTGTTGTTCCGTTGAAGGTTACGCCATTCTGGAAGGTTGTCGTTGCATTAACATTGAGGGAGTCTCCAGATGCAGTTCCGATAGTAGTATTGTCATCTATATTCAGATCTTTAATGTGTGCGGTTGCTGCAACACCAATACCACCCGCAAAAGTAACACCCGCAGTAGCAACGTTAGAAGCATCTGTGGTATTTGCAAAATTTACTTTAGTGGTTGATGTGGTTCCAATTTCAATGTCTGCACCATCAATTTTTAGTTTATCACTTGTCGTCTCATCATAGACTATAGAAACATCCTTGTTATTACCAAAGATTAGTTTCATGTCGTCAGCGATACGCAAGTCAGGGGTTCCTGCTACACGTTTGACATCTAAAACTGCGTCTGAGTCATTGAATGAGAGTTCTACATCTCCTGTAGTTCCAAACTCTAGTTCTTGACCATCTTCTATAACCAGTTTACCTGTGCCATTTGCACGGAAGATGAGGTCAGAATCAGTAGTAGAAGTAGTAATGACGTTTGCATTGAGGGAAATGTCATCAACGTTCCACTGATCAATCTTTGAATTACTATCAACTAAGACCGCTGAACTTGCTGTAAGAGTACCTGTGACATGATCTAGCATGTCCATGAAGTATCTACCACCTACAATTTGAGCAGCACCGTTATTGTCTCCGACAAATATACGATCTCCTGCGTTTGCTTGGGTACCATTAGCACCTGTGGTTACAGCGAGTTCACCAAAGGTAATAGTGCCTGGTGCGGTTGTACCCGTACTTCTTTTTATTAGAATATTGGATGCCATTAGAAGCTACCCCCATTAACTGTTATGTCGTTTAATACGTTTGTGGCTACAAATCTTGTTTGTGCTGAGTCATATACAAGGACTGAACCGTTTGCTAGTCCACCTTGTGATGTGTCTGTCAAATCTACGTCTGACATTCCTCCAATCGTGCCACCGCCACCACCTGTAGCGACACGTGTGACCTTTGGAACTGATTGGTCTCCGAATCTTAGTCTTGCCATTTAAAGTGTTACTCCCTCAAGTACGCTTACTGAACCTTCTAAGACTCTGGATTTCAATCCAGTGCTAGAAGTTATTACGACGTCATATACATACCTTCCACTCTTCATAGCGGAGGTTTGGGTATTGTTTAGAGACAGTTGTATTCTTCCACTTGTAGCAGGAGATAATACCGCAGCAGTCACCGTTTGTGAGGTGCTACTTGTGTAATGCTTCTTTATCTTACTTGCTACTGTATATCCTGTAAGGTTAAAATTTGTACCATTATCATTCTCAACTGTAAAGTCGATGATAAAGTCAGAACCTTGATATATTAGTAGATTGGATACAGCACTTGCCATTCTCTAAGAATTCCATATAATATTTAGCTTAACTTTATTTATCCTCTTTCTGAACTAAGTCTTTTACAAGTCTCTTCAGTTCTTCAACTTCGTCTTTTAAATCCTGTAAAGAACGGTCTTTCTTTTTCGCATTCTCTCTTGCTTTTATATAAGCATCATACTGTGTAGTATCTGTATTAAGTATTGCATTAGACGTAGGATCCCTGCCAAGAGTCTGATGACCCTCAACAGGAATTAGATCAATTATATCTTCCATTATGCTAGAGCGATTCCTCTTAAATCCTTGACTCTTGGTATATATGGTTGGTTTGAGTTAAGTAAACTTATTTTAATCTGGAATGCATCAAACTCATCTACATCTTCTACAGTAAATTCATAATCTGTAAATTCAACTAAATCGTTTTGTGGAACTAACTCACCGCTGTCTGGTCTACCTGTAGTATTAAAGAACTGGAATGGTAGTTCATCTAGATTATCAACATAACCAACAGGAACTAACTTATACATTACAACAATCTTAGATTCAGACCATGTGTTTGCTGAAAGCATTACCTTCAACCCACTTGCACTCTTGTCCATTCTAGCAACCTTAGTAATATAGTTAGCAGCACATTCTCCACCAACACCATCTGTAGGTTCAATATTATTAACTATATTTCCAGTTGTAATCATGTCACATCTAGATAAGTCAACAACAGGAGATAGGTGAGATACCTCTGACTCAAGGTTTAATTCGAGAGAAAGTGACTTAACACTATTCATTCTGTTAATTTCATTGAGTTGGTTTGCAACTATTTTTGTAGCAGGGAAGTAATTCTCTTCTCCAATAGTAACGTCTTGCCATGTATTATCTTTAATAAATGATGTTTCTGCACTGAATCCAGCTGGGAAAGGACCGCAAGAGGTACCACTAGTTCCTTGTACTCTAGCAATCATGCTAGTTCTAGGTTCTAACTGACTTTGTATCTGTGGTGTAAGAACATCCCATGAAATATTTTGAGTTGAAGTTATATTTCCACCACCACCTTGTATACCTACACCCGCATTGACACTGGTTATTTGTAAGTTGTAACTATGTGGACTGTTTATAGATGTAACGCCACTACTGTGTGTCTTATTAATCTTAGTAAGAGGTATACCATCAAAGTTATAACACTCAACCACTGCACCAACCGCATGTGCCTTACCAGTTGCTGTTCCTGCAGTTCCATTATGGTTTCTACCATTTGTAGCAAAGGTAATTGTATTGGTTCCAGTATTAATTGCACTATATGCAATAATTTCATCGCCACTACCATCTTCTTCAGTTCCAAGTATCCTAATAAAACCAGGATTAGAGTCACTTATAGCACTACCACCTATAGTTGTATGGAAAAACACGACTGGATCCGAAAATACCGCAGATGCACCATTAGCAGCTAAGTTACTGGTTGTTATTTGAGCATTTGCAAGTTCAGATTGTACGCCACTAATTGTAACATAGTTAAGTGGTGACTGCATACCATGATTACCATGGAATATTCTAATTAAATCACTACCAGATGTTGTTTTAAGAGCATTGGTTCTTAAATTTAATGTTCCACCATTACTTTCACCTAACTCACCATTCTCTAGGATAAGTTTAGAAGGTGCTGCTGTAGATGGAAGTGTAAAGTCTGCTCTGTAAATCTTAAACATCAAATCCTCATACTGAGATGGTGTCCATGTAGATGCGTTCTGTGACTTGAATAGAACACCGATATATGGTTGCTCGGATATTTTTTCTCCAAGATGTGCAGCATCAATAGCATCATTACCTAGAAGTGAAATGAATACCTTATACTGGTTTGAATCAGATGTTAGCACCATACAATGTTCTGTTCTGTATGGTAAGAATACAGGTGCTTTAAATGTAAACGTAGTAGGTTTAGATGCATCAGTAGATGTAAATACATCTTCTGCTTGTTTAACTACCTTAGAGAAAGGTAATACTGTCTGTGTTGGGTTTCCATTTTCTACAGTTCTAATATCTACTGCAACAGGGATTTCTTCATCTTTAGTAAAGAAGAATAGATCAATCTTAGTTAAGAATACACCACCTTCTAAACTAGAATCTTCTATCAAGAAAGTCTGTGCAAGTGGATCGCACCATCTAGTTTCTTGTTCTGAGGTTTCAGATACATTAACGATAGTTCTAGCATCTTTCTGTGCTTCAGATGTAACTTTAGCATTTCTAACAGAAATAATTGTTTCTTGTGTAGTCTGTAAAATACCAGATGAGGTAAACTCTGCTTCACCATTAGAGTCTGATACTCCAACTATTCCACTATCATTTTCATCATCAGTAAGTTTGAATAGTTTTGTTCCAGTCTTAAACTTCTGATTACCCTCTATATTAGGGGCATCAATAAACAATGAACCTCTAAGGTTACCTTTCTTGTCTGTAACTAGATCTTTATTAGATACTTTTGCAACAGCACCACTAGTTTCTCCAACTATGTAATCATTTAATTTTGGTGATCCATAGTAACTACCTTTGACTTGATCTGCAAGTGACTTAGTATCAATATTGATAAAGGTCAAGTTAGACGTATAGTCTGTAGTTGTGCTTATATCTGTACCATCAAGAGGGTTGATTTGTATATTCTCGTTAGGAGCTGATACTCTTGCCTTAAATCTAAACTTACCATTTCCTTTCTTAACATAGACTGTCTCACCTATTTGGAATGGAATGTTGTTTGTTTTAGCATCGGTGCTAGGATCTTTAACAAGACCCATTACTTTAGGTGTAAGTAATTTTTTAGGTATCTTAATACCATCAAAGAATCCAAAGAACTTAGTTCTTGGTTTTAGTTTCTGACATACAAACTCAATGTTCCTAGAACGCATGAATTGAATATGCTCAACTGATACAACCTTGCTTCCAAGTGACTGTTGCTCAATAACAGGAGTTACCCTATATCTTACACCAGTTCTTGATTGTTTTGTGGTTGTTGTAGAAGTTGTGGTGATAGTTCTAACTCTAGGTTGTCTACCCTTTCCTGCACGTCTTCTGAATGAACCCACTGATGTGTTGATATCAGTTCCAGTCCATGTAGTTTTCCATGAGTTCCAATGTATAGGAGAGAATCCATTCTGATCTGCATTATACTCTCTTACTGTTGTCATGAAGTTACCTTCAACAACAGGACCTTTAATAGGATTGAGTGACTTAGTATCAACCCAGTTGTCTGACTCAGGATATAATTCGATATCACCAGTGTATGTGAATACGTTAAATGGGTTAACGTTTTCCACAGCTGAAGCATAGGGTTGGTCAATCAATACAGTAGATGTGTATGGAAGTGTTATAATATCATCAGTTTGTTGCACATTTGTAGACTGTGTGCTGTATTGTAGAGGAACTTGTGTTGTGTAGTGAGCAGGACGCATCTGACCTCTTTCAAAGTCAGTAGATACTCTATAATCAGGATGTAAAGTATCAGCAGTAGAAAGACTTGCAAAGTTATCTACAATAAAACCATTTTTAAATCTGCTAAGACCACTAGCATCTCTAATTTCCATATTTGCAGTGTCACTCTCAAGAAGTGATAACTGTGTATAGTATTCAAGTGTCTTAATTCTATCTTCTAGAACCTGAATATCCCTGAAAGTATATCTCTTGAAATTTGTTTCTTTGATCTCAATGTCCGCATCAACATCAAACACATAAGGGGCATATGATACAGTTGCGAGAAGCATTGCATCTTCTACATCTTCTGGAGGTTGAGGTCTTACGCTAGGTGCACCTTTGACAATTTGGAATATACTATCTTTACTGAGGAATAACTTATCGACACGAGGTAAGTAATACTGCAAACTTAAAGTGGTGGTATCACTGATGCCAGGTATTCCTGTCTGATTATTTGTAAATGCTCTATTAGCAAAATCAAAATATTTTGTTGTGCTTAAAGTAAATGGAGATGCTTGAGTTCCACTACCAGCTAATTGCTGTGGAACTATTGGACGAAAATCTAGTACATCTCTTAAATCAAAGTCATCATAAGATGGAATAATCTTATAATCTGCTTCATCGTAAGAATCAACAGTATATGGATTGGTACCATTAGAGGTAAAGAATCTATCAAAGATAACAAGTATTTTATGTGTAGGTGATGAGGTTCCCGCTTTTCTTACAATTCTAGAATAGTCATAAAACTGATCTTTTTGACCATTATCAAGATCATAATCACCAGTAATATCTGTAGAACCTGATATTATACCGCCAGTTACAATTTTAAATGTAGCATTAGGTGAAGTCATATCCTCACCATCTGTAAACACATCATCCTCAACAGGAATGAAGTATATACTGTTACCTGTTTTAGATACAACTCTTGCTCTTGATCCAGAACTAACACCTGTAATTACATCATCTATTGCAATTGTTCCTAATAAATTTGTATATTGGAAATATGGAATTTGAGGACTTGCAGAAGTTTTAGATTCAAATATTGCTTTAATCTTAAATACGTCAGCACAACCAAGAGATATGGAATCATCTTCCACTCTAGTTCCATATCCACCAGCTACTTGATTTAAACCATTACTTGTTCCTAGAGAATCGTTGATTTCTAGAACTTTCATTACTTCGGTAGTTTTTGATTTACCAGATCTATCTGCACTTGTTACAGTTCCTATTGCAATAAGAGAAGATGGTGCGGAACTAAAGGTAAGTGTTGCTTGTGCTGCATTGACACTACTGGTTGTAAATCCATTACCATTAGACATTATTTGACCATCGCCTGTTCCACTAGTAACGATTACAATGAAACTATCATTATCTGTAGCATTGACCCACTGAAGACCAGATCCTGCTGTGACTGACACAGATGTACTACTATTACCTGTAACAGTAACAGATGTCCTAAAACGTCCTGATGGATTAATTGTGTTGTTATTATTAGTATTCTTTACAGCAGAATATCCAAGTGGGGTAAGTAATTTCTTTTTAGTACCTTCTTTTAATTCTGGACGAGTTCTGATGATATTACCATTTATCACACCATTAGCAAGTGTAGTAGACCCTATACGAGTAACAGTGAAAACAAAATTACTAGTAACTGCAGTGACAGTTGCTTTATGACTTGCTCCATTGTTTGAAAATTCTACAATGTCTCCTATTCTCAATTGAGACACAAAATTAGACAGTGTAGCAGTTATGGTTGCAGATCCCGCAGAGTGACCTGATAAGATAGGACCTGAGCCAGGTAGTGCTACTTTAACATCTAATACTGAATCAGCAGTTCCATTAGCATTAAATCCATATTGTTTAATGTCACCAAATCCATAACTTCTAACACCACTAGAAGCAATCGTAGCATATGTTGCACCAGCTGAGTTATTTTTCTTTAATACCTCTCCTGCTACAAATAATCCATTAGTTGCATATAAGTATGTTGTTGTGCTCGATGATACTGCTGCAGCAATAAATCCTGTAGCACCGCTAGTAGCACCTACAACATAATCTCCTTGAGTTCCAGATACTGATCCTGTTGTAGTTATTTTTGTGTAGAACTGTGTATCAATAACATTTACACGATACACTGAATCAGTAGCACCAGCTGCCTGAGACCCTGACTCATATGATACGTTAAGACATCTTGTTACTCCTACAGTTGCACCACCCGCAGATTCTTTCAATGATATTGTTGAGTATAGATCTGGTGCTTCCACCATATTTGTCATCAATACATGGTTACCAAAATCAGAGACAACTGTTTTGTTCATCTCAGTGTCAAACGTTCTTGGTTTTTCTACATCTTTATAAGACGTAGATATTCTTTCAGTTCTATAACCCTGAACATATGCAGAACCCGCAGATAACTGTAAGGATATATTTGCTTCAGATGGAGATACGCCACCAGATGTTGTCTCTGTTGATTCATATACACCACCATTAAATCCATCATTTAAATTTTCTTTTGCATCTACCTCAAATTTCTTGACGTAATAGTTACCAGATTCTTCTTTTGTTCTAGTTGCAAGAATATCATTAATAAAACCTAGATCACTACGTTCTACTTTCTTTTCAATCTTACCACTATTAGTTCTAAGTAACTCAATAAAGTCAGCAGAGTTAGGTGCTGTTAATACTTTTTTAACTAACGTTAGTGTAATCTTAAACCTATCTGCACCAGGTGCAGAGAAGTTTGTGCTTCCTATAGCATTATCATATAAACTTGCATCCTCATCAGCAGTTACAATCCTTTCTTCTGTTTTAAGACCTACTTTGTATGATGGATCTGTACCATATTGATCTAATATAATAGTTTGCTCTGCAACATTAACAAAATATCCTCTTGTAAAGAAGACTCCAGCACCTATGCTGGCAGTAGAACCTGTAGATGTAGCAGCTGAGTTCAATAACTGTGCTAATGGTGTTCCAGATGCAATAGTTGTTGATGCATAAGTTATATCACTTTCACAAGTAAATGTTTCTCCAGCAGTAAATGTGCTGGTTGTATTGTCTTCTGCTTTTTGTAAGTAATTAAGATAGAATGTAATATTGCTTCTTGTTGATGTAGTAGAACTTATTGAAAATAAAACACGAGCACGAACCCCAGAGGTAGAACCTTTAATAATTTGACCATCTAATGAGGTTCTATAATTTTCTACATCTAAGTTAAGATAATTGTTTTGAATTAATATACATGATACATTTTCATTTAAGGTAATACCGCCAGGCACTACCATAGATCCTTCTTTATAAACACCTTGACCAAACGTGTCTATCTGATCTTGTAATAAAGTTTGCAGCGTAGTAAGTTCCCTAGCTTGCACTGGGAAGCCAGGTTTAAATAATACTTTCAGAAACCCCTTACTTTTATCGAAATCGTCGAAGTAAGGAGCTATATTGAGGTTCGTATTCTGTGCCATTTAGAATTCAATTACTACTTTTAGCTCTTCGTTTTGGTCTGCCGAACGAGTGATCGGGATCCTATTATCTAGGTATAATATTTCACCTGAGTTTAACTCAATTTCTTCGTTGGCATAACCAGTGACGAATGATAAACCTAATTCATAAACAGATACACCAATTGTTATCTGAGTTACAGGAACTGATGCTGTTCCTTGAGTTGCATCTGGAGTTGCAGTATAGTTATTTGTAGATCCAGTAATCTGATTAGAACCAGAAAAAGGAATTACATTACCATTAACAGTACCATCAGTAACATCTTGATAGTATTTCAATACTCTAGTTGTTGTATCATATGAGACAACTAATCCTTTTGCATTTGTTGTTGTTTGAGTGATAGTCTCACCTGGCACAAAATCACCACTAGGTGCTCCTGCATCTGTTCCTTGTGGGAATATCATTGCTTTCACAGCAGATCTAGTATTCTGACTACAAACAGTTGTAGTGTTGTAATCAGTAGGATTTAATACAAGACCAACTCTTCTATATGTTAAGTCATTAGGAAAATCAATAAATGCACTAGTGGTTTCTAACTTACTAGCAAACATCAAACGATATGCACCCAATTCTCTTACAGAATCAAAACCGTGTCCACCATTAGGGGGAAGAATAACATCAAGAGAAGCATTTTGACCACTACCAATATTAGTAATAAGACTAACATCAATAGATGCAAAACTATATCCAGAACCCGCTGTTGTAATTGTCACTGTAGATATAGATCCAGAAACTATAGTAACTGTACATGCTGCTTGGGTTCCACCGTTTACATTATAATCACCACGAATAGGAACATTAGTATATGTTCCGTTATTATATCCAGATCCAGCGTTCTCAATAACAACAGTATCAACTGATCCTGAGTTTGCAGCAGATTGCACTAATGAGTTTGATAATACAGGAATAAACTCTGTAGTAACAAACTTTAGAATGTTATCTGCATCAATAGTATAAAGATATTTCCATCTATATGAATAGACGCCAGGACTATCTGATGTTTCAATAATAGTTGTCGAAGTTCCAGTAGGTTCAACCAAAGAAGGACGTCCTCTTGGGTAACTAGGATCTTCACCATTATAAAGACACTTGTAGACATTAAAGTCTGAGTTCATAACATAGAAATTACTGTCATATAGTCTAGAAGAACCATTTGCAGTAGTTTTTGTTGGTGCATAATCTGGTTTATACATTGAATATGTACGTCCTACTCCACCTGTTGTTTTAGTAGGATCTATCCAATCTACTCTTGGTATTACCAATGCAGTATCGGATACGTCAACACGCTTAAATGCTACAGAGTCGCCATAAGAAGTTCTCGCATACTCGAAGCTATCAAGAGGTTCTCCTGTGGGTGGTACATCTGAACTACCCCAAGTCTTTGCTCTACCTACAAACATATAGACCTTATTGGTCGCAGTTAAGGTATTCCTAAAGCTTTCTGCAGCGTATATTCTAAAATTGTCTGTAACTAGTGCCATTGCAATAATATAAGCTTTATTGGTTATTTATAACGATCTCAGACGAACTTCTGGAAGAAGACTTACGTTTCCGCTTGTTGTCCGTGCGAATGGAAATTCAACTGTGAATCCAGTTGATCCTGTGACAGTAACTATGTAGGTTCCGTCAAAACCTGTTCCACTTGTAAAGTCTAGGTAAATCCTTTGACCTGTGGACAAATTGTGTGCTCCTGATGTAGTCACAGTACATGCAGTTCCACTAGAAGTATAAGTTCCAGTTAAGACTGTATGTGCTGCAGCAGTTGTTCCAGAATACCCCCTACCGCCAGTAGCAACTGTCAACGTATTGGCAGATGTATCTTTTGAACCATATAAAATTCTTTCCACATTCCATCTGTTTGGAGTAACAGATGTATCATAGAATGGTATTAATACCTCAGCTTCATCAGGGAAACCATTTTTTTGATTAGTGTTAAAGTATACATTCTTTAAATTAATAGTTGTTGCAGATGCATCTATAGTTGATGTAAGATAGGATGTTCCAAGTAAATTTGAGTTAGACACGATTCTATCTCTTTGTTTTCTCTCTAAGTTTACAGGATGGACAACAAGGACAGTTGGAGTAGTAGTATATCCTGCACCACCTTTTAGATTTACAACTGATAAAACACGACCACTACCAGTCTCAATTTGAGTCTCAGCAGTCGCACCTTCTCCACCACCACCTTGGAATATTAAGATAGGTGGAACTTCATAATTAGATCCTGCATTAGTGATAGCAACCTGTGTTACCTGACCACCACTTACCGTTGCTATAAACTCAGCAACTGTTGGTTTTAATCCTGTATACTCGTAACTATCAATTGTTGTAGAACTTGAAACTGTAGCAACAGAACGATCAGAACCCTCACTAACAATTTGTACTCTATCTTCTGGATCAATAGAGTTATATGTATTACTAATTAATACATCTGATGCAGCACCAGTATAGATGTATAGAATACAATCAGATTTTGCTCTAGGTGCTTCACTAAATTCAATAATAGAACCAGTCAATGAGTATGCAACGCCAGGTTCCTGATATACACCATTTAAGAATATAAGCAAATTGTTTTCTGCTCTTACAGCAGAATTGTCACTTTCTAGAGAGAATGGTTCAGTATTCTCTTTCATGGTAAATGTTTTTCTATTATTATCAAAGTAAATATCAATAGCATCAAGTTGAGTTAACTTACCAAAGTAATATCCATAGAAGTCCATACCCGCTAGAGGTGCCTCTGAGAACGTAATTGAACTACCTGTGTATGTGTATGAATTACTAGTTCCTTTAATTTGTAATGTGCTATTTAAGAATATTAAGAAATTATCACTCGCTGGTAATACTTGTGTAGATCCACCAGATAATGTAGTGAATGTCTTATCATTCCCATCAAATGCGACATCTGAGACACCAATCTGGAAGAATGGTTGCTCTGATGCGGTTCTAGTAATACCTGTCAAATTACCATTGTTAGTTCCAACATTTAGTGTAATAGATGTGTTTGCAACAACAGAATCAATATTAATTGCTGTATCGTAGTAAGGATCTGAAGGACGTGGATATGTTTTAACTGATGTGTTATTATCGTTAGCACATGTGAATGAAAGAGAGTTGTTAGCTATCTTAACGCTTGTTCCCGCAGTCAAACTGTGAGTGCCTATTGTTAGGACTAATACACCTGTACTATTGTCGTAAGTGGCATCAGTTACATCATGATTGACTATTGGAGATGCTCCAACATTGACTGTAATAGTATTAGTAGTTGTTCCTGTAATAGTAATAGTCTGTCCAGATACAGGGTCAGTAGATCTTGGATATGTCTTAGTTGCTGTATTGCCATCCATTGTGCATGTAAATGATAATGCATTGTCAGCAATAGTAAGTGTATTGGAAGTTGTTAATAAATGAGCATTCGAGGTAATTACCATATTACCTGTTGATGGAGTGTATGCTACACCTGTTACTGGATTTGGTAAGTTACCAACGTTACTTGTAACACCATTTGCTACAGCAGATACGAATGTATGTACATAGTTACCACCTGACTGAACTGCGTTGCTTGCTGTTCCTCCTGCCCATGTATGTGCACCAGTTCCCACTGCCTGTGTAACAATAGCCCATAATGATGTGATTGTAGATGCTACATCAATACAGCATGCTTCTGAGTATGTTGTGCTTCCAGAGTCATTACTGATTGTGCTGTCTGTTGATTGTGTTCCTACAGTGTATGAGTTTGTAGTAACTGTAAGGTTACGCATAACCTGACGACAAATATCTCTAGCATGATTGAATACTTGTACAGACTGTCCTTCTTCACCAGATAGATGTGCTGTTCCAACATAGAGGTTAGCAGCATCATATGTTGCATCGTTTCCACCAAATTCTACGTTATCAGCAACTGCGTCTATTAGTAAATTTGTATCACGAATACACTTAACTTGATATGTGCTAGAGAATCCTGCATTGTTTGCCATCATTCTACCATATGCAGTTGTAGCAATAAAGTTCTGGTTTGCTCTGAGTAGTGCTCCTGCGTCTGCAAATTTACTATACTTGTAAACACCGTATGACACTACTGCTCTCTCAATTGCTGTTGATGTAGCACTTACAAAGGTGTGAGTAGATGTATCAGATGAAGGACCTACAAATACAGTAATTGTATTAGTTGTTGCTGCATCTATTGTTAACCATGCACCCTCTGCAGGATCTCCAACTCTAGGATATGTGTGTTGAGTAGCATTATTATCTTTAGCACATGTAAATGTTAGTGAGTTATTAGCAAATCTAATTCTATCACCTTTAATTAATCCATGATCCGCACCCAATAATATTAACATCTGACCTGTAGTAGGTGTGTATTGAATATCGCCTATGCTGTAATTATTGTATTCAGACAATCCTTCCCATGTATGAGCATCAGTATTCGTAGGTGCTGTTCCATTCAATGCGTTGATTGTAATAGTGGTAGACGCAACTGCTTCAACTGGTACATCCTTCATCTTACCTTGTGTACCAATTGGGTCAGTGGCACGTGGATATGCCTTGATAGCAGCAGAACCAGTAGCACCATTGTAGTTACAACTAAACTTTAATGACTCATTAGCAATTCTGACTGTAGATACTGCAAACTTGACACTATTTGTTACTGCTGATACAAATGTATGTGGACTTAGATCAGTAGATGGGATACTATCAAGAACTTGGACTGTAAATGTATTTGTAGTGCAGTCAAATACCTGTAACCATCTGTCTGATGCATAATCAGTAGAACGTGGATAATCACCATTACCGCCACTACCATAAGTACAACTAAATTTAATTGCACCATCTGCAAACTTAACTTGATCACCATTTACACGTCCATGATTAGCAATGGTTACAACCATAAGACCTGTGTTAGGATCATATGTCGCAGTGGTGGGTGTATGTGTAGTAGGTGCTGATAAACCATGCTCTGCTCCTATTGTCAATACCATCTGACCATCTGCAGGGGTATATGTTCCATTTGTAGGAATAAATTGTTTAACTAATTGTTCACCAACACGAGGATCAGCAATTCCAACTACGTCAGTAGGTAGATATCCATTTCCACCAGATACAAGTTTTACGTTTGTAACACTACCATTTGTAACTGTAATATCAGCAGTAGCACCAACGCCACCACCTAGTCTATTCTTAAGTGGGACAGCACTGTATACCCCATCACTGTACCCTGTGCCAGGTGTCAATTCATTTGGTTCGTTATTAGATATACCAACATTAACTGTTATTGTATCTCCTGCAACTGCAGTGATAGCAAGGGTTTTGCCAGATGCAGGATCTCCTGATCTTGGATAAGCATGGTTAGAAGCATGGTTATCTGCATCACAAGTAAACGTAATACCACCATCCGCAATAACGATTGTATTACTTGTAGTAAGACTATGAGTGCCAATATCTATGATTAGTAAACCTGTACTAGGTGTGTAACTAGTTCCAGATTGTGCAGTAAATTGAGAACCACCTGTTACCTGTATTGCATTTGTAACACCACTTACAAATGTATGAGTTCCTAGTCCAGAATAACCTGTACCAAATGTTTTTATCTCATCTCCAATCTGATCTAGTATAAATGAACTACTGTAAGTTGAACGATCATAATACATTGTGATGATCTTACTATTTGATAGTGGAGGTGTAACAAATGTTACAATATTGTTTGTCAAACTATATGTTGCAGGATTCGCAATAAGACCATTTATTGAGAGCATCAATTGTGATGTCGCTGCAGTTTTCCCAAGTTTAGTGTCAAGATCTATACCACCAACTCTTAACTTAAATGAATCATTGGTACCGTCTACAAAGCATCTTAGAGAATGTCCAACTCCTGCTCCTTGTGAAGTTAAATCAATTGCACTACCACTAAGAGTTGCAGATAGTTCAATTGTATTGGCATCTACATATCTGATATAATATTGACCACTATTTGTTAATCCACCTATCGGTGTTGCATATCTATTATTTGGATAGTTACCAACGTCAGTAGTAGGTAATGCAGATGAGGGACTAGCAATAGCAGATGTTACTATTCCTGCTAGAGTTGTAATGGCACTCTTAACGTCTGCACATCCTCCTGCATCATTTGTAATACTCAAATCTGTTTTTGGAACTATGGTTGTATATGTTCCTATAGGGAGATCATTAGTAACTGCTAGAAGACATAAATCTCTTGCTTTATTAAATGCATATATTGTTTCTGCTTCTTCACCCGCAACGTGTTGGACTGCTCCACCTTCTGTGTAAGAGTCTGCAGCAGTTACACTAAAGTAGTTACCACCATACTTAAGATCATTTGTCCATGAAGCAATGACCATCCTTGTATCTCTTGCACAAGTTGCTGAATTATATGTTAATGTTGGATATTGTACATTTAAGAAACCAATAGTTTCTTCAACGATATGATCAATATTGTTAATAATTAAATCTCTAGCATCTAGGAATCTATCTCCACCAGACTTATATGTTACTAATTGATTTGCTACTAAACCATGATTTGTAATTGTAATTCTATCTGTTGCTCCGTCCACTACAGCAGAACTAGATCCGTCAAATGTTAATGTTCTATCACTAATATCATCAACCTTATATGCAATACAAGATAATATCTTCTGAACGTCTAATAACTGTTTTCCGTAGATAGAAACTTCTGTAGGAACAAAAGCAGTATAATCTGGTTTTGCTAATGCGAAGTTATTAATAGTTGCTAACTTACCAGCATTCTTAGCAGATGGTTTTGGAGTTATGCTTGTAAATCCATTAAATGTAGTTCCAACACTATTTGTATTTGATGTCCACCAATCATAGTCAGCACTAGGATTAAAGTTAACAGTAGATCTAGGTCTATATTCTTTTTTGACTGATTGTAATAATACTTGTGTACCAACAACCTTAAATCCTGCAGGATGAGCAGCAAACTTAAGTGGATTCTTCCAGTCTGTAATATTAACTGATGATGATATATCATATGAGAATTCTTGGAATCTATCACTATCATAAACACGTTGTTCATTAAGATCTAGGAATCCAGTTGTTCTTTCCCAAGTTGCAGCAGATGTACTAATTGGAGAAACTACAAATTCTGCATCTGCTCTACTAAATGCATGAATTTGACCGAATGCTGCAGACTCTTCACCAAATACAGGTTCACCAACCACAAAATCACCTTCTACAATTTCTACACTAACAACACGTCCAGAAGCATCCCAATTCTTAATAAATCCATATGCAGTGTATGAAGATGTAGATGCACCTTGATATATTCTCTCTCCAATAGAGAAAGTAGCGGGTTTCATGTATGCAACAATATTATCACCTAAATCTGTAGTTTGTAAGGTAAATACAGTTTGTCCTGTAGTAGGGTCTCCTACAGCAGGACTTGTAAATGCAATAGTAGTCTCAGTATTGGAATTAGCAAGAGTGGTTGCAAGTTTGATCTGATTATCTGCTAGTCCGTTTGCAATAGTTGCTGCAACAGCATAATATGTTATATTTTCTGCTAATGGTGCAGGAAGTTGACCCGCAGATGCTACAAGATTAACTTTGGTTCCTGATGATATTTTTGCGTTGTATGGGAAGTTTAATGTGCTATTAGAATTAAGAGTAACAAAACTATGACTTACTCTTGCTTGTACAGTAGGTGCAGACGTAAATCCTCTACCAGCATTTACAACCTCAACAGATTGTATAATTTCATTCTCAATTATTGGGTCTAAGTTAAATAAAGATCCCTGACCACCAACTAGAAGAATCTCAGGATTTGCAACAAAGTTTTGACCACCATCTACTACATCAAGGTAATTAATAATTTGAGTTCTGACTAATTGTAAATTATAGGTTGTATTTAACTTTGGTTTTAATGTTCTATCATGACTGTAGTTAAATGTAATATTATCGCCACCAATTTTAAGTATTTCGCCCATGTCGGATGACTTGAGTAGAATAGATGCACCAGTTCCCACTTTCTGTTCTATATTAACTAATGGAGCACTTTGATATTGCTGACCAGCTGCTCCAACGTTAATTACAGATACACCTTCATTTGTTATTAGAGCATCTAATACTGCGTTAATACCATTACCACCCTGAGCAGTGATAGTAGGTGCAGATAGATAACCTGATCCAGAGTTGGTTACAGTTACTGAGTCAATAGAAGCATCCAGTAAAGTTTCTGTTGAAACTGGATTGCTATATGTCATTGTAGCGATATCAAGAACCATATCATGTGTAGTATCACTACCACCTAGGTCTGCTCCAGATATTGTTAAATCATCAGCAATGTTGTATGCAGTTCCACCCGCAGTCACAGTAACAGACTCAACAGTTCCATTTC
>VMHT01049132.1_pt1 | contig 30630 bp, 36 predicted proteins | sample 4693611 | NCBI WGS metagenome assembly VMHT01 (sample SAMN12280063, study PRJNA550983) | marine metagenome | isolation source: seawater sampled from same location over 5 years 0.02-0.2 micron viral filtrate | place: USA: collected off the coast of southern California halfway between the port... ... | reverse complement strand
CTTGCATGCATCATTTGTGCGTCTGCCATTAACATCTTCGTCTCTTGACGTTTCTTGAAGATGTGCGTACCTGCTTGTGCCGCCAATTTTATCGCGCTTAACCACATTGTATTTCTCCTGTCTTCTTTTACTCATAAATTCTATCATTTTATCTATTATTTGGAAAGCCCTGTACCCGTTCTGCCTCCATCTCCAGGTCGGAGTGTGGTGTGGTTTCCTTATTTTACAAGGAAACATCTGACCTCCGAACATATCTATAAATTTTTGTAGAGTATCTCGGTCAGTCATCTCTATTGTGCAAGCAAATTCTTTTTTTCTTCCAACACCCTTTGACCAAATGCCAAAACTTCCTTCTCCATCAAATATCCCAGCTAGAAAAATTAATTTAGACGATACTGGAAGACTTTCGTATGAGTTTTTTGGTGTACTGTTTGACACTTTTAAACTTCTTTCGCGTTAGTCCTTGTGGGTTTGGCCCTCTTTTAGGTGGTGGACCCGATGATACACCTCCACTTAATGAATTATTTCTTCTTTGATTCAATTTTTTCTCTCGCTACTTCTAAACGTTCATCTGATTGTGAATCTTGTTGTGCAAGTCTGTCATAATCAAATTCAAGTCTTTGTGCTGCTCTTGAGTTTTCTTGGTCAGCTCTAAATTTAGTTTCTTCAACTTTTCTTTGTAGATCCATAGCTCTTAAATCAATTTCTTGTTGTTTAATTTTAATTAATGGGTCTTCTTTGTTCTGATTAGCTTGTTCAGTCTGTACTAACTCTGAAGTTATCTGTGCAGCAACCTTTGCAACCTCAGCTTCGAAAATAATTTCAAATTGTTGAGGATCCTGTTGAGCCATTTGTGTCATTTCAGGACTTTGCATCATCATTTCTTTTACTTGTGCTTTAGCTTTGAATGAAATGTGATCAGATATGTGTGATTGTAGTAATGCATACACCTGAGGATTAATTTGTACCATTCTTGATGCCATAAATGCCATGTGAGCAGAGATGTGAGCATCGTGATCTTGGAATTCAAACGCTGTAAGCAACTTCATTTGAAGTGCACGTGCATTTTCTTTTGCAGGATCTAAAGGTTCTGGTTGTTTTGGTGGTGGTTTTAGAATTTGATCTATAGTTTTTGTTCCAAGTGCTTCGTAAACACGTCTATACGCTTCATGTAAGTTGTGCATCTGTGGATTTGACTGTGCAATTTGCAATTGTGCCTGTGCTAACGTCACTCTTTGTGACATAGACATAATATTTGGGTCTGCAACAGGTAAAATATCTACTCTGTTATCAAAATCTGCTTGTTTTATCTGTCTTGGGCCACCGTAAACGTCATAAGGATATTCTGGTGGTAAATATTCTCCACAAATTCTTGCTAAAATTTTAAATTCTAGTCTCATTGCGTAGTAACAACGCTTGTGAACACCACTCATGACACGTGATCCTCTTTCCATCAACGCCATTGTAGTTCCAACTGCTCTATTTTGAGCATCATTACCTATATTTGAATCTGTGATCGCTGCAAATTTCTGTCCTGCTTGTACTACAAAACCCATTAGGTTGTATAAAGTTGGTGATGGCTCTGTAAAAGGTAAATTAAAAAATTGATCTCTTATATTTCCGCCAGGCGCATCAACATCTCTGAACTCTCCTGGTTGAATTGGTTGATCATCATCTCTAACTCTGATCCCACGTGATTTAAATCCTGCTGGTAAATTTTTTAAAGTACCTGCATCAATTAATTGTCTTAATGATTGAGTTGCAGCTTGTGATAAACCACCGATCATGTGTGTTAAACCAAAACCATAGAAACCTAGACCTGGTAAAAATTTGTAATGTACAAAATATTCTACTCTTGCATAACCTAAATCTCCTGGTTTGTAGTTTCTGTAAATAGATAAAATTTCTCCACTACCTTCATCAATAGTTACAATGTATGGAATTTTAATTTTCTTAGCTTTGTCATCAAAATCTTCGTAGTCATCTAGATTTAAATCTACGTGCATTTCAAGAATTGTATTTAAATAATCTGAACCTGTACCTTTTACACCTTCAAGCTCATTTAATTTTTTCTGTACTGAATCTGGTTCTGAACTACTATCAATTAATTCTATATCTCTATAAAAACCTGCAGCCATTTTCTTTGTGACATCATTCTGTGTCATCTTAATTACATGAGTTATTCTCTCACAATCTTTTAAATCAGATGCGTAGTATGGAACGACTAAATCTTCTGCTGGTATAAATTTTGATACAGGTCTATCCAACATTGCATCGTAATAAATTTTCTTAAATGTAGAACCCGATAGTGGTAGGTAAAATAACATCTGATCCATGTCAGTTGTGTAATCTTCCATCTCTTCCATCAGCAGGTAATTCATATAATCTTTAACTCTATCTGCTTGTTGTTCGGTAGCCGGTGTTTGTAAACCTACGACCTGTGTTCGAACAGGCCCATCAGATGGCACTAACTCTTTGTATGCTTGTGCTTGGAATTGTGTAACTGATTCAGCTAACAATGGATGCGTGACACCGGAAGCTCCTTTAAATGGTTTTGTTACTTCTTGGTACTTAGTTCCTAATAAATCTAAACCTTTGATATAAGCATCTTCCCATTCTTTTCGTGATGTTTTATCTTTTTTATATTCTTCAATAAGCTCCATGGCCATGTCCTTAAGCTCTCGCTCGTCCATGCCTTCTGCTAAGTTTGCATTGAAATCGTCTTGAGGTCTTTCCTCTACAACCTCTTCTTCGCCTTCAACTTCTACATCAATTGGAAGGCCTTCAGGTTGTTCAACTACTTCTTCTGCTAATTCTTCTGTTACTTTTTCTACTGCCATGATTAATTGTACCTTATTGGTTTAAACATATCCACCACAAGTCCACCTTTAGACTTGTAAGTTTTTTGTGTATTTCTCATTAGTGGAACCACTTTAATCGCATATGCATCAAAATACAAGCGTGGATCCCCTTCTGGAATATTCTTAGTTCCCTTTTCAGGATTCATACCAGTACTACTATGGTATTGGCTTTTAATTTCTTTTCCTTTTAATGGGTGGTCTTTTGGATATTTAAACGTATCATTACCAATTGTTTTATATGGTTTAGTTGGATCTGATAAAGATATTTTTGTTGGCCCTGCTTTTGATCCATAGAATCTTGCATTCTTAGACATGACATCTGGAATAACTGCTTTACCTTTTTTACCAATACCTTTACCGTTTGCGTAACCATAAAATCTTTCATTACCCGCTTTGTATCCTTGTCTGAAACTTACTTTGTCAAACGGGGCAACGGCTACGTAATCAACATTCTCACGTGCAGCTTTCTGCATTAAATATTTTAATGCATGGTCTCCGTAGGAATCTGCTTCAACCATTGGAAAGTAATCTTTTTGATTAGAGTTATAATCTCTTTGAGATGAAATTCTTTTGAGTTTTGTATTTATATCTTTCATAGATGAACTAATTGCATTTACTCTACCAAACTCATTTCTAGCAACAGCATCATCTAAATCTCTAAGCATTTTACCACGTTGGCTAACAAGTAAATTTAATTCTATATCTGCATTAAATGGGTTAAGTCTTTGCTCGCCTGACAATTGCTGGGCTTTAGTCAAACTTTTTGCAATACTCTGGTTTACGTCAGATTGTATTTCATTAATCATAAATACTTTTTTGCCATCAGGTGTGAACCTTGTATCGTATCTTATGTGATAAATATTATTTGCATCACCAATCTCATCTCCAAAGTGTCCACCTTTACTTCTTAAAGATGCATTAGTCGGAATATCTTCTGGTAAAGTGAATATAGTTTCTCTGTAATCTTTACCACCTTGTAATGTGTAATTAGTTTCATTTCCGTATCTTGTTTTTGTAGCCTGCATTGGTCCAACTTTATTATTAATATCACCAATAACTTTGTTTAATGCTTTTTTCTCATCAATAGCTAATTCTTTCTGAACCATTTTTAGAGATTCATTTATATCTTTTAGAGCTGCTCTACTAGGCACACCACTATCTGCTTTTAAATAGTATTGAATTTGATCTAGCTCATATTTTAAATTATCTCTATCTTTGTATTTAACTTGTAAATCTCTTACTGTATTTCTTGCATTCTTTGCTGCTACATCAAATGCTTCTTGTGCAGCTTTATTAACACCAAGCTCTATTGGTTTTAATCTATTAATAGGATTTAATTTTAACATTGCTCCTACTTCATTAGCATCAAGCTTTAGACCAAATTTCTTTGCTGCATATAACAGGCCACCTGTTAGATCTCCTGCTTCATTGAATACTGCTAAATTAGAATCGAATAATTCTTCTTTGGATACACTAACTTCTTTACCGGCAAAGGGTCCTGAATCGTATTTAAATCTTTTTTGTTCACGGACAGTTTTCTGTGCAGGCTTACCAAATATTTTAAAGTTTACTTTTCTAGTTGATGTTAAATGATCTAACCACTCATCTGCAGTGTACTTAGATCTACCCATTCTCATAGCCCAGTCATATGTTGATGAACCGAAAGCAGGTGCCATGTCATCACCCATCTGTAGGGGTTTTGTTTTTTTAAGTACTACCGGTGGGTTTTTTAATTCTTGTGTGACTAATTCTTTAGCCTGCGATTGTGAAGGCTTAGGTTCGTAAGTTATTTGTCTCTGCTGTTGTCCGGTGGTCGGTGTTGCTGAAGGCTTCTTTGCCTTGAGTAATTCCTTCCCCGCTTTAAGTATTGCCTTTAGGGACATTGTCCCTCCTATGTAATTTTAGTAGGTCTCGTTCTACCTAGTTTGCAACCTCTTGCTTTGACCATTACGCCTTTGTTGTAACCCATAGGTTTTTGCATCATGCCACCACCCATTTTACCAGAGGCCTTAAGTCCTTCTAATAATCTTTCTTTTTTCATAGGAGTAACTTTATCTTTTAAACTTTCTCTTACACCTTTTCCAGTTTTTCTTCCTTCATATCCTTTTGTATATGAAGATTCTCCACCAGAAGAATATTTCTTCATCATGCCACCACCCATTTTTTTTACAGATATATCTCCGTAGTCACCTTTTTGAAAATCTCTTTTTTTAGATCCTTTACCCATAACTTTTCCAATTCCTCTTGCAATAGAAGTAACTGGGTTTAAACTCGAAGCTATACCTAAAGCAGTTCTACCAAGTTTTTTCTTAAAAGCTTGGTGTCTTGCTTTTCTACCTTCCATGTATCTTTCTCTTCTCATGGGGTTTTTTCTTTCAGATAAAAAAGATCTCAAACCTTCTTTACTTCTTGCTTCTTTAATATTTTTTTCAGCTTTTTTTCTATCTTCTTTAGATTTATAACCACCTATATTATAACCTATAGGCTTTTGCATCATGCCACCGCCCATTTTTTTATTAAGTTTGTTCAAAGCTTTGTTAATTGTTTTTGTTTTTTCTGAAGGAACTCCAGGTTTCTTTTGTTCTCTAAAATCTTTTAAAGTTTTTTTATTTTTATCTTTTTTCATTTTAGAATTTAAATATGTTTTTGCAGCAATTGCTGCTCCAACTACAGGTAATAACATTTTACCAACTCTTGTTGATTTAGCTATTTTTGCAGCTTCCATTATTTTCTTTCTTCTTTTGTTAAAGTCAGCAGCACTCTCACCTTTTTGAAATCCTTTTGCATCTCTCATAGCATTCATAGATGTAAATTTACCAGTCTTTTTATTTATTTGACCTGATTCAACTCTTTTCATTTTTTCATCAAAAGACATATCAGAGATTCTTCCAGTCTTAATTGATTTACCAACTCTAGCTTTCATAACTTTACCTGGTTTAACTTTTTCATCTTGAAGACCCATGCCTCTGCCTTTTGCTTTTTCTGCTCTTAAAACAGCGAAATCTTTTGCATCAATTTTATTTGGCGGTGGAGCTTTAGCTGCAATTTTTTTTTGTCCAACAGACATACCTTTATTAGCAGTTGCTACGTTAAGCATTTTTGTTTTGCCTTGGTAATCAGATTTTTTATATTCTTCAGAATCAGTAATTTTTTTTAATTCTTTTTGAGATTTAAGTTTTCCGTGACGAATATTACCTTTTGTGCTTGACGATTCCATAAAAAATTCTCCTAATAATATTTATACTCTTTTTCTAATTTCATTGGAGGATCATCCCAATCATCAGAATATGTTGAAACAAATCCACCTTGTCGATATCTTAACACAGCTTGGGTCATAGAATCAACATAGTCATCATACTGACCGTTAGGAAACGCTGCACACTCCTCAATTACTTCCTGTGCCCAGTGTTCGTCTAAAGGTGCCCACACCATACCAGACTCAAAGACAGGAGCACAGCTATTTATTCTAGTATGTTTGTCTCGTCCACGTGCTGGAACATAATCAATTACAGGGATACCTGCACGTCTTAGTTCATGAATTAATGGTGTACCACTAGCTTTAGCTTCAATGATCACGGTTTCCGGTTCCCAGTAATGAAATTGCTCTAAGGCAACATTTTTTAAATCTGGAAAATCATAACGTCCTTTTTGAGCATCTAATAATATAATTGCTTTTTCATAACCTTCTACAGGTTCAAAGACACCCCAAGTGGTGATGGCAGAATAGTCAGCAGTTTCTTTTTTAGAAAATGCAGTATCATAGGATTGTATCACGTGGAGCAGTTTTGGAAGTTGCTCCTTATTATAATCTTGCCACCATTCCCTTTTTATAATTGCACCCTCTTCTGAGGTTGGGTCCTGCATATATTGTGCGTTCCAATTTTTTGTAGAGATTGAGGCTTTCACAGAATCTAAATCTTCTTTACTCCAATACTCAGGCCACACAGGTTTATCGCTAGGCATGATAGCTGGAAAAGAAATTACTTTCCATTGATCTGCTTTAGTACCTGTCTGTGCTTTAACCAACCTTCCTGTAAGATCGTCAGTAGCCCAACGAGTCATAACTACAAGAATACGGCCACCGGGTTGTAAACGCTGTCTGGGTCCTGAACTGTACCATTCGTATGCACGTTCCATAGCTGTGTCGGACAAGGAATCTTGTTCCGTATGTGGATCGTCAATGATAAGCAAATCGGCCCCTCGACCTGTGATAGATCCGCCAACACCCGCTGCAAAGTATTCTCCACCATGATTGGTTTCCCACCTGCCTTTTGCTTTACTGTCTTCTCTCAGTGTAACATTTCCAAATATTTCTTTATACTCCTTGGTGTTCATTAAGTTACGAACTTTGCTACCGAACCTTGAAGCTAGTTCAGCGTTGTGTGATACCTGCATAATTTTTTTCTTTGGATACTTTCCAATGTACCAGGCGGGGAATAAATAAGATGCAAATTCTGATTTAGTATGTCTTGGAGGCATATTAATGATGAGCCTCTTTGCATCACCATCTGCAATATCTTGAAACGATTCAGCAATAATTTGATGGTGCCCGTACTTCTTTGGGTCCTTTGTTTTACGATAGATAAAATCTTGCCAGACAGACTCTGCAAAAATTAAAAAATTATCCTGGCATAACTTGATCCACTCTAACTGCTTTTTTAGAATAATGTCTTTTAATTCATCTTCAGTTAAGTTTTCTATTTTCATCTCGTTTGGGACCCTAGTATATTTGTATATCCTACTTTGTAAACCCTTTCGCCTCAAAAAACCTAGCACAGCAACGCGAAACCTGATGCTGTAAAAATTAAAAACGATTTTAAGATTGATTATGAGCCTTGTGATAGGCGTAGGATAGATACACCAATGGCGTCAGTTAAGACGCCATTGGTTATGTGTTTATTATTATTCTGTGTTGTGTATTGCTTGAACAAGTGTACTAAACTTTTTTAATACATTGTCTTTGAACTCATCAACCACAGGGTTGCCAACATTCTCAAGTATATGCTTTTCACATTCGCCCATTAATAGTTGGAACATGATTTCATAGTTGAGTTGTTTTTTCTGTCCATTGTCCACCACCATGTCAGCAAGTGAAGTAGGTGCATTAGAGTTTAACTTCTCACTCAATACATTAGCTATGTTAATCAAATCATTATTGGGCATTTGATACCTCGCCAATAGCTTTGTACTCACAATAAGCAACTTGTTTTTGGTGTGCATTCCATAAATCTAAATGTGCTAATTTAAATTTATCTTTATCAAAAGATTTTCTAACTCTGTTAATCTTCTGAAGACCAAAACTATTTCCATGCTCATCTTGAACAATAACTAGATTTTGGTTTGTTCTATCAAATAGATTAACTACGTGCTCTTTCATGCTATCTAACTCTTTGTTAAGTCTATTTGCTTTTAGCTTTAGTGTTGCGTATGCAAGAACTATTTTTTTTTCGTCTTGCTTTAGCTTTTTTGCGTTTTGCATTTTTACCTCTTTGTTAAGTTATGTATTTTTATAAATACCTCTAATTAATACATCTTATTAAATCTTATGCAATAATTAATTTAACTTTTTTTTAATTTCTTTTTCAACATATTCATTAAGCTGTTGTTCCAGAAATTTAGCAAAATCACCAAAAACATTTTCACCCTCACCATTTATTATTGATATTATTTTTTTTTCTCGTGCCGAGCCGTTCCGTGCTGGGACGCCAGCTTTTAACTTAGTATTATCTTTTCTTTTTCCGAGACGAGAACGAGACGAGGCGACAATGTCGCCTCGCTTCTTATTAGTAGCCATTACCAACTACACCAATATTCAACGACTTTCTTTTCGTTGATAGCTTGTTCACAGAATTTCAAGAACTTGATGTCTTGTTCCTTGTACTCTTTGACACTCTCCTCTTGAAACTGTTGCCCCCAAAAAAATCCGTCTTCGGCTTTGTAATCTTTAAAACCCTCTTGAATTTGTTCGGCTAACTCTTTGGCGACCTCTTGAGTTATATAGACAGGTGCGTCACAATCAGAATTAAATCCTAAATGTGAAAGCATTCCGTCATGCTCATGGTTTTGATTTTGTTCGTCCCACTTCTTTGCCATGAACTGTTGAAGTCTTGCGTGTTTTCTCCACACGAAAACTTTTGATTGTTCTTCTTGGTCATCATCATAGTATTTATCCCAATTTACTTTATGACCTCGAAGGTGTGCGTGTTGGTCTAGTCCCATAACTTTTCTCCTTTGTTGTTTAATTCTAATGTCTTATCGTATCTTATATACCTTTGCAACAATTATCTTTTAGAATCATTCTAAAGTAGAACCCAACCATTCTTCTTACCACGCAGAGTTCCGTGCTGGTGCCTGGCGCCAGTCCTGAAGGCTTCGCCGTCCCAGCTCCTATCCTAACCGAGAAACGAGACGACATTACAGTATTCCAACGACAGCGAGAACCAGCACGCCAGTGCTGGCCAATGTGAATGTAGGGAAAAAGAAGAGCAGCCCTAAATAAACGAGAACGAAGCTCACCTGACCTTTCCAGCATCACCTGCTGCCAGCTCCTGATCCACCTCACTCTCCTTCCAGCTGTTACCATTAGCAATGCAGCGAGAACCGGGACCTCCAGTAAGAGCATATACTTTACCGGCTTCAGGTTTGTCCTCAGCATTAGCTGCTGCGGGGACCTGGTCTTCTGGCCGCCACCCATCGGGTGGCGCGTTGTCCGCATTCAATTGTTTTACGAGATCTTTTAGTTTTTGCTTTCCCATGTTACTCCCTCCTTGTCTGTTTTGTAACTGATTGTGTCACCTAGTTTTCTATCTACTAGTTTGACGGGTATGTTATCTAGCTTCCCGTGCCCGCGCTGCTGCGTCCCCTGCAGGATCTTCACCCACATCGACTCGAACTGTTCGTCATCCTTGAATCGTACGTAGACGTAGTCCTTGGCTTCAGGTTTCTTTTCAAATTCTTTTACTTTGAAGTACATGTCCATGCTGTGCTCCGAACATGTGTATACAATGTTGTTGGCTTCTTCTTTGCTCATAGTTCTCCTTTGTTAAGCATTGAGGCCGTAGCAGATTTAGGTGGCAAACAACCCTGACCTCTCTACCCACTACGAACACCGTTTAAGAATAGTCAATTCCCCAACGCAAATAATATATAAGACATGATGGGACAGTCGTCAAGTCCTTTCTTTAATTTTTTTTAATCTTTCTTCAAACGACCATTTCTTGTCATCGGGAAGTTCTCTTACCAGAGCTTCTACCAGCGTCACCAGTTCCTCATTGCTCCTGGCCAGTTCATCTATTCTCTTGTTGTATGAACGAGCTTTGTTCTCTCCTCGAACGAGATCGAGGGCATCGAAATCTATCGCCATTGTTTCTCCTTTGTTTTGTCTGACCATACGACATCATGGGATAGCTGTCAAGGAAGAAGTTCTGGCCTGGCCAGCTGGGAAGCATCTGGCTGCGCCAGATCCTGAAGGGTATCATTAAACGAGAACGAGATTTATCCAGTAACGAGAACGAGAAACGACAGCTTCACCTGTTTCCTGAGCTCACCAGCTGCGGATGCGGGACCAGTGTAGTTGGTCATCACATAACGAGCGAGGTTTGTCAACGACAAACGAGACCTGAGCTGTATCACCTGCTGCTGGTGCCCAGGCCACTGATCAAACAAAGAGGGAAAAGATCAGTGGCCAGGGAACGAGAACGAGGATCAGGCTGCATCGGGCTGCCGTCCCAGCTCCTGAAGGATGCGCTGCTGGACCAGTGGCCATTGTAACGGGAACGAGAACGAGGCAAACGAGACCAGGGAACGAGGATCAGTAAACACGGACACCGGTCTGTACAGTTTAAGAGACTTCTGCAAGAGGGTCTCTTTCAAGATAATTACTTTGCCTCCTGCCATGATATATTTATTAATCCATACAATCTGCCACTTATTTAGCTTAGGATAACTTAATGAATCTGATTTCATTTCAATCCAAAATACTTGATTACCCATAACTGCGTGGACATCAGGAATACCATTGATTGTGCTAGATTCTATGCGGGTTAAAAAGCAATCAGTCAGTCCTTTTTTTACTTTCTGCCATAGTCTAGTTTCCCCATTTTTGTTAGACATGATTAAGTAAGTTTTTTATATTTTTATTTTCCTAATTGATTTAATTACTGCTGTTGGAATAATAGTTGTATTACCAATATTGTCAAATGTAGGCTTGTCTTTTGACTTGATGTAATCACTAAATATTCTTGTTATACCATTTTTTTGACTTAACAAATAACCTTTTGATACACATACAGGTAATTGTTCTTTACTTAAATCTTTTGTGCTAGACCAACCAGCATCACCTTCGATATCAAGCCACTCTATCTCAACAAATGGATAATCATCAATTATGTTACCGAGATTTTTAAAATCAAAGTTAAGTATTTTAGATTGTTGTCGTTTCTTTTTAATCATCAATCACTACCTTAATTTTACCAACTGAAGTAGTAATAGTAGAGTTATGTACTTGGTTAAAAACATCTAACCACTCAGACCAACTAGCTTTCTTCAATTGCTGTAACGTCTTCGGATTCAATCTCAATCGTTTTGGCGTTGTAGCCATCGATTTTGTTTGATAGTTCCTGTAACTTTTTTTCAAGTTGCTCACGTGACATACCCTCCAGACCACTAACAGTAACCTCTTTTCTATCAACATAAGCACCTGCTAGTTGACCAGATCTATACTCAGCATTTATAGCTGCAGCATATTGTTTATCTTTTTCGGCTTTGTCAGCAATTCTTTCTAACCTTTTAAATCGTCTAAGGTTGTCACTTTCATATTTCTTTTTCTCAAGATCAAATAACTTATCAAAATAATTTGCTATATGCGGGCTGTGTTTTCTAGATAACATTCTAGATGCAACAGATCCATAATCTTTTTCATTGGTACACACATAGCCTGCACGCTTTAGAGCTTCAGCTTGTGTGATAGAACCCCAATCTTTAACATAGATTTCAACAAACATTTTCTGTTTTGGAGTTAAATCTAATTCAGTTCTTAATGATTTCTTTTTAAGTCCACCAGGCATTACTTTCTACCTTTAGGTTTTTTAGGTGTAAATCTTCTTCTTACCTCACCTCTTGCATAACTATCAGCAGATGTATGAGACATATGTATTTTTGCACTATCATACTCATCAGTATATAGTTTTTGTTTTTCTTTATTTCCAGGGAATAGTTTTTTAACTCTATCCTTAGCTAACATAAATAATTGTTTTCGCATATTTCTATTATATAGATTATTTCATCGTAAAGTAATAGCCCCAAATACTCCTGGTTGCGTTCCCGCAAGAGTACTGTCCCTAAGGGACACCATAGGGACACCACAGGGACAGTACTAAATCGACTAAAAGTGTTGATATGATTGAATAATAGTCTTTAGGGACACCAGGGACACCTCTTTTACCCCCTGGGGTACTTTTTATTAGTCAGGGGTCTAGATAATCTATATAGTAGATATTTTTCCATTGTCCGGTATCCGGTATTGTGGTACACTTCAGGTGTGTTTTCTAACACTTATAAACATTGGTTAATGACTTCTGGGGGTCTAACATTAATTGCTCTCTGGTTTTTCCCCCCAGGAGTTAAATTCATTCGTCCCCCATGACTAAACATCTAATCTCTTTAAATTCTCTTTTAAAATAAGTTTCTTAATAACTCTTCTCTCCTCCTTAGTACTACATTCTCGATACCTCTTATATAAATCTCGATACCGGATCCAGGATAATTGTAATTTAGTAAAATGTATTTTACCATTATCAACCATCTTCATGTACTCACCTCTCACAAAGTCAGGATCCATATCAGCTCCCCAACATACATCCTGAAAGTCCTCACTATTACTAACAAACCATTTATGAGAATCATGTTTATGATACGTTTCTTTTTTAAATCCTGATGGGTTGACTGCATCCTCTAACGCCTGCACCAGTATTGCCTGAAATAATCGTTGTTCTGCAAAGGCTTTGGGTTTTACAATCTCTAAGCTCAATTTAATGCCCAAAAATTTTAGTAAGCTCGGAGCACAGTTCATAGGCTTTCCTTTTATCTATAGGATCATTCTTACGCTTACGGCCTCGACCTCTTGGTGGAGTTCTAACATAAACATCAATATACAAATCCCACATTCTCTGTAGGTAGAACATCTTGTCCTCACCGGACATGATCTCCATCATAATTATTGATTGTTTTAGTAGTCTAGGTACTTTTTGCATTTGCATAGCCACGATGCGGGAAAAGATATGGATGTAGTAATGACACCGTGGCTAAGCATTTTTAACAACCAGACTTATGCCTTTAGCTTGCGCTGCAGCTTTACGTCCTGATCGCCATCGATCCTCGATTTTATCAAGGAAAGAAAGACTGAAATTTCCTAAACCAAAGTCATTTCCACAATACAATTGAAACATCAAACTAGTTAACTCATCATAAGTTTTTTTATTTGGACACACCATCACTAGCTTGTCCAACGCCTGGTTTAATGCTTCTTCGCTACTTTTTTTAATAGCTTTACCCACAAAATAATCCTTTTAATTAAAGTTAAATTGAGTGTTAATTGTTCTATGAAAATAAAGTGTTTTGAAAGCCCCACTTATTTCATTTAGGCTTAGGAATACTATTTAATTAATAACTATTTAAATTTTGATTGCAAGTAAAAAAAAGGCCCACTCTCGCGGGCCCTTTCCCAACACCAACTGATGCACATCTAAGTGTCTATCACTTACTTCAAGAGTTTCTTTCCTTGGTTCAGTAAATTCTCTTTCATTTTAACTTCAGCAACACCTTCTTTCTTTGCTATCTTTTTAATAGTGTCAGATACCATTTTCTTGATCATGTTGCCTGGGTTCCTAAGGCCATTCTCTCCCATAGCCCTAATAATTGTGTATGATTCGATATCAACAGCAATTGATTTCCATTTGTTTACGTCCATTGTTTCTCCTATTTCTCTTGATACTCTTTAGATTTATAAAACTCAACTAAATTAATTTTATTTTTTTGAGTAAGACCTGCGTTATATATTCTCTCAATAATCGCAATATAATCAGCAGTAGATGTACCTGTTAAGAACCATGAAGACTTGCTCTTACAAGCAGTTTTAAATCTTCTATGATCAAACTTAGGGTGTTTGTCAGCTACAATATAAGATACCACCATTGAACGTTTGAATCTTTTGTTCTTAGGTGACTCCATACCATAAAAATATTTTTTCAATTGCATCAATTGAGATCCAATACGATCTGCGTGTTCGATACCTCCTGCAGGAATAACAAATCGTCCTGTCTTAAAATCATTACTGATTCTTGACCACAGTGAAGTTTGTTTTAATAAAAGAACCACCATCTCTGCAACGTTAATTCCATATTGTTGCATTTTGTTTCTACAAATTCTGTAGTCCATTTTATTTCTTGCACAGTGTTGATCCAAATAATTTTCCATGGACCAGTTCTTACGACCTGTGTTTAGTCTTGCCACATCTAATGGATCATCAGAGTCCATAATAATATATGGAATCTTTAGATCTAATTGTTTTCTAGCTTCCAATGTATGTTGGCCATCAATGACTTCCATATTTTTGTTTACACGAATTGGATCGTATAAATCTTTTTCTTCAATCAACTTCTTAAGTTGTTGCACGTGTGCTTCATCTACAGGTCTGTTACCTCTAGTCTTTTTGAATTTACTATAATTAGTAGTTTCAAAAAATTTATTGTGTATAGCTTTGTTCATATCTTTTCCTCCTTGGTTAATAGAACATTAAATATCCCAATGATGCAAAAATAAATAATAAAACTTTTGCAGGAATAATGGTTAGTAATGCAATAAACATCATACTAAATATCAGGTCTTTCATCGGCTCCCCTCATCTGATCTTGTATTAATTTATTAGCAATGGTTTCGTTGATAGGATAAATAGGCATATCTTCAAAGTTCATTGAACACTGTTGCAGTTTTTTCATCGTATCTTGGTACTCGTCATCTTGATATTCCAGCGGTTGGCCATCAATACTAGTTTTCGGTAGCCGTGATAAGATGTTATTTATCTTCTCACTCCAGAGCAAAAACACTGATGAGTCGCACTTTGTTATTGTTGCCATAAGGCCTCCTCTTTGTTACACTTATTAATGTATCTTTATATAAACATTTTCATGGGATATGCAAGTAAATAATAAGGTAGGATAATATAGGATTATGAAGTTCATTTTAGTTTTACATCTATGCAGTATGATAACTAGCAAATGTATAGATCCACACATACCTGGATATCAGTTCACAAGTCATTACGATTGTGCAATAGCTGGTTATGCAGTATCTCAAAAAACTTTAAAATTACTTACTGAAGATGAAAATTACGGTTTAGACCGAATAAATAAAGAAAAATTAGCAATTAGATTTGAATGCAGACCCCTCAATGCAGCATAGTGTTGCAATAACGTCACATTTTGATATATAATACCTTATGAAGCTATATCGCGTCCAAGCAAACTATAAAAATATATATGTCGATGAGATGCTTGAGGCTGAGAACGATAAGGCCGTGCTTGAGTATTTTGTAAAGAAGGTTGACTCAGGTGACGTAACAGAAAGAGAAGGCCCTGGTTTCCATGATCCCAATGTCCTTTTCTTAACCTTTGAGGAGGTAGACCGAAATGGCACTACAAAAGTTGATATCGGAAAAACTTCAGTTGGAGTCCAAGTGGGCCAACCAAGCGTTAGCGCAGGGTAGAGTGACTACTGATATGAAGTGGATGGATATAAAAATCAAAGATCTTAGAAAAAAGATCAATGATCAAAGTGTGGAAGACGCAAAAAAAGGTCTTCTAGATATAGCTAGTTAAGTTTTAATCTAGCTAAAAAAAAAATTAAACTTTTACCTTAAGACTTCTGCGCTCTAAATTATTCTTTGGCCTCGCCCCAGGATTTACCAAGTGCAATATCTACTTTAGATGGTACCTTTAATGTATCAATTGCATTCTCCATCAAATCTTTAACAGCAGTAATGTCAGATTCTTTATCAATTGAAAAACATAATTCGTCATGAATTTGTAGTAATGGTTTAAAACCTGCTTTGTAACAATTAATCATAGCTTGTTTTGTTTGATCAGCTGCAGATCCTTGAATTAATCTGTTCAAGGCTTTGTAAGTGAAAGCCCTCCTGATGTTATTTCCATATATCGCCTTAGCCTCTTCGTACTGCATGGCCTTGTTCATTCCGAATGTAGCAGGCTCCCACATGTCAAATCGGCATTTACGACCCCCTATTGTCCGAATAAACCCATATTTAGAGGCAGAGCTAGATACATCTGTAGCTAATTTCTTAACAAAAGGAACTCTTTCTCCATATTGTCTTAAAAGTGCTTCAGCTCTATCTTTTGTAATACCTAATTCCTTACCAAGCTTAGCCTTTCCCATACCATAGAATAATCCAAGGTTAATTGTTTTAGCCTGTGTTCTAGTAATACCTGCCATATCAGCCACAATTTGATGAAAGTCAGCAGATTCATTTTTGTATGCTTCTATGAACTCCGCTGCACCTTCAAAATTATCATTGACCGATGCAGCGTAGTGAGCAACAAGCCTAGGCTCTTGTTGTGAGTAGTCGAAACTACCCCATTGTCTACCTTCTTCAGGTAGGAACAAACTTCTAATTTTATCTCCAAATTCTTTGTTACGTGCTGGGATCTGTTGTAGGTTCGGATTAGAATACGATAATCTTCCAGATACTGTCCCACCTTGGTCAGATCTTAGTTGATTTATTTCTGAATGTATTCTACCTTTGTGAACATAACGTTGAATGGAGTCTATGAATGTTGAATGAAATTTATTTATTTCTCTTGCTTCTCTTATTAGTTGCGCTATCGGGTTATCACAATTTACTAGCCAGTTTTGTGTGAAGCTTGGCTCGTCAGTTTTCGCTGTCCGTGGGTACTCAACACCTATTCGGTCAAACACTTGTGCAACACTTCTTGCTGCCCAGATATCTACATCAAGTGTGGTCTGAGATTTTATACTTGATAAAACCTCAGACTCTTTTCGTTTGAACTCTTTTTTTAGCAGAGAAGCCTTCTCTTCGTCAACTCTTATTCCTCTACGCCTAGTATCAATCAAAATAGGCAATAATTCCATTTCCATTTCCCAAACATCGTGTAGGGACTGCTTAGATATCTCTGTTTTAAGCGTTTGCCATAAACGTAAGGTTAGGCCTGCATCTTGCTCAGCATAGAAGCCTACGTAGCCCGCAGGCAGCTTCCACATGTCAGCTTTTGGGTCAATTCCCCATTCTTTGGCTTTTTCATTCAAAAACGTTTCATTTTTAATTTCACCTAAATAATCTTTAGCACAGGCGTTTAAACTAAAACTAAATCTGTTTTCATTAATGATCGCTGCAGCGATCATGGTATCAACTATCTTACCTCTGATCTCAAATCCATTAACAAGCAACCAACCAACATCATAACTTGCATTATGAAATATTTTAGTTGCATCTGTTTTTAAAATATCTTGCATCCATGCGCAGGTAATCGACAAATCCATATTCCCACCAGCATCATGAGCAATAGGAAAGTACCATTGTTGTCCAAGTGCAGCAACCGCAAAACCTACAATGTGTCCATCAAAGGTAGCCCATCCTGGTCCCTTAGTTTTAATGTTTGGATCTTTAGTCTCCAAGTCAATTGCAATCTCTGTTGCTTTAGATAAATCTGGATACTCTGCTGGAGCTATCCAATCACTGTCGTTGTAAATAAAATTTAATTGATGAGTCATTGTTTTTTTCTACTTAAGTTTGCGTCTTCAATTGATATCGCTTTTTTAAAAGGTATGTTTAATTCAAACAAAGCACAGTCTGCACAATAATAATTATACTCGTGAACAATTACTGCAACTAATTCATCACAACGCTCACACATTACTAATTTATTTTTTCTTTTTTTTGTCAAAACTTACTACTGTTAAATGTTCTATTTCTAAATCACAATAATGTTTTATTTTTTGTAAATCTTCAATTGTTTTACCTTTTGTTAAATACCTACAAACATATTTTATTACGTTTGCTTGAAAAGGATTTAAACCATTCTTCCTTATAAATGTCCAAGGTTGAATTAAAAATTGCTTATAGTGAGATCCTCCAATTTGTTTGTCTTCAGGAAAAGCTTCATCGAACATATTATTATCTGACATATTAAACTCCACAAAGGCCTTCGCACTCTTGATTAAAGAGATCTGGCCCATCATCATTTTTAAATTTAACTTCATCTAAAGGCACACACTGTCTGTGTACAAAGTTTTTTACTTTAGGATTATGCATTCGCATCTTTTTATCAAATTCTACAGCACTTGCAAATTCTTCTGGTCTGTTATTTCTCATATCAATCCAAAAATTATCATCATGAAAAGGACAGCCAATACAAGCTGATTTAACAGGTATTTTAAAACCTTTACCTTCATACCATTTTAAACAATCTTGTCGTGACATTTTTTTATCTATCAAAGGCCAAACATTTTTTTGCCACCAAAACCTAGAAGGTTTCATTCTCATTACTTCATCAGTTGATATACCAACCCATACTTCAATGTATTCTGTTTTAGGAAATCTTTGTCTTGGTTTTAAACCACATAGTTCTCTAATTTTTTTTGCTATTGGGGTAATCTTGTATTCTCTCGTACATTGTCTACGACCCATTCCTTTTTTTCCCTTTTCATTTAACGTGTAAAAAGGTGCGCTAGCAAATTGATTCCCACCTGGTGCTAGTGCTTTCAAAATATCATCTTGAATATTACCCTTTTTAACTATGTGTATAGGATAACTAATTACACTTTTTAAATAATTTAAATGATCTAATACAGGTTTAGGTTCCCAACCCGTATCTGCAAATACAGCTGCATCAGGTTTAACACCAAACTCTCCTGCATCAGCCATTAGTGCCATTGTGGAGCTTTGTACTCCTGCTCCTAAAGATAGTATTCTTAGCTTTGGTTCTTTATCTGACATAATTAGCCTCGTATTGTTTGTAATACTTTCCCAATGGAAAGTTATATTGATGGTAAGTACCCAAAAGATGTAAAGTGCTTTTAGATCTAGTAGCACCTGTATACCATACTCTAAGTTCTTTTACCTTGTCCGCTAAATTCTTTTTATCAAAGTGTGAAGGAAAGTTACACTTGCTCGCCAGGACAACATTATCTGCTTCACCACCTTTTACCTGGTGTATTGTATCAATAATAATTTTAGGTGGCTGACTTAAATCTACACCTTCGTTCATAAGTTTTTGAAAATATTGTTTATCTTTGTCTTTAAATTTTCTCTTAAACACTTGATTCCATGGACCTTTTTCATCACGCATACCACACCTTAGATGTAATTCATCAAATGTAAACACTTGATTTGGATGTGCAAAACTCCACTTTTTACTGTCCGTTGACCGGTAGCCGTGATCAATGTTTAACAGAAACTCATACATCGTTGTAGCTTCCTCTCTAGTAATACTACCACCATCACAAACCTTCTCCCAATAATTAATAGCTGCAAATTGATTAGGGTCGAAAGACTTATTATTTTTTTGATCTTGATAATACAAACCTAAGTTCCTTGCCTCCTGTTGGAGTTCTTTTTTTACATCATTAATTCTAGCTAACACCATCCAACTACCATCCATATCCCAAGGTACTTTCTTTAATCCATTCCAACGATATACCTGACCCTCCTTACCATTAGAATAAAACTCTTTCTGTATACGGTTTTCACCCATAGAATTTAATAAACACTTTGAGAAGAAATGTATGTTTTTATTTAATCTTACACTCTTTTTTAATACCAAAGACTTACCAGGAAACGTTTGAAATAAATTAACATCAGCACCATTCCACTCGTAAATTGCTTGGTCATCATCACCTGCAATATAAACTCTCTCCACTGCACCTGCTATCTTAACTACCATGTCCCACTGCAACGGTGTTAGGTCTTGAGCTTCATCTACCATTAAAACTTTAAAAGGTATTATGAGTCCATCATTAATAAATTTTTCTACCATATCAGTGAAGTCTAGTCTGTCCGGTGTCCGTTGTCCGCTTTCTAATTCCATTGTTTTAAATTCTTGATAACCTGCAATGATAGATTTAAATTGTTGTAGTCTAACTGTCTTTCTAGTTTGTTGTTTATATAGCCATACAGGATCAACTTTCATATTTCTTGCCCTGTCATATATTTGAAGCGACCAATTATTATATACCTTTTGATCGTCCCAAGTATCTTTATAGCCTACCTTGACAGTGCCATATTGTGTATGAAACATCAGCATGTCAGCTTTAGGATCTAGTACGGGAATTTCAGCAAACTGTTGTCTGGCCAAAGAATGTAGTGTTCTAAAATATGAGAAAGCATCTTCATCATAACCTTTGAACTTTTGTCTAACCCTTGCAACACACTCGTTAACAGCTTTGTTAGTAAATGATACATAACAAATTTCGTCTGGAGAGTAACCCTTCTCCAGGTACCTCTTAACCCTTTTAAGTAAGTTTTCTGTTTTCCCTGTTCCTGGTGGACCAAATATTTTAATTGTCTTCCCACGCAGCTTTTGCTTTATTAAATTTGACATCTTTATTTTTATGCTCTGTTTGTTGAGGCAGTGCTACAACCCAATGCCTACTACTTATGTTTTGAAACTTCTTCTTAGGCAAAGCTTTTCCTTGCTCAAGAAAACTTGTACATTCTTTTTCATTCCAATTATAACCTATTTTTTTCATGAATGATTTGAAGGTTTCTAGCTTAAATCTCATCTCTACTTCGTCTTTCCAGATGTTACCAGAATCTATTTGATCAAATTCTGTGGTATCTTCTACATCTTCTAAGAACCTAGTCATTCTAGAATTAAATACATCTTCTCTTTCCTCACCTGCATCAAAGCCTTCCATGTCTTGTTTGTTAGATAGTAACTCATCTAACCAATCTCTGTATGGATCTGGATCTCTTTTAGTAGGTTTAAGTGGTCTCCAAACAATATCGTAATTTAATAATTGTTCTCCCAACAACTGCTGTTGGTATAATTGTTTAGTTGAAAGTCTAATTGATTTACCATGTATAGGTAAAATCCAATAAGGTTCTGGATATGAATTTACTTTTAAAAGCTTACCAACCTCAGGCAATACTTCGTTTGCACCAATACCATGCTTACGTCTTAAGCAAGTGCTTGATGAACAATGCATTCTAGCAATTGATGTTTTACATTTATAAGCATACTCTTTATTTTCAACACCCTTAAATATATTTTCTAATTCTTTTGGGTGTAATTCTTCTGAACAAACCTTGTTCATCATCTTACGAGTCCAATCCTGGTACATGACAGGGTCTGGATTAATTTTTTTACCTAACACTGCTACGTTAAACATAGCATCATTACGACCTTCACCTTTTTGAACTTTGTTTTTCATGAAATTAACTACACAAGGCGGGTAGTCTTTTGTTTCGTCATCTTGAAATATCTTAAGTTTTTTAAATTCAGCAGGTGTCAATCTATAGTTTGATACAAACTTAAATAAATCTTCTATCTTTACAGAGTTAGCATTATCATCCATAGCAACTCTCGTTGTCATGTGTGCTTTCTGATAAGGTAGGTTTACGAAATTACCTTTTCTTTTTTGATTCCAATCTTCAGGAGTTAAATCAACTTCATCCTGTGCAGGATAAATATCTGTTGTAGTATCATTAACACCAAGATCTGATGCAAGCTCAATTAATTTTTTACGCATCGATGCAGCAGGTACTACACCGTCAATAAATAATATTAAATGGAGTCCGTTGGATTTTGATCTGAATGGGACGAGTGGGTATTTCCTTTTCCGTATAACCGATATAACGTCCTTATGCTGTATATTATAACGATCAACATCGATGACCCCCCAACTGCATGTATTATCATCTCGAATGGGAACTGATCCATAGTATTTTTCTCCTTTTAAATGTTGCGACCAATGTTCTTTGGTCATGGGTTTTGGCTCTACCCAATGTCTAAATTCTTGTTTCCCATCCCTGTCTCGCTTGTGACCTAGAGGTTCTGAAGCACCAAAATATGTAGAAGAGCCCTGGAAGAGTTCTATAAACTCCTCCAGGGTGTTGTCAAGTAGGGCCATATTAGAATGGTGTTTTTTCTACTTGTTCTTCTTTACCGTGATTAACTCTGACTGCCCCTTTTTTACATGACTCGTAAAATTCAAAGGCTGCTTTGATTGTGTCTTCGCTCTCCACTGTACCAGTATGCTCGATCTCCCAACCATACCAAGAACCTAAATTGTTCTTTTCAAGAACAGTTTTAAGTGAGTACTGTTGAGTAAATGGTGCAGGTCTAAAGAAACCTTTACCATCTTTTTTCTTCTGTCTCAAAGACATCATCATTGAATTCCATTTTTTGGATTTCTTTCTTTGAGTAGATTTCATAGTAATCATAGCTGTGGAAGATTTTTCTTCTTCAACAACCATTACATAGTGAGAAGCTGTCTCCTCTATGTAGTTACCATTTTCGAGTCTATCTTTACCATCGTCACCTCTGGTAGTCTTACTCATGATATCCGAATCAGACGCATATACATTTACAGGAGCAACAGCACCTTTTTCTCTGTCTCTCCATTCGATGTACTCTAATTTATAATAGCAAGGTATAACTGTAATACCTTCAGCGCCATTATAAAGTTCATCTGTTACGGTGTTATATATCATTCCAGGTCTTGCTTCAGGGTTAAACTGACTATCACCTTGCGTTACTTGTGGTGACAACTGTCCTAGAACTTTAAGAAATGGTAATGCTAAACTCTTTGAATCTACATTATCAAATCCTGCATCAGCAAATTGCTCAATGTTTACATTGGCAATCGCACCAGCTTCTTTTTTAATCGATACTTCGTTCGATTGTCCGTCTTTTATCTTCATATTATTACCTATTATTTGTTAGTTATTTTCGTTTTATTTGCGATGTATACACCGAACAAATCAAAAGGTAGTTCTTTTCCACCCTCGACTTGCTCTTTAACAAAAGCCTTTAAAGTCATAGGTTCAACTTTTTCTTTTTTATTATAGTTGAATCCATGTTCTTCACAGACCTTTATCAATTCAGAGACTTCGTTGTCTTGTCCTCTGTTGAATGAAGCGGTAACAGTGTTCTTAATAATATCTTCGAACCCCTTACCTCTTAACCAACTGAAAGCTTCCTCAACTCGTGATTCAGGAATTTTTGCTGCATAAAACGGCTTTACTTCTACAGTAGAACCATCACTTAATTTCAACAAAGATACACCTGCTTCCTGCATCATCTCTGGAATTATTCTCTCTTCCATATCTCTAGCTTTTTGCTTTAGAAGAGAAAGACTTTCCTCGTCTTTTTCAATTTGTTTTTTTAATGTGTTGAACTGATTGCACTTATCTGAAATAGACTTAACACTATCTTGGCTAAGATCTATATTAGACATTTTTTCAATATCTAGTTTTTCCATATTTCCTCCTGTTGGGGTTCTTAAATTATTCATTTGATCTTTGCAAGAAAAAAATATAAAAAGTTTTTAGATGTGGAAATACCCTTATAAGACCCAGCCCTACGAGCATCAAAAAAATGCTTTGTCTCAGTCAGCTGACAAAAAAGAATGGGCATATTTTATGGAAATGGGTACAGGCAAAACAAAAGTTACAATAGATAATATTGCTTATCTTTATTTTCAAAGAAAAATAGATACTGTTTTAATTATTGCACCCAAATCAGTATATACAAACTGGGAATCTGAAATAGAAACCCACATGCCAGATGTTCTTAAATATAAAATATATAAATGGAATATAGATAAACAAAAAGATTATTTTAAAATGGACGAATCATCAGATCTAAAAATATTTTTAATTAATGTAGAAGCTCTATCTACTAAAAGAGGGTATCAAGCTTGTGTAGAATATTTACTCAAAAATAGATTAAATTTTGTAGCACTGGATGAATCAACCACAATAAAAAACCGATCAGCAAAAAGAACAAAAAACATTTTATCACTATCCAAAGTATCCCATATAAAGCGTATATTAACAGGATCCCCAATAACAAAATCTCCATTAGATCTATTTACACAATGCCAGTTCTTAAGTCCAGAACTATTAGGTTTTAACAGTTACCTAGCTTTTAGAAATAGATATGCTGAAATGACTGATATTCCTGTAGGCTCAGGTAGATACATTTCTATACCTAAATACTATAAAAGATTAGATGAGCTAGAACAAAAAATGAATAACTTTGCAACTAGGATTCGTAAGGACCAATGCTTAGATCTTAAACCTAAAGTAAGATCAAAAAGATATATTGAATTAGAAGGTGAAGGTAAAAAAATATATGAGAGGCTTAAAACTCATGCTTTAGCTATTGTTGAAGATAGCACCATATCTTTCTCAAATAAATTAACAGAAATAATTAAACTTCATCAGGTGTGTAATGGGTTTACCAAAGATGATGATGGAAAAATACTTCAATTACATAAATCAAAATTAAATGCACTAGAGGAGACTCTAGAAGAAACAGATGGTAAAATAATTATTTGGGCTAATTATTTGTACAACATACATGAAATAAAAAAATTTCTAATAGATAAGTATGGCCCTGAATCTACTGTGAGTATTTATGGAGAAGTTAGTGTTGAAGATAGAAAAGTTGCTGTTGATCGTATCCAAAAAGATGACAAGTGTCGTTTTTTGGTTGGTAATCCTACTACCGGGGGCTTTGGTCTCACTCTTACTGCTTGCAATACTGTTATCTATTTTAGTAACAATTATAACTTAGAAGTCCGAATGCAGTCAGAAGACCGTGCTCATAGAATGGGCCAAAAAGGAACTGTTGTTTATATTGATATTGTGGCCAGAGGTACATTAGATGAAGCTATTATGAAATCACTTACAAGTAAAGGTCAAATTGCTGCAAAAACTTTAGGGGAAGAAGATCTTAAGAGCTGGTTGCTGTAAGTTTATTGTATTGTTCTACTCTTTCTAAAAATTTATCTCCATATTCTTTTAAATCCGACTCATTTAGTCGGAATTCTTGGTACTGAAGGTCTCTTGTACAAATAGATATTACACCTTGTTCTATTGGTCCATAATTTTTTGTGTGAGCTAAATAGTATGCACCTAATTGATATTTATAATCATCAACCCATTCTTCTCTTTTGGGTCTGTTAGACTGTTTCCAGTCTACGATGCTAGGCTTTCCGTAAGCAACACAAGATAAATCTGCCGTGCCTGCAAATTTGTTTTCATATTCTAAACTTATTTCATTACCCCATACTTCATCTATTTTTATGTTATCTAAAATAGTTTTAGCCATCATTCTAGGTTTTGTTCCCTCTTCCATGGCGTTGTAATAACCTTGTCCTGTTAAATGATATTCAAGCACCTGGTGCATTTCAGTTCCAATCGTAGAAGCTTGTTGCATAATTCTATCTGCTTCTGCATCTCCTACTTTTCTTCTCCAATTTTCTAAAAATCTTTTATCTTTGGTTGCGTTTAATATGTTGGTAACGCTTGGGACTTTTATATTATCTACTAAATATTTTCTTCCGTTTGTATCTGAAAATCTATTATAATGTTTGTAAGGATATTTCCTAATCAATTTCATATGTAGTTAATACTACAAATGGTTGGAAAGTACAGCCATAAATATAGCAAACATACCTGCTACAATAATTTTTTCTATTCTATTTATTCTTTGTTCCATTCTATCAATTCTTTCAAAAGTCTGTCTTTGCATCAATCTGCAAATTTTCTCGTGATTATCTATTCTATCTATTGCAGATTTTCTAGCCACGTCTAACTCCTCTTTGTGCTATTGCAGCTCCTGTTGGATCATTAGGAAATAATGCTTGAAATTGACCAGCATCTACTTGTCCGGTAGCCGGTGGTACTGGTGCTACAGGGGGTTGAGCTACAGGGCTTTCAAGTTGTAAGTCAGCCATAATAGATGTTTTTTCTTCAGCCTCAATTGGTGCTTCTTCAGCATCAACCATAGCTTCGTTTTGTGTAGCTGTAGATAACATACTTACAGCGTTCGTATCTGTCTGTAAGTCACCAGAGCTTCCTGAATAATCTTGTGCAAACATAGTTTCGAAATTGTTTTTTGGTATTGTTTCTTCATTGTAATTTGGTGCTGGAACTGAAGCCTGTAGTTGTCCCATTCTTTCCGTAATTTCTTCTGGTGTTACAGTTTTAGGATCTACTCTAGGAACATCAGCATCACTTTCATTTAAATAATTAACAAGTCTTGCAAACGCTTCTCTTTTTTGTGTAAGGCCAAGTCTACCAACAACGCCTGGTGATTTTAAAATGTTTGCTGCTGTTTGTATATCTCTACCTTTAAAGTAACGTCTTCCAATACCAAGTACTCCTGGTACACCATCACCAACTTTTTTACCCATTAATAATCTAATTTGTTCATCAGGGTTAAGTGCATCATTGAAAGCTCTCATGGCAATCGGATCTGTAAGAATTTGACCTGCACGTCTACCAAGTAAAATAAATAATGCTGGTGCAAATGGGTTAACAGCTGCAGAACCTCCAAGAACTAAAGCTCCTGTAAATGAATTTAGACCACCTAATTGTAATCTTCTTTGCATAAAAGTTGATGTATCAGCAATTGGAGTATCAGATACTGCTTTCATATAAGTTAAAAACTTTTCGAATTCTTTTGCTTGTCCTCTTCCACCAAGAATAGATATCATTTTTTCTTTCGCTACATCATCAGTTGGGTCTGCTATTCCTAGCTCTCTCATAAATTTATTAATATTAAATCCTGATGTATCTTTTGGACTAAATTTTATTTTTGTTGCATCAAAAATATTGTTACCTGTTCTTACTTTATCTAAACTAAAATCAACTACATCGCCTTTTTGCACCATAGATTCCATAACATCTACTGTTCCATTAATACCTGCTCTTACGGTAGATTCGTTCATAATTTCATCAATCATGGTTCTACCTGCAGGAGATGAAGCTGAATCAAAACCTTTATAGAATGAATTAAACATCCATCTAGCTTTCGCAGCATTAAATAATGCTTCACCACCACCCTTAGTAATTCCTATTGCTTGACCTGTTTTCTTAGATACTATTTTATCAGCACCTAATAATTGTCTGAATTGTTTGATTGCAGTAGGGTCTCCTCTTGTAAATACATCGTTAGCTAAATCATTAAAGAATCTTTGTGATTTTTTCTTTTCCATTCCACCAATTCCAGCTAAAGCTTTATTTGTAAATGTTGTTGCATTGTAATCTCTAAATACTTTTGTAGCATTAGCTCTTTGATAAAAGTTCATTAATGTAGAAAATGTATCATTTGCACCGTAAAGTTTATCTCTTAGTTGTTCTGAAGATTTAATTTTTAATGCCATGTCTGCATCTGCAGCAGCTTTGTTTGTTTTAGCTAAAGTTTCATAAGCAGCCTTGACCGTGTCATCTTTTAAAAATGTTTCTTTTGTTATGTTTGCCCCAAAAGAATTTAAATCGTTCTCAAGAGCTTCTCTAATAGACCAAAGCGTAGGTCTAATATTTTCATAACCTGTTTGTTGTATGGCTCTGTTAAGTGTTGTGATCATACCTTTATATTGTTTTGGAGTTACAAAGTCATCTACTGCATTCATGTATCTGAAGAATAGTGCAAGTGGATCTCCAGTTCCTTGTAGTTTTTGCAAATCTTTTAAAGGAACATCTCCTAATTTGTCTTGTGCATAACCTTTTATACCAGGAAACTGCATTGCTAATTCATCAACATAATCTCCAGCCATTTTTTTAACATGGCCTGTAGGAATAACTTTTGGGTTTCCTATCGTATCTGCTAAAGTATCAAAAGCTTTATAACTAGCATTAATTAAATTTGAATTTTGTTTAAAGGCCTCATCGGCTTGTTTCCAAATCGTAGCTGATAACATACCTGTTTTAATAAGTGGACCATAGTTAAGAACAGAATTATTTAAATATTCTCTACCTGCTTTTTGTTCTGCACCTTGTAATGCTTCTTTACCAATACCATTAATAAATGGCATAATACCAAGTACCTTAAAATATTTACTTGCAAAGCCACCAAGAAGACCTGTACCTTCTTGTGCAGTCATTACTATCGGTAGTGGCAAGCCCTTATCTCTAGCAATGTTAACTAATTCTTTTGCGTCTTTTGATTTAGCACCAATCATTAATCTTCCAACCTTACCTAAACCTTTTGTAATTACTGGTGTTAATGTTGCAGCTCCAGCGTTCCATGCTAGGGCTGTGAACATAGAATCTGCAGCGTTAGCCATCATATCTGTGTTGACTTCTTTTGGACTCATGTTTTCCATATCAGATGCTATTGCATCCATTGCAGCAACTCCAACAGTTTCATTCAACATGTCATAAGTAACTGAACCTGCACCCGCACCTGCAGTACCACCTAAAACAGAATATACTTCTGCTCTTCCGAGTGGACTAGCTAATACTCTACCAACAGTTGGGTCTGCTACTTTTGCAACTAATTTTGCTAAACCACCAAGTAATTTAAATCTACCTGGTAATCTTGTTGTAAGTTTATCAGCAAAGTTACTAAACATTTTAGTTCTAGCAAATAGTCCAGTTGATTTATCTCCTGGTACTTTCGATTTAGCTGCACTAAATATTTTTTTTCTCATTGCAACATAAGGTGTAATAGATCCTATAAGATCTCCAGCAAGGACTGCTTCTGATCTACCATCTAATGAGCTTCCTGTTTGTTGTAATCTTACACCGATAGGATTTTTGACAGCCTCCTCTATAGTTGCTACATCTTTTGCAGCACCTGCTCTTTTAGATTGAAGTTCTGACATTGAAGGACCTGTGATTAGTCCTCTTTTTATAGCTTCATCCACTGCTTGTCTTTGTCTTGCATTTAATTTACTTGGATCAAAAGTATTGTTATCAATTTGATCTTGAATATCTTTTAAGGAAGCCATTAGTTTATCCCTTCAATAATATTTTCTATCTCTTCTAAACTCAAGTCTTCTGCTAATTGTGAAGCAACACCACCTTCTCCCTCAAACACTTCAAAGTTTTTAAGTCTTCTTAGATCTTTTAGTGTAGTTTCTAATCCACCTGCTGTTGTGTAAAGACTTTCTTGTCTTCTAATATCAGACTCAAGCTGTCTTCCAATTGCTTCAATAGAAGCTTTAACATCTTTAGAAGATCTAGTTAATGAGAATATATTTACGATTTCTTTAGCAGCATTAACGTCTCTTTGTGTCAATCTATCTTGGTCTTTAAATGTGTTTGCAAGTGCATAAGTTAGTGTAACTTCCTGTACAGCAAGTTTCTCTTGTTCTTCTCTAGATAATCCAGATAACATTCCTCTTTTACTTAATCTAGCTTTAGCTTGTTTTATTAAATTTTTACTATCTAAATTTTTCTTAGCTGCTTCTTTACCTGCATCACTTAAATCAGGATCTCTATCTATTGCAGCATATTCATCTGCTTGTAATTCAGCTACTTTTGCTTCTAAAGCATCTAACGACATTGAGGATACTTCAAACCCTAATACTTCTTTTGCAACACCACTTAATCTTCTAGTAAATTGATCAATAGATAATGCAGCACCGGCTTTTACAGTTTCGCCAGAGTCATCAATTTGGTTTAATGTTTTTAATACATCTCTAGTTACAGATAATGCATTGTATCTATTTCCTAATACATCTTGAATATCAAATAATCTTTTGTCTACATTCTTTTGTTCTAAAAAGTTTTCAAACTGACCAATAGCCTTTCCGTCACTTGCGATTACTGGAGCTCCTTGTGGTACAGGAACATATTGTTCAACACCGTTAGCATCCAATCCTGCTGGCATACCAACAGTTCCATTTTTATACATTATACCTTTATAATTTCTTAATCTTCCATCAGATCCTCTAACTTGGATAATTCCATATTGATCAATTTCAGGTGGTTTTCTATTTTCTGCTTCTGCTATAGCAGCATCATTTAAAAATTTCATGTGATCTAATGCTGCGTTTAAAGATGATTCTCTATTCTGAGCTCTTAGCTCACCTTCTTTTAATTTGATTGTTGCGTAATTATTAACCGCAGGCCCTATTGCTTGACCAAATACTTCCATAGCTCCAGCAATACCAGATCTTGTTGTTGTACCTGTTAATAATCCTGATGCAAGATTAGCTAAAAAGACTAAACCTGCTTGTGAACCTTCGTTTTTAAATACTTCTTCTTGATATTTTTTAGCAAGTGCAATTGTTTTATTAAAATCTACATCATCCGATGGGCCACCTAAAGTAATTTCATTATTCCCTTGAGCTGTGTTTTCATTTTTCAAAGTTTTCTTTTCTGGGGCAGTTAATAGTTCTTCCGCTTTTCTTCTTTCTCTATCTTCTTCCAAAGTGTTTGTGTAATTAGTAATTCCATCTTCACCTTCAGGAGGCATTCCTAAGGAGTTTTCTTGCAATTTATCTAAATCCGCTATGTCATCTGCACTAGCTACGTTGTCCTGTAGCAGTGGATCGCCTTCAGCTTTTAATTCTTTATTTCTATTTGCAAAACCAGGTCTAGTAGATTCTTTTTTACCTGCTATTATTTTTTTATCTTCTGCAACTTTTTCTTCAATAGGTCTTGGTTTAAATTGTTGATTAAACATTTCATCAGTTAAATAACCCTCAGTTCCAAATCTCATAGATTTTCTTCTATGAGCTTCTCTCTCTTTTGGACTCATTTTTGCAATTCTTTCTT
>VMHT01016128.1_pt1 | contig 30634 bp, 22 predicted proteins | sample 4693611 | NCBI WGS metagenome assembly VMHT01 (sample SAMN12280063, study PRJNA550983) | marine metagenome | isolation source: seawater sampled from same location over 5 years 0.02-0.2 micron viral filtrate | place: USA: collected off the coast of southern California halfway between the port... ... | reverse complement strand
GTCGTCGCCATCGCGCGCGAAGTGACGCCAGACGCAGTCGCGCGGGACGGACTCGGACCGACGCGCGACGCCGCGCGCGCGCGGTCGACATGGTGCGGCGCGACGACGACGACGCGATCGACGCGCGCGACGACGACGGCGCGCGCGCGCGCGAACGATGCGCGACGACGACGCGAGCGCTCGACGAATGATTGAGAACGCGATTGTGAACGCCGCGACTGACGACGACGACGACGACGACGACGACGACGGACGCAGTCGAAACACCACCCCGATTTGATCATGTGCAGGAAGATGCCCGGAATATCCATCGGACGGTTGTGCGAGAAGTGTGCGTGCGAGCGAGGCGACGCGAGAGGGGAAGGGGCGCCGCGGCGAGGCGGCGGGCGCGGTTAGGGCGCCGAGCGACGGACGCGAACGAAGACGACTGACGATGATGATTGGAAAATTGAACGAATAGGCGATGGGAAGTGCGTGATTTGTGATTCACACGTGCGCCCGGCGACGCTGGTGCGGGTGTGCGATGAGTGTAACTACGGGACGAATCAAGGGCGGTGCGTGATTTGCGGCGCAGTCGGCGTGAGCGACGCGTACTATTGCAAGGGGTGCACACTCATGGAGAAGGATAGGGATGGATGCCCGAAGATTATCAATCTCGGGGCGGCGCGTACGGACTTGTTTTACGAGCGGAAGAAGTACGGGTTTAAACCGCGCGATGGGTGAATGTAGACAGACGTTTAATATGAGTGTATCGAGTTGTAGCTACTGGCGCGTCGAACGTCGCATTCGGACTCGCAAACCTCCGCTCGCGGCAACTGGCTGTTGCGCTGAAATGATGCGCGGATACGGAGTCATGCGTGTGATGATCTCGTCGGCGTCCACATCGCGTTCATCGGTGGGCAAATTATCAAGTAAATCGTCCTCAAGCTCCTCGGCACACTTCGCGAATGCGCTTTCTTCGCCGTGGAATATTTGGGCGTTGATACGAATGAGCTCGATATCGGAACGAAATCCACCAATCTGCCGATAGTACGCACTTTTTAATCGTTGCATGACGAGCTTCAAGCTCATGGGCGCTGGGACGACAGAGCAATAATTCGTCATTGCGCCGTCTGCTCGAGCGAAGCGTTCGTTCGGGCCGATGGCTTCGACGAAAGCCGCAAATCTCGAGTTTCGAATGATTCTCTGCACTCGAGCGACCAAATCTTTCGTCACGCTTGCACTGAGCGATGGATAGTTCTCATCGACGTTCGCAAATTTGGCCTTTTGCGGCCCACGCGATGTTGAGGCGTCTGAAAACGACTTCGCGTGCTCCTTTTTCATCGCCTCGTCGTTGTACAGCTCCCAAAAGCTATGATTCATGAACTTATCGTCTTCATTCTGCACGTTCAAATACTGCACGCATAGCGTGTTCCACGGTGACCCAGTCCATTTGCCTTCATTGCTTTGTGCGTCGTGAACCATCCCGTACCACGGCGACATGTCGCCGAGACCAGTGTCGTCCCACAGGGCCGCGCAATAGTCGCCTCGTTTCCACGAATGTTGCTCTGCCGTTTGATAACGTGAAATCGGAACAAGAAAGTCTGGTGTATCACTTTTCTGGAGTTCGACAAGGAACTCTTTTCCGTAATCACCACAAGCAGGATCAATGAGCTTCAACTCGAGCAAACAGCGCGTTTCGTAAGCGCCGTCGTCGGATATCATGTAACGCAATGACGAAACGGTACAAGGCTCGACGAACCGCATCGATGTAAGCGTTTGCCACGGTGCCTCATCGCGCCAGTTCTTTCCCGTCGCTTGCATGCGCTCGTAGTGGCCTTGGGCTACGTACACCAACTCATCTCCCAGTTGCGGAACGTACATGCCGACAATAACTTCCTCAGCGCACAGCCAAGAGTACGCATCTAACAGACGGATATCGTGGCGAGACGTCACTGACTTTTTTACTCGTTTCGCAGGTCTCTTACCTTCCTCTTCCTCGGAAACGTCGTCGCTCTTGACCTCGTCAGGATCGATCCCGAGTTCTTCGAGCTCCCGGCGGCGTCTGCGAGTGATTCTCGCCGGCGCGTCTTCTTCTTCATCACTCGTCGATTCGTACGCATCTACGCCTAAACGCTGTGGTTTGCGATGCTCTCGAGCACTTCTGCGAGTCGCGCGATCTTCTGAGTCATCTGATTCTTCTGACTCATCCGAGTCGAAACGGCGCGCGCGCCGCCGCCGACGCGAGCGCACAGCGCGATTTCGGCTGCGTGCTGAGCGTGCGCGACGTTCTGCATCGGTATCGTAGTCGGACTCGTCTTCATCATCAGGTTCTTCAAAGTCGGCGTCACTTATGTTGTCTTCATTCACTCCATCGTTCTCGTCGTCGGACATTCTATACATGATCTCTTGCATCGGCATCGTTTCGTCTTGAGCAGTCCACGGACCTTGCACGTCTGTCGGCGCTAGTTCGGCTAAAGTCGGGGCTTGCACGACGACATCCGGCATCCCCGAATCCGCTGATGGCAAGCACGCTGCAACCTGCCCCGATTGAAACGCCGACTGGTAAGGGTCGGGATACGGATCACCCATGGCGTCGCAAAGCAAGTTTCTCGGGTACGCTTCGTGAAGGAGCGCACCGGTGGCGAGCTCTATCAAATGCCCGCCCTCGCTTCGACCGAGCGCGTCATCACCCACGAACTCCGTCTGCAAGAACTGCTCGTACTTCGCACGAAGTAGTCGCACGCTATCGCCAGTGCCGAAGACGGAGAACTGACCGGATAAATCAGAACAGATGATGGATGTGCCGTCTGGATGCCAATTGCCGTCGACGAGTTTGGTGTGGTACTGAGATCCATCAAAGACACGAAGCGCGACGCCTTCAACAATATCCCATATCACGGCTTTACCATCGTAACTCGCACTCATCACCAATCGAGGATCTAATGGATTGGATTGAATAACGTACGTTGCGGCGGTGTGTTCGCGCATCGCGTGTCGCAACTCGCCAGACGCGACGTCCCAGACGCGAATACTTTGATCTCCCATGGAAGCTATGACGCGCGTGTCATCGGTCGACCACACGGCGATATGCATGTTTGGTACTTTTGGCGCGCGCCTCGAGTACTGCTGTGAGGTAATAGCGCCGATGCGTTGCTGTTCCCGCAACGCAGCGGCGTCTTCCGGCGTCGTCAACGTCGATCGAAGCACCCAAGACAAGCGAGCGCGCCCAGGGAGAGACGCGCTCGAACTCGGCACCCATATCCTCGCCTGCCCGTCCTTGGACGCGGATAACAGCATGTCACCCGAGTGTGAGAAGTGCACCGACACCACATCGTTCAAATGCGATCCAGATAAGGAAATCTTCTTCACCGCATTCTCCGTAGGAGAACAGTCTCCAGACGAGCGCAACTGTTCTAAATCAAGCTTCCACATAAACACCTTGCACATACTCGTACCGACGGCAAACGTATCACCGACGTCGTTGAACGCACCACAGACTATTTGACACGCCTCGCCGTCGCGCTCTGCGCTCGCCTCATCCGCGATTGCGTTGAGTTGCGCGCCGCGAGTGCGCATGCCCGGAGACGTTGCTTCATTCGCCATCGCTGCCAGAGGCATGACACCATGTTCTACCACTCTACCGCCGGTGATTGCCCCTCCGTTCACGTTCAAATCTATCACCATTGGTTTCACGTCGTTCGAACTTCGTCGAGCGCTCCATAAACGAACTGTGCCGTCGTCTGCCGTACTCAACAACACGTGCGGCACCGATGGACAAAAGTGCAACTCGGTAATCGAACGCGTGTGGCCAAGAAGCACGGCGATGGGCGCGCCACTTTCCAAGTCCCAGGTCCGAATACTTGTATCCGTCGACGACGAAGCCACGATTTCCTCTCGCGAATCGATCGCTACGTACGTAATCTCCCCGACGTGCCCTCGACACGCCGCGCGAAGCAAACCGTTGTACGCGCACCAAATTTTTACCAACCGATCGTCCCCACCCGTCACCAACCGTCTTCCGCTCGCGCTCAGCACCGCGCAATACGCCGCATCTCTGTGCGCGCGAAGCGTGCGAAGACAATTCATATTCTTCGCGACAGTCTTCGTCTCTGCCAAAGCCTCCACCCGACAACCGCCCGTCGCCGCCGTCTCGCGCATCAAAGTCCTGACTAACGCCCCTCGCAAACGCTTTTGCCCCTCGGCGCGCGCGCACACCGAACCACTACCACCTTCATCTCTAAAATCGACTCGTCCGTGCGTCGCTCCTCGCGCGCGCGCCACCGCGCGCTCTAATGCGTCCTCCGGCACATTCGCGAACGCGCCGCGCGCCAAATCCTCGAAACTCGCATCGTGCGCCTCACCGAACACGTCCAGCCTGCGCGGGAACGCCCCGCTCGCGCGTGCGATGCGTTCGAAATCACTCGCGACGCTCGCGAACGCGCGTCCGCGCCTGCGCAAGTAGCGCGCGACGATGAACGTTTCCAATTCGGCATTGACCGATGTCGCGCCGTCGTCGTCGCTCGCACGCGCCGACGCACCGCTCGCGCCGCGCACGGCGTCAGACGACGACGGCGCGTCCTGCGCTTCGTCCTGGCGCGCGCCGCGCGCGCGAACGCGAGACGCCATCGCGCGGCGCGCAATGCGGACGCCCACGTCTCGTCACATCGCGTCGCGCGCGTTCGAGCGCGATGTCGCCCGCGCCGAGCGTGCTGAAGAAGGAAGAGGAGGCGCTGATCACGCTCATGAAGGAGCGCGCGCTCGTGCGATGCAAGACGGCGCAGCGGACGTACTACGAGTGCGTGAAGGGGCGAACGTTGAGCGTCGCGTGGGCGTGCCGCGAGCAAGCGCGAGCGATGAGCGCGTGCCTGAGCGAACACACGAGCGATGCGACGCTGGAGACGATGAAGGCGCGATGGACCGAGGCTGGGAAGCCGTCGATCGCGGATCGGGGGAAGATACCCAAGTGTTTCGATTGACGACGCCGGCGAGCGGCGGCTCGAGGCGCGCCGCCGCCGAACGACGCCGAGAAACGCATCGCGCGACGACGATCGGGCGAAGCGAGTGTACACTACGTGGATTGTAATTTAAATGAGCGCTCTCACCGAAACGCGCGACGCGAAGGCGCGAAGGCGCGTCGCGTCGCGTTCACGCGAAGTCGCGGACGCCGCGCGCGCGTTCTGGATAAAGCACTTCGGTGTCGTCGCCGCACTGTTTCGCGCGCGCGTCCCGAGCGTCGCCCCGAGCGAGACGAGTCGTTCGCGTCGCGCATCATGCAAGCTCTCAGCGCAGCGCACGCGCGAACCGCGCCCGCGCGCGCGGCGTCTGCGCCGTCGCGCCGCATGACGTCGACGAAAGTCTCCGCCGCGAAAACGCACCGTGTGCGCGCCAGCGCGGCGCCGGCGGAGCGCACGATGGAGGAACGCATGGAAGGACGATCGACGTACGCGCCGGAGAGCTACACGGCGATGTGCATGGACGCGTACGCGAGCGTGAGAGATTGCCTGAACGAAGGTAAGACTCTGATCGAAGTCGAGTTCCCGGCGATTCCCGGCGAAGACGCGGATTACAAGGCGGCGTCGGACGTGTACATCGATGCGAACGTACAGTACGCGCTGGTCGTGGCGCAGAAACTGAACGCGGAGATGGGGAAGAATGTCGACGTGTTGGTGCCGGACGGGATCGAATACCGACGAGCGAAGAAGATTTTCGAAAACGCGTTGGGTTTGTCGAGCGCGGGCGTGCGGTTGAACGTACTTGATGGACGTAAGAGCAGTATGTTTGGATCGGCGTTCGGTGATATGCTTGGAGGTAAAGGTTTGCGCACGCGTAAGGAGGAAGAAAGGGATAATGATTTCGACTCGGCGGATGTTTTCATCGTCGTCAACTTGAGTACGATTGAACTCGAGAGCTTGGAGAAGTTTGCCGACGAGACGGCGAATGGCAGACCGCTCATTGGGTTGAACTTGCAGTTAGACACGCTCCGGGCCGATCTTGGGTTGTTTTCGTTCCCGGAAAAGGCGCTTCACTACCGATTTCTGTCCCGGTTCACGCCGGCGTTTTACTTGCGCACGCGCAACTATTCGCGCACCATTAATGTGTCGCCGTTCGTCATCAACTATTCCGGTGCGATTTTCCGCGAATACCCGGCGCCGTGGCAAGTGATGATCAAGCAAAACAATGGTGTGTTGGCGTGCGTGGCGGAGAACGAGGACAGATTTACGCTCGCGGAGGCAAAGGAGGAAATGCTCATCGCGCTTGGCATCAACGATCCCGACGACAGCCCGATGAAGAAGCTTCGCAGCGGTTATAAGACGTCGACGTGGTGGGAAGAAGAGTGCGACGACGAAGAGTCTGACGCTTGGCGCACGTAATCGAATCAATTGTAATCTCCCCTATATTACACCTTCAATCTCGCTTGCCCGCCCGCATGGGCGTCAAATCACCCGACGACGCGCTCGTTTGGAGCAGCCTCGTCGTTCCAGCGTCGTCTCCACCGCCACCACCGATCGCTGGATTAGTGGTGTTTCGAAATCCAAGCGACGATACCTGCCCCATTTCCGCCATTCCGGACGTGGAGGACGTCCGAGGTATCCTCGGATCGGACGCCCCCGGTCCTCGTATCGTCGGCGGAGCCGTCTTGAACAACGCGTTGAACCCCGCCGTGCACACGCCCGCGAAAACGACGAACCCGAACAATCCCATAACTAACAACAACGCCACCCCCAACACGTGCCCCGGCGTCAGCGCGCTCGAGTTTTCTCCGCCCCCCGTCGTCACGTCGTACTTCGCCTCCGTCACCTCGCCGACGCCGCCGTCCTTCGTCGCCGCCGCCTTCACCGTCCACGTCCCGATCCTGCGTCGCGAACCGCGATCACCGTTCACGCGTCAGTCGTTCGTTCTCCGCGTCTCACCGTCGCCGTCCGCGCCGTCGCCGTCGTCTCTCGTCGCGTCTCGAACACCAAAAACTCAAACGCGCGCGTCCAATCCTTCGCCGCCTCGCCTCGCCTCGCCTCGCCTCGCGCACGCACGGCAGCGTCACCTTCCCCTCGTACGTCTTCGTGTCCTCTTCCCCGATCGCCGGCGTCGCGCCGTTCAGCGTGTACACGATCGTCGTCGCCGCGCCGTCCGTCGTTCGCATCGCGACGCGCAGCGTTCGCGTCGCGCGCGTCCCGCTCGGCGGATCGAACGCGACGCTCGCGCGCGCGCCCGCGGCGAGCGCAAGCGCGACGACGCACGCGACGCCCGCGCGCGCCGTCGTCGACGCGCGTCGACGCGCGCGTCGCGCGTCCATCGCTCGCGGTCGCGCGTCGCGCTGTGCCGCACTGTCCCGCGCGTCGCGCGCGTCGCGCCGCGATGCCGACGCGGTCGCGCGCGTACGTCGGGGACGTCGCGTGCGTGGCGTCGTTCGGCGCGCGCGGGACGCTGCTCGCGGGCGCGGGGGCGTCGATTCATCGATTCGCGCTCGGGACGGATGGCGCGCGCGGATGCGGCGCGAGCGGCGCGCGACGCGTCGCGAGCGCGGCGGTGTTCGAGGCGCAGGGCGTGCGCGTGCACGGCGTGCGAGATTTACGAGACGGGGAGACGTGCGCGGTGTGGGGCGAGCGCAGGGTGCGAGTGATGCGGCTGCGGGACGGCGACGGCGACGGCGACGACGGCGACGGCGACGGCTGGACGGCGGAGACGCCGTTCGCGCCGTTCGCGGCGTGGGTGCACGACGTGCGCGGAATCGCGGATGACGACGGCGCGCGCGGGCGCGCGATGGCGATCGGATTCAGCGATAACGCGGTGGAGCTGTGGAGGCGAGACGCGGAGGGCGACGGTTGGACGCGCGCGGAACGCGTGGAATGCGAGTCGAGATGTTTGCTTTATACGCTCGCGCTGAGCGCGAGCGAGACGTGGGCGGGGATGACTGTGGCGGCAGGAACGATATTTAACGACGTGCAGCTGTGGTGCGTGCGCGATGGGGCGGTTCGCGTGAAATGCGTCGGGCACGAAGGATCGTTGATGCGCGTGCGATTCGGCGAAGACGGAGACGTCGTGTACTCGTCTTCGGACGACAGAACGGCGCGTGTGTGGGACGTGCCCGAGAACGCGATGGATTCAAACACGTGCGTTTCCGTTCGCCCGAGCGCGGTGCTGGCTGGTCACGTCGCGCGCGTATGGGATTGCGTGCGCATCGACGGCGAACGGCCCGTGTACGCCACGGCGGGGGAGGATTGTACGGTGCGCGTGTGGGATGCAAATAACGCTCGTGGTACGGAGACCCTCGAGCAAGGCGTCACGCGAAGACCGCAGTGCGAGCTCGCTGTACTTCGAGGCCATCGTGGACGTGGTATATGGCGCGTGTGTAAACTAAAAGCGTTCAACGGCGACGTCGTGCTCGCGAGCGCCGGCGCCGACGGCAGCGTAAAGATTTGGAACATGAGCGATTGGACTAGCGCAAGCGCGGGACAGAAAGACAGCATGGCGCTACACGAAAGCGTGACGCCGTGTCCCGACGGTAAGCTTACCTCGGACGATGCCGCAGACTCGACGGACATCGAAATGCACGAGGAACCCGCTGAGAGCGCTTTGTCGAAAAAGCGCAAAAAGAAGAGCAAACGCCGCAAGAGCTTGTTCGGCCCGAACGACGAGTACATTCGCGCCGTTCGCATCGCTCGATACGGTGTGATATACGTAGCAACGAACTGCGGAATCTTGTATCGCGTAACGATATCATCGAAAGGCGCCGCGTGGGTGTGGGAGCGCGTATGCGAGAGCGCGTCGCCACTCATGTCGATGAGTGTCGAACGGACGGATGATTCGGACGTCGTCGCCGTTTCTGATTTGGAAGGGATCATAAAAATTGCTCACATTTCGTGTCACACGGGCTCGTGCACGAATTTGATTTCCTTCAGAGCGTCCGAAACTCGTGTTTTGATGGATGTGTTCTTGAAGAACGGGTACGTGTTCGCGTCCATCGTAGGCGGCGTCATCAAGTGTTGGCGGCGCGACGAAGTCGAACAGTGCGTGTTCACTTTGCGCAACCCGTACAAACATCGAATATTGGCGCTCGACTATTCCGAAGAATTGCAAATAGTCGCCGTCGGCGATCAAAAAGGAAATTTGTGTGTTTTCGACGCGAATACGAAAGCTGATGATCTCGTCGTGCTGGCGAAGAAGTGGTCGGCGCACGAAAAGGCGTCTTCCATTAACGCGTGCGAAATCCATCCTGGTCCGGTGTTCATGACAGGCGGACGAGACTCGAACGCGTGCTGTTGGAGCGTTTCCGGAGATGGTGAACTCGTGTTGGATACGAAATGGACTGCACCGTCGAAAGCGAGTGTGCTCTTTTTATCCGCCACCGCAAACGGCGATTTCTCGCGCGCGGCTGGATTTCGCGAGACGGACTTTGTCGCGTATTCCGTAAGCGATCAACGTCAGATGATTCGCATACCTTGTCACGCACAAAATGTACCGCACGACGTTTTTATGGGTGACGGCGATCGCATCATCTTCGTGCATCGATACAAAACGTCGCTTCACATCTCGATGCGGTGGTCCGAGCAAGACGTCGTCGAGGACAAATCCGGTGCGCTTTGGTCTCATGGGTAAGTATTTCCCGACTCTTTTTTCTCGCAGCGATCCAGTGATCATAACGTATGTAGTAATGTGAGGTGGCGCATCGAGCGTCCTACCGGCTCGTCGCGTTCGTCGCGGACATTGCCCCTAGCTCACTAGATGACGGCGGTGTAGCGACGACGAGCGACGAGTGACAATCATGAACGCAGAAGGCAATTATGAGGATCGAATTCACATTTTTCGCTTTAAAAGATCTATGTACGAGACAAAGACTGACGAAATGCACACCCGCATGTAGACGTGAGATACACACGATACGCTTCGTTCCACCTCCAGGTAGCGCAGAGAACGCGCCGCTCGGTGTCGTTTCCGGCGCTGAAGACGGAACAATCATGCGGTTGCTTTACGATGCAACGCGACGAGATGGCGCACGTGTGTACTCTCCGAGCGATATTTGCAAGCATCCAGGAGGGCGAACGGTCAAATCGTTGAGTATTTACAAAGAGAATGACCACTCGTACGTGTTATGCGCCGGAGGCGCGAAAGAAGTCTTGCTCGCCTTTCGTCTGACGTGGTCGCGCGACAAGACGGGTGCGTGGGACTTCAAGTCCGCCGCGCTCGTCATACCAAAACCGGAAGATAAGCCAGGCACGCGAGCTTGGACCAAAGGGTGCGGGTACGTCGAACCGAGGGCGGAAAGTGACCAGCGAATCATGGACGTGGCCACGTACGCGCGCGACGGGGAAATGCGCGTACTTTACTCGACGAGTCTCGGTGCCGTGACCGTCGTCGCCATGAGCGAGATAAATCGAGCATGGCGTATGATTTCGTCATTGAAACATCATTCGTGTCCAGCGCTCGCCGTGGACGTGCTTGAACGCTCAAGGGTTTGGGCGTGCAGCGGTGGCACCGACGGTGGCATCGCCGTGTGGCTTCTCGACGATGCCGAAGTTGCCGCTCCCGTGTGCGTGATAGAACGCGCGCATCAGTCCGGCGTCAACGCCCTATGTATATCACATACGTCGGATGAAAACGTCTTTATCATCGTCAGCGGTGGAGACGACCAAACTTTGCGCGTGCAAGAGTTTCGCGTCGACGACGCGTCGGCATCGCCGAGTCGCCTCGCCGAATTCAAGTTTTCGCACAGCTCCGCGATGCGAAGCGTCTGGTCCGACGGCTCGCGTATCATTTCGACAAGCGTCGATCAACGAGTGAAAATATGGGACATCGCATCGCTCGACGCGCGGTTGGAAATTGTTCCTCGCGAAGGCGTCGTGACGCAAACGCCCGAACCAGAAGCCATCGACGTGCATCGCGCGCGAGACGGCGCGCTCACGCTCGCCGTCGCCGGACGCGGGTTCGAGTTGTACGACATCAAAACATAGCTCAATAGAATAGCACGGTAGTCATGCTTTAGATAGGAGGAGAGGCACACTCGCGATAAAATTATTTCTCGTCGTCCATCACAACAACCTTACGCCGACTTGGACGACGTGTACGCCGAAATCTTCGCGATCGCGTGCAGCATCGTCACGAACCCGATGAAGCACACCGACATCCCAAGCACCACCACGGGCGTGATCTTCAACCCCGGGCTCTCATCCGTGTAGAATCGCAACAGACTCCCCGAACCTTGCGGCGGTCGTCTGACGTTCCCCTCCCCCGAGTTCCCCGCGTTCGCGCGTCGTCGCACCGAACCTACCGCCGCTCGACATCGCGTCGTCAGTCATCGCGCCGGACGCGTTCGCCATCGCGCGCGACGCGCCGCGCGCGTCCACCGCGCGCCTCGCGTCGCCCGCAAAGTTGTTTCACATTCACGATTCCGCATCCGAGATCGTTCGCTCGTTCCTCGCGCGTCGCCGCGCGCGCTCGCGCGCGCGCGTCGCGGCATCGCTCGACCGCGTCGTCGCGCCGTCGTCGACGCCGCGCGCGTCGAGTCGTCGCCGTCGCGCACCTGACATCGTCGAACGTCGAGCCGTCGATCAGTGCCGGGCGCGCGCCACACGACGACATGCCGCGCTCGCGGCGCGCGGCGCTCGCGCTCGCGCTCTGCGCGCTCGCCGCGCGGTGCGCGACGACGCGCGCGTTCGTCCTCAACCTTCGTCGGGAATCGACGGAGTGTCTGTACGCGGTGCGGGCGCGATGATCGATGCGAAGCGACGCGCAGAGTTTCGCGTCGCGTTCCAAACGACTGACGACGACGACGACGACGACGACGACGCGCAGACGCTGCGCGCGGACGATACCGTGAATTGCGATGCGATGGACGTCGTCGTGCACGCGCGGTTCGTCCTGCGCGAAGGGACGGACGTGGAGGGGACGCTGCGGGACGCGCGCGGCGCGGAGGCGGCGCGCTGGACGTTCGACGAGCGACGAAGCGACGGCGACGCGGACGACAGAGGACGGGCGAAAGAGATCGAGGTGAAGACGCGTGGATGCGGGGATTATGAGGTGTGCTTTCATCACGCGCGCGGGAAGTCGAAGGAGGCGAGGATAGAGGTTGATTATTTTCAGGCGTTGCGCGAACCGTCGGCGAACGGCGACGACGTCGAGGCGAGGATAGAGGACGAATCGGAGAAGGCGAAACGTGAACGCGCGAAACGATCGACGAGCGAGGGACTCCGGACGGATGGCGTGTTGAGCGTGTCGAGCAAGGCGTCGGGGTTGAACAATTGGGTGCAGCAGTTACGAGAAGAGATGAATTATTTACGCGTGAGAGCCGAGCGACACAAAAAAACGGTGGAATCGAACGCGCGACGCATGGTTCGCACGACTTTCATAGAAGTCTGCGTCCTCATCGGCGTCACCGGGGTACAGGTGATGACGGTGAAACGATTTTTCGACGTTCAGACGCGCTCGCACGAGCGTTTCCGTACACAATTCGGCGGCGCGTCGTCCGCGTTCGCCGGCGGTTTCGAAGCCGCCTCGCGCCACGTCGCCGGTCCGATGGCGGATGCGTTCTCATCCGGCGCCAACGCCGCGCAGCGCGGCGTCGCGGGTCTCTTAAAATCAATCGGCCGCTCTTCCGCGCCATCGCGCGCGAGGCACGATTACCACCTAGGATAGTCGGTCGATTCGTCGCTCGCCGTCGACTGAAATTCAAAAAGTGCCCAGTCGTCGCCCAGTCATCCATCTCGTCGCGTCCGTCCCGCACTCGCGCGCGCGCCTCGCCGCGAACCGCGTCCCGGTCGCCGCGCGCGTCGAGCCGCGTCATCTCGCTCACCACGCGCGTCGCGCGCGCGCGCCGCGCGCTCCCGACGTTCCGTCGCGCGTTTTCAATCCTCACCGGCGTCGACCTCCCCGCGCCGCGATCGCGCGCACCGCCGTCGTTCGGCGCGCCCGCGATGACGGAGACGTCGTGTAAGGGCGACCACGGGCACGAGTACGACGTCGTCGTCATCGGCGGTGGCTCCGGCGGGCTCGCCGCGGCGAAAGAAGCGGCGAAACACGGCGCGAAAACGATGTGTCTGGACTTCGTCAAGCCGAGCCCGGCGGGGACGACGTGGGGACTCGGCGGGACGTGCGTGAACGTCGGATGCATCCCGAAGAAGCTCATGCATCAAGCGGGGATCCTGGGAGAGTCGTTCAGCGATGCGCGGGAGTACGGGTGGAAACTCGCGAGCGAAGGACACGATTGGGGGAAGATGGTGGAACAGATTCAAAACCACATCGGGTCGCTGAATTTCGGGTATCGCACGACGCTGCGAGAGAAGAACGTGACGTACGTGAACGCGTACGGACGGTTTAAGGATAAGAATACGATCATCGCGACGAAAAAGAATGGACAAGAACAGGTGATCACGACGGATAAAGTGGTCATCGCGGTGGGAGGACGACCGTCGTATCCCGACGCGCCGGGGGCGAAGGAATGTTGCATCACGAGCGACGATATTTTTTCCAAGCCCGAGGCGCCGGGGAAGACGCTGTGCGTGGGCGCGTCGTACATCTCGCTCGAAACCGCTGGGTTCTTGACCGCGCTTGGGTTTGACACGGCGGTGGCGATTCGATCGATTCCGCTGCGTGGATTTGATCAAGAAGTCGCGGAGAAGATTGTCAAGTACATGGGCGAGCACGGCACGCGCTTCTTACGCGATTCGCAACCGACGGCGTTCGAAAAGCAAGAGGATGGCAAGATCAAAGTAACGTTTGAAAACACCATGTTCGGAAACACGTTTGAGGAAACTTTCGACACCGTCGTGTGCGCCGTCGGAAGAGACGCGGTTACGGAAGGCTTGGACCTTCCCGCGGCTGGCGTCGAGTTCAACCCGAAGAACGGTAAAATCGCGTGCGTAGACGAGCAAACCAACGTGGATAACATTTACGCCATCGGCGACGTGCTCGACACGCGCCAAGAGCTCACGCCCGTAGCCATCAAGGCGGGTGTGCGGCTGATGCGACGCGTCTTCGCGGATACTCCGTACAAGGAAAAGATGAACTACGACCTCGTGCCCACGACTGTCTTCACTCCGCTCGAGTACGGCACGATTGGCATGAGCGAAGAGCTCGCGGTGGAGACGTACGGCGCGGATAATGTCGAGTGCTACGTGTCTTACTTCAAGCCTTTGGAGTGGACGTTGAACCACGAGGAGCACAAAGGCGTGCCCGTTCGCGGCGACAACGCGTGCTACGTCAAGCTCATCACCAATTTGGCTGACGACGAGCGCGTTGTTGGTTTCCATTACTTGGGACCGAATGCCGGGGAGGTGACGCAAGGCTACGCCGTAGCGATGAAGATGGGAGCGACGAAGAAAGACTTCGATGAGACGGTCGGCATTCACCCGACGGTTTCCGAAGAGTTTACGATTCTCGAAATCACGAAGCGCAGTGGCATCGACCCCACAAAGAAAGGCTGCTGAGGATAAGTCAGCCACCGTGCGCGTGGAGTAGAGTGGAAACTGGGGCGCATTTTGCCCATTCGGCTCTTTCCATACGGTGGCTCGCTTTCGCTATGAAACACGAAAGCTCTCTCTGCGCAATTCGATCAATGAGGAAACCAGAAACAGTGACGATGAACGTCGTAAACACACTCAATGTGTCGATGTCATTTGATGAAGCTGGTTTCATTCTCGAATGTTCATGCGAACACGATTTCTCGCGCAAATCTATTTTGCGCGACGAGCGAAAGATCGCTTCGCGAACGCGAGAACCATGATTGAGATGCGTTAGGGATCAACAGCAACGATCATTGCATACTTTGTATTACAGACGTTTACAGACCTACGTCACACGCGCGCACCCCCAGCCTCGACACTAATTTACCCCAATACCATGCGAGCGACGCGAGTCTTCCACTCCGCGGGCGGCGAATACACTAGGGGAGGATCGGTGATCAAACCAAACCCCAAAAACCCAAGCCCGCGCGTCTTTTGTAACACAGGCTTTTCGCGTTGGAAACAATCGACAGAGTATCTGCCGTGGTATCTGCCGAAACCACTTTCGCCGACGCCACCGAAGGGTAATCCATCGTGAGCGCAGTGCGTCAACGTGCCGTTGACGGTGACCCCGCCGGCGTGTGTGTTATCAATTAATATACGCGTCTTCGACGCTGTTCGAGAGAACACGTACATACTGAGTGGTTTGGGTTTCGATCGAATCAAGTCAACCGCCTGACCGAGAGTTTTATACGGCAAGACACACAAAATCGGCGCGAAGAGCTCCGCGTTCATGAACGGTGACTTTTCGCTGGCGCACTTTACCACTGTTGGTTCAACCATGCGCCTTGTGACGTCATATCCTCCGCCGCATATGATCTGATCGCCCTCAACGCCCGATTTCGCGTCGTCGAGCATCTTGCCAATCTTTGCCATCCGAGATGCCGGGTTAGGACCACCGATGCGCGCCATGGCGCCATCGACGGACGCGTCCGGAACGAAGCGATTTGCCCATGTCTTACACAACTCCATGAAGCGGTCGGCGCGTGATTCATGACAAATCACGTACTCTGGTGCGATGCATTGTTGGCCGCAATTGATTGTGCGACCCCACATGCACTGCTTCGCCGCTATGTTGAGGTCCGCGCAATCTGTGACGACGACAGGATTCTTTCCTCCTAGCTCGAGCACCGTCGGCGTCAAATTTTCGGCAGCGGCGCGCGCGACTATCTTCCCCACGCTCGTGGATCCAGTGAAAAATATCATGTCAAACTTTTCCTTCAGAACGGTCTGCATGACGTCTATTCCATCCCCTTTCACCTCGCTCCCTACGCACTGCACCACGCGCGGGTCGCAATACTGCCGCAACAACTTCACCAACAATGCCGTCGACACCGCACTTTCGTTCGATGGCTTCAACACCACAGTGTTCCCAGCCGCAATCGCGCCAGCCAACGGCACCAGACTCAACATGAATGGGAAATTCCAACTCGAGCACACCAACGCGCAACCGCGTGGCTGCTTCTCCGTCCACTGACTCGAAGGCCACGTGATCAATCGCTGCGTCCACACCCTGCGTCTCCCCGTCCACGCGCGCAGGTTATTCACCATCGCTTTAATCTCCGATCGAGGCAGTATCACATCGTAATACAACGCCTCCACGCCGACTCGAGACAAATCTTCTCGCAGCGCCGCCAACATCTCGGCTTCGTGCTCGCGAATCATCTTCAGCAGCGCCATGAGCTGCTGTCGCCGTTTCTGCAGCGGGAGCGACAACCCTGCCGCGAAACACGCGCGCATATCTTCACACACGTCTGGGATCTCGCTCAGCGTCGGTCCGCGCGCGACTTTCGCGGCGTCGTCGACGAATTTCAGCGTCAATCCGGGCAGTTGAAAGTATTGCGATTTCTTCGCGTACACCCCCGGCGTGGCGAAGAACCGAGCGATGAAGACGCATAGCAGCGCGACGATCACGGCCAGCACGTCGATTGCCACCTCGCCGTTCTCTTCGACGTCGTAAAAAAAGTCGAGCATCGCGCGAGGGCTCACGCGAGCGCGCGAGTGCGGCAATCTGTCAAAGCAAAGCGCGACTACGAGCGAGAGGCGGGGTCATCGGTTACATATGAATAGCTGCGTCTAGATTTACAAAATCATCGCGGCGTGAGCGATGTGACGATGCGTTAGTTTTTCGCCGCCTTTTCCGCTTGCGGTCGGCCCTCGACGCGTCCAAACTCAGCGACGGTGCAACCGAGCGCCTCGAGATTTTGGAGAACGTACTTGTCGTCGACCGACGGGAACTCGGCGAGACCGGTGGCAAATGCATGATGCACTCCAAAACGATATCCTTGCCGGATCGGTACTCGTCCATGTGACTCAACGTCACCCCCTTGGAGCATAAGAATTCGGTGATTTCGTTCACCACGCCCTTTTTGAACGGCACGCTCATCGTCGCTTTACGCACATACGGCAAGAGCGGGGACGTCTCGCAGTACGGACCCTTGATGTCTTGCACCGTGTTCTTCGCCGGAAACACGGAAAAGAAATCAAACACTTGTCCCTCGAATTGCTTTTTAAGCGCCATCGGGTCCACGTTCGTCACCAAGAACATGTTCGAAGCCCGACCGCCGAGTCGGACGTTGCGCGACTCCTTAATCTCTGCCCCCGACGCTTCGATCATGCGGTGCACCTCACTGACGGGTTTTTGAGCTCCAATCATCGTCACCAGAAGCGGCGCGTCCGCGCTGGCCGCGAACGCGCGCGTCCCCGCGACGCGCGTTCCGATGGTTTGTCCAAGACTCATCAGCGCGTTATCCACAAAAGACGCGCCCTCGGCGCGTCGCAACGCGCCCGCGGCGCGTCGGCACGCGTGACGCGCGGCGTACATAATTCGATGCGCGCTTTAAGTCGGTTCGGGCGATCGTCGTCGCGCGCGCGCGTCGCAGAATATCGCGCGTTCGACGAAGAAAATACCCGATTGAGCCCCCTCTCGAACGCGACGATCCGCCGGAAAACGCGACGCGCGCGACTGCGCGAGGACGAGCGCGCCGGCATGGCGCTCCGAGTGTTCGCGTCGAGATGTGCGCGCGGCGCGGCGCGCGTCTCGAGCGCGCGCGCGTTCGCGACGTCGCCGTCAACGACGGCGGACGAACCGCCGACGACAGCGGACGAAGCGTCGACGTCGTCGACGCATCGCGGCGAAGCGAAGACGGCGAGCTTCGGTTACGTCGAAGTCGACGCTCGGGAGAAGGAATCGCTCGTCAGGGGGGTGTTCGAGCGCGTGGCGCCGTCGTACGACGTGATGAATGATTTGATGTCCGCGGGCGTGCACAGGCTGTGGAAGGATTACTTTGTGAGTAAAGTTGGCGTGTTCGCGGGGATGACGCACTTGGACGTCGCGGGAGGGACTGGGGACATCGCGTTTCGCGTGCTGCGAGCGCTGCAGAGAGTTGAGCGCGAGGCTGAGCTCGATGGCCAGGTTTTGGATGCGAATACGCGAGGTAAAGTCGTGGTGAGCGACATCAACCCGGCGATGTTGCGCGAGGGGATGAAACGAGCCACGCAGCGTGGGTTGAATCAAGAGCAATTAACCTGGCTGGAGGGCAACGCGGAAAAATTGCCCGTCGAGGACGAGTCCGTCGATGTGTACACGATCGCGTTCGGGTTGAGAAACGTAACGGATACGAGGGCGGCGATCGCAGACGCCTACCGATGTCTGAAACCCGGAGGAAAGTACATGATTTTGGAGTTCAGTCACGTCGAGAACGAAATTCTTAAGCAAGTGTATGACTTTTATAGCTTCAACGTGATTCCAAAGCTCGGTGAGCTAGTCGCACGCGATAGAGGATCATATCAGTACTTGGTGGAAAGCATCAGGAAGTTTCCACCACAGGAAAAGTTGAAATCCATGATGCGAGACGTCGGCTTTAAGCACGTGAGTCATGAAAACTTGACCGGAGGTATGGTGGCCGTACACACCGGCTACAAGACCAAGGATCGAATTTAGCATTTCTTCAGTTTTAAAACAAGCAAAGCATTTTTAAAGCGACGCTTCGGAATCGACGAATGCGAAAGGATCGAAATCTTCGTCGTCAGCCTCCATGGCCAACGCGCGAACCTCATTCTTGAGTTCTTTCTTCGACCTTTTAGTCGTTTTCGCCTTCTTACGCGCAAGCGGTATTGCCGTCATCGGTCGCTTTGAAGCGATGGGCACTCGCTCATCCGGCGGAGACTCTTCATCTTGACGAGGTTGAGGCCGCGAACGCGCCCGCCGCTTGCTCGAACCGAGATGCGGCGTCGGGAGTGCTTCTTCTCTTTGAGAACCCAATGATTTAGGACCCGAACGCTGCTTCGATCTCTGCTTGGGTGGTTTGGGCACTTCAAGTTCCTCATCGACAGTCTCACGCGAACGTCGTAGCTCTTCGCGAAGTTCGTTGATCGAAGTCTCGAGCAAATCAATCTTTTCGTTTTTCGCCGCAAGCTGACGCGCATGCTCCTCGTCCTTCTTGTTGATCCATTCTTTGTTTTGCTTCGTCAGCAATTCTATTTGCTTTTCCATTTTTTCGTTCACTTTGGTTTCGTGCAGTTTATTCGTCGCCTCGTGTTTGCGCTCGAGAGCTTCGTACTCCTCTTTGAGTCGCGTTCGAGTCGACTCGATTTCAGCCGTCAAAGCTTCGATTTTTTCACGCTGTTCGGCACCAGACGTTTCAAGCTTTTTATTTTGAGCGTGAAACATCTCACGTTCTTCCTCGGCGTGCTTCAGTTTCATCGCTAGATCGAGCTTTGCCTCATCTGCTTCAGCGATTTTCTCCCTCATTGATTCGACTTGTTCGTTCATCTCCATTTCCGCTTGGTCTACTTTTTTCTTGTTTTCAGCATTTTCAGCTTTGATGGTGGCGAGCGATCGCTTGATTTTATCGAGCTCTTTTGTTCTAGCAGCTAGTTGCGGCGTCAGCTCGTGTATCTGGCGCTCAAGTTCGACTTGCTTTTCTTCCCAACTGCTCGTTTGAGCCTGTGCGGCTGCCGACTTTTCACGCTCCCGTTCGAGCTCGTCGTCTTTCGCCGCTAGTTGCTTCTCCACTATTCGCAACTTTTCATCATGAAGCGATCGCAAACTTTTCTCTATCTTCTCGTGTTCCTGCTCGAGCCGCTTCATCATTTGCTCCTTCGTTTGCACGACTTCTTCGCTAGCTTTGAGTTGGATTTCGACTTTGGCGGAGCGATCGCTCAAGGCGTTCAACTGCGTGTTCAGCGTCTCCTTTTCCGTCTCGAGCGCATTCAAGCGGACGTTCGCGTTGTCCAATTTCAACTGCATTTCGCCCATATCAGCGCTCAACTTGCGCGTATGTCGCTTCATTCGATCGCACTCTTCCTTCTTCAACGCCAACTCTTCGGAGATCGACGACACCCGCTCCATCATTTCCTTGTCATCCTTCAAGCGATCCTCCACCAATTTCGAGGACACGTCGTAATTTCCTTTCGCCTCCTCCAGTAAGACCCCCGCGCGCGCCTGGTTGGCTTTGATATCGTGTATGATCTCCTCCAACTCCTGCTGCTTCATCAACAATTCTCTTCGCTCTCGCTTTCCGCTCTCCAACGTCGCCTTCAAAGCCGCGCACTGCGCCAACGCCGCGCCGCGTTCGTGTTCTAATCGCTGGATCTCCTCTCTCTGTTCCTCGTTCATGCGCTTCAGATCATCGCTCGCAGCCTTCATCGCGATGTATTCCGACGCAATCCGTCCTACGCCGAGCGCGAGCGTGGCGATCGTCCGTCAGTCAGATCTGCCCGTCGTCCGTCGTCGATCGGCGTGGCGCGCGTTCTCGGACAAAACGAGGCACCCGAGCGCGCACCAGTCTCCGCGCGTAACCCCGTGAGCGTGCCCGTCGCCTGGCTCGTCGGTGCGCTCAAAACGGTCGTGCGAGAAAACGAACGCATCTCCATCCGATCGCCGCGCGGCTCCGCGCTCGCGAACGCGAGTTCTCGTCCGCGAGCGCTCGCGGATGGGAGCTGCAATGAGGACGGTCGAGGCGCGACGTGTTTGCGAGCGACGTCGTCGACGACGCGCGGATGCGACATGGCGCGTCGGGCGAGAATCAACGGTATCGGTCGAGAGCTGTCTTCTATTCGAGCGTTGTCTCGCGCGCGTTGGTGCGCGTTGCGTCGAGTTGTGCGCGCTCGCGCGCGCGCGGTCTCGGAAGTGTCAGATCGTGAATAATCTTACTGTACGGTGCTAAATTTCGTTTGTTGGCGCCGAATGACGACGTCGTTTTCTATGTATGTGCGCGCTTGGAGCTCGAGCTGCTAGCGCTTCTCATCGCGCTTGCTCTGATCCTGCTTGGAGGATCCGCCGGTCCAGCCCGCCGGCTTTTGTTGCCCGCCGCCGCTCCCGCCGGCGGCCCAACCAGCCGTCTTACTGCCGCGATAACCGCTGTACGATCCACCGCTCGCGCCAGTTTTGATGTTCAAATTTGAGTAGCTTCCAGTCTTACCGCCTAAACTGTTCAAGCCACCGCCTATACTTCCGAATCCTCCCAAAGCGTTGCCGCCGCGATTGGCGTAAGACTGGTGCTGCTGCGGCGGACCACTTGACCAACCAGCAGCGGACGACCCTGCGCCGTATCGACCACTGGGTGCAGATGGCACGCCCGGACGGCCACTACCACCAGGAGGCGGGCGACCACCTCCGGGCGGTCGTGGACCGCCAGGGCCGGGGCCTCGTCTCATATCCGTCGGAGGCGGAGGCGCTCTGCCGTCGTCGGTGCGTTGTCTCTTATTCTGCTGCTCCGCCGCGGCGCGCTTTGCCTCTTGACGGCGCTTTTTCGTTTGGAACTCGTGCGAAGGCTCGTACCGAGGCAGGTCTTCAGGCTCGCACGCGATCGGATCTTCCCAGAACCAATCTGAATCTAAAGCTTGAATCGCCGTGATCCGCTTTGCCGGATCTAACGTCAAGAAACGCTCGACCAAATCCTTCGCGCTCGGGGAAAACCGGGCGAAAACTTCGCGCAGTCTTCGCGGATAATGCTTCTTTTGCTTGAAATGTTTCGCGTACGGCAGCTTGTCGGCGTCCGGCCAGTTCTCCGGCGTCGGAGTACCGCAGAGCCTAAAGATGAGATCCAGTTGTTCCATCTCGCCTTTCCCAGGAAGAATCGGTTTTCCGTGCACGAGTTCGGCGAAAATGCAACCCGCACTCCACATGTCGACGCTCGGACCGTACTGTGTCGCACCGAGTAACAGCTCGGGCGGACGATACCAAAGTGTGATGACTCGGTTCGTCAGCGGATTTGCGTTTTCGTTCGTAATCGACTTCGCCAAACCAAAATCCGCCAGCTTCAGCACCCCGTTGTTGTTGATGAGCAAGTTACTTCCTTTGATATCGCGATGAAGAATATTGTTGATGTGACAGTAATGCAAACCCGTGAGCAGCTGCTTCATGTAACACTTTATCTGCGGCAAGCTAAACTTCATACCTGGCCGTTCCGCCAGCCCGGTGAGGTCGTGATCCATGTACTCAAACACCAAGTAAATGCTCCCCTTGTGTCCATTCGACGCGTTCGCCTTAGAGGTGACGATCTCTTTCAAATCAACCACGTTTTTGTGCCGAAGTTTCTTCAAGATTTTAATCTCTCGAATAGCCGTGATTGGGAACCCTTCCTTCTCGTTGTCCATTCGAATCTTCTTTAGCGCCACGATGTCTTGCGTCTCCTTGCATCGAGCCATGTACACCTGCGTTAACAACGGAAACACGCTCGTCGGTGAGTCTCTTAGCTCGGGTCGGGCGCGACGGTGCGCGTTCGCGGCGGCGTCTATGTCTCGTCGCGATCTTCCATTCCTTCCCCTCGCGTTCGCTTTGTTCGCTTCGCGCGCGCGGCTCGCTCGTCACCTCGCACGCACCTGTCCGTACGTCCCCTCGCCCACTTGTTCGAGCTTCTCGTAGCACTCCACGCTGCGCGCGCCCCAGTTTTCGTAGCGACGCGGCGTCACACCGCCTTGCGCCGCGGTGGATCTGTTGGCGGCGTCGACTTCGTTTCGTGCGCGCGCCGGCGCGCTCGCGCCCGGGGCGGCGTGCGGACCGCCTTGAGGTCCCGCCATCGCGCTAAGCGGCGCTGCAACGCGAGTACGGACGCACGGAGGCGCGTCTCGTTCTGAGGATCGCGCGGCCTCGGCGCGTCGAAGCGCGAACGTGGCGCGTCGAGGCGCGCGAACGCGACGCGCGGATGCGCGGATGCGCGAATGCGACCGAAGGAGAATACAAAGAAATAATACAGGCAATGCGATGTGCTAGGATGCTAATTTGCCAACACGCTCGCGTACGCGTCCAACGCCTCGTCGAACGCCGCGGACTCGAACGGTTCGAGCGGCGACAGCGCCGGATTCTTCACCACGTACTCGACGTATATGTTGGCGTATATGTGCCGCATGATGGCTTGGAGATCACCCGCGCGCACGTCCGTTGTGAGCATCATGCGTAACCCGGTGGCGGTTTCGAAGTAGTGCAGCTTGTAGTTGTTCGTCGTGAATGCATAAAAGTTGCACGCGCCGTGTTCGCCACCCGTCGGGTCCAGCTGGCGCGCGAAATCTTTCAGCGTGAAGAACAGCCCGAACAGGGTTTTATGTTCGGTGGTTTCATCCCCTCCCGCGCGCTCGCGGGCCCAGTTTCGGTAGTGCATGCACTCGCCTTTGGCGTTGAAGATGTAAAAGGTGAAGAGCTTCATCGACGTCGGTCGACGCGCGGCGGCGGCCTCGCTGGCTGTGAGCGATAACAGAAGTCCTCGCGATCGATGTGCGCGTCGCCTGCGCGCGCGATCAGCGCCTCGGGTCGAGGCGTGCGGCGCGCACTGCGGGTGCTCGTCGCGCGAGTTTCGGTCGGTTTGCAAAAGCTCTGCGAGATATTACAAGGCGGCGAGACGCATTTGGCCGTTTAAGACGGCAGAATCGCCCTGGCGCGGCTACAAAATTGCAGAAGATACATGTTGCGGGATGTACAGTCCATTTTGGGACGGATTTGTGTACAGATAAACTATCATGGGAGCAACGTTTTTACCGTCACCGGTTGCAGACTTGTCAAAGGCGACGGTTTACGCTCCCTACGACCTCGTTGGAACTGGGGGAATCCAGTCCACTTGTCGTTATTTCTCACCTTGTGAACCTGGAAAGAGTCTGGCGACGCCGGTCGCTCGAACGCATCCGCGTTGTCTGACGCGGCATCTTCATAGCTATCTCGTCGGGGACGGTACTTTGGCGATGATGGCCGAGACGAATTCGCCGAGCCATCTGTGTTGACTACGCTCTGTTGCCCTTCGTCCGAAAGCCTGTACCAGTTCGATCGCATCACCATATCAAGTTCAAGCTTGCCCAGCTTCGCCGCCGCGCTCGCTGCGTCAACTGAGGGTGATACCAATGGCGCAAGCGCCGGAGCCAAGTTGCCAGGATTCACAGTCGTCGCATTGAACTTCTTCGCGACGGCTGGCACGGCGTCTGTGATGATCCCGAAAACGCCGAGCTCGACTTGCGTCGACGATGCAGCGACATCATCGTTACCTTCGCCGTATGTAGCGAGAAGTAAACCACTGTCTCGAACATCGGTCGCGTCGGACGGGCGCGATATAATCGCCTTGACGTTCGACACAACGCCACACAAGCCACCTTCGAGCGCGACTTCCATCGCGGCAGCGACTGAACGTCGACGCGGGTCGACGTGATGGGGCTCGGCATCGGTCAATATCATCACTGGATATGAGCCTTGGATGGCACGCATGAGTAGAGCGGCATCTGGATCGAAAGATGAGAACACGATTCTGCGACTGGGTTGCGCCATGCAAACCGCTAGAATGGCGCGGAGTTCCGCGACCAAGCGGCGCGTTTCACAGCTGTTCTCTTCGTCGAACTTGAGCTCGATGTTGAAGCCAAGCTCTTTCGGCGTGTTTCCAAGAATCTGTGCCAAAGTTGGGATCTCATCTTCGACTTCCATGACCCACGGTTGAGGTTCAAGATCGCCGCCGAACACGCGATAAAATGTCACCTTGTTGTCGTCTTCGTCGTAATCGTCGTCGTCTTCGTCGTCTTCGTCGTCGGTGGTTAAAGGAACTGCCTTTTCAACACCGAGGGCGTTGGACGCTCGCGCGGCGGTAGCGCGCGCGGCGCGAGACAGTTCGCGCAGATCCGCCCAGTCAATCTCTCGAACGCTAAACGACTCCAAAGGTCCGAGTCCGCGACGAATGATGACGACGTCGTCGTGCCAAGCGACGGGAACACCGTCTGCGGTCACTTGAACGTCAAACTCACACCACTCCGCGCCACCAGCAGAAGCCGCGTTGAACGATGCTAGCGTGTTTTCACGAATACCGGCGCCAGAAGCGCGATTCGCTTGTAAACCTCTGTGCCCGATGACGGCGCAACCGGCGGGTTCGAACAGTCCCGGAAGATGCGAAGGAAACGGAGTAGAACCAATGATCGGATGACTGACTCGTCGCTGCTCGAACCCTTTCTTCGTGTTCTTCAACCGAGAGTTCAACGTTGGATCTTTTGCCTGCGCCTCTCGACGTCGAAACGCCAACATGTCTTCGCCGTCCATCGCCCACTCGCGTCGCGTTGCGACGCCGAAATGATCGAGAATGGTTGGCGCTATATCTGTGTCGCACGGTGACGGCAATAACTCACCAGACATTTCAACTCTCGGACCACTTTCAATCAACACCCATCCCGCGCTGTGTTGCGGTAACTCGAGGAGTCCACTCACACCGTTTGAGCGAAGCTGACGACCGCCGCCGTCGCTCCAATCGTACGCGTCGAATTGGCCTTGCATCCCGGCGGGCATATCGTGACGACACGTACCGCCTGAAGGCGAGGTGATGACGACGAGCCAATCCTCTTCTCGATGCATCGACTGCCGAGCACGCAAAGCCGCGATGACTTCGGCAAGCTTACGATCGGCCGATTCGATTGCGTCCATATAAGTGTCGACGTGCGGACCGAAGCCGTGCCTGAAACCGGTGTTTTGAATGTCGCCCAAATGCAACAGGAGCATGTCAGGCGTCGTCGGTTCCGCAAGACATTTCGCAATCGCTTCACTCGCCTCTGCATCTGTGCTCACGGACGACGCCAAGAGCGATTTCGTCTCTTTACGAATGATCTTGTCCAGATCTTCAGCCTCGCCTATGGCGCACGCGCCTTTGATCCACGAGCGTGTTTCCTTCAGTCTATCATAAATGGACGACAACGTCGCATCTTCGTCTTCATCGATGGCCTTCAACACGCTCACCGATTGCCCCGTGAGTATTGGTAGCATCGGCGAGTTCGCACTCGTCGAGCACCGCATCGCGCTCGCATTCATGTCGAGCGAGAAGCACGCGTTCTTGTTACCGCGAATAAACGATTTAAGCGTCGGCGTATTCGCGGTGAGCATGGCGTCCACGCGACATCCCGCAACAGCGACGAGTAAAACCTTTCGGAGCGTCGGCACGGGATGCTCCGGCTGCACGTCCGACGCGCTCTCATCCGACGCAGATCCCGCGGCGGCGGGTGTCATCAACATGTCCGCGTCGAGCTCGTCCGCATCCGTGTCCAAGTCTCTGTCGTTGAAGTTGCGGATGAGCTCATCCAAATTCGAGTCCGGCTTGAACATTCGACCGTCGATCTTGCGATCTTCTTTCGCGCGACACACCGGACAGCGACCAGGGAACAACGCCACTTTGCTCGCCGGCGTCTTCATGATGGGAGACCCCGTCTCGGCGAGATTTGCGATGTCGTTTAAATTCGTCACCGAAGCCGTCGTGATGAGCGGCGTGCTCGCCGACGGCGCGCTGTTGATGATGCACTTGAAGCAAAACTTATGTCTGCACGTCGGCAACACCACAGGATTGCTCAGCACCTCCTCGCACACCGGGCATATGGAGTCTTCGAGCACCTTTGCCGACTTCGTCGGCGCCGCGTGCACGGCGAGCATTTCGGTCCGAGTCACCAACTTTGCCAACCCGAGCGAATAAAACATCGGCGACTCGCTCAGAATGCTCACCGCATTTTCGCTACGGTTGCAATTCTTGTTAAATTTCTTCACCGCCTTGACGACGGCGGTATAATTCAACACCACAAACTCTCTCAACTCGCTCAACTCGGGATAAAACTCGCGCACGAGCGTCTTCTTCGCCCTTCGCAACGCCGTCGCGTCCACGCTATCGCTCCGAATGTCCGTCTCCAGCGCATCCAACCTCTCCCTCAGCGCGCGCTCTTTCGTCGCGTAGAACCCATTCGCCTTGACGATCTCATCTCGCAGCGCGTTCAAAAACCTCCGCGCGCCCTCCTCGCCGTCCGCCCCGTCCTTGGCCTCGTACACCACCCTCTTCAGCGCGCGATAATCGATGTAATGCGCCGCCCACGACGGGAACGCCTCGCTCTCGAGCCTTCGCGCGAACTTCACCATCCCTCTCGCCGAGCGCCGTCGTCCCTCGCGTCGTCGTCCTCGCGCGCGCGCTCAAAACGCGTCGCCGCGCGTCCCTCGAACGTTCGTCCTCGCCGTCGTCCCGTCGCCGTCGCGTCGCGTCGCGTCGCGCGTCGCGTCGCGTCGCGCGTCGCCGCGCCGTCGTCCGAGCCTCCGCGCGCGCGCGCGTTCGCCCGCGCGACGCGCGCGCGTCGCGTCCGCGTCTGCCGCGCGCGACGCGCGACGGTCGTCGCGCCCACGGCGCGTGTGCCGTCCCGCGCGAACTCGTACATGTGCGCTGACTGTTTACGCACACGCGACCGACCGCACGACCGCGCGGATTTTCCACGCGGCGTCGCGACGTCGCGACGTCGCGACGCCGGCGCGAAGACGAGGGACGGCGCGACGACGCGACGGGACGACGACGACGGCGATGACGACGACGGCGACGACGACGGCGCGAGGGACGACGACGGGCGCGGACGCACGACGCGGACGCGGATGGATGGCGCGGACGCGGATGACGCGGATGGCTCGAAAGATGCGAAATTGATGGTGATGGACGACGTCGGGGGGTGTCGCGCGGTGAGAGCGAAGGAGATTCTCGAGGCGAGCGGGTTTAAGCGCGTCGTCATCGTGCGAGGCGGCGCGAACGCGTGGAAGAGCGCGTGGGATTCGAACACGCGTCGCCGACGGCTTCCGGGCTCGTTCAGTCGCGGGTTCGACAATCCCATGTTTGCCGACAGTAACGTCGTCGCGGAAGAGTTCGGGGCGTCATCGGATGACACCGTGTGGATCGTGTGAACGGTTCGCTAGACGCTACATTTTCTAATGCTAACGTTAGTACAATTTCTAGTCGCGCGAAACGCTACGAGACTTGCGAAAACCCGAGATCGTTGAGCTCTTCCCAAACGCTTTCAAACGGATCGTCGTCCAGAACGCGCGAAGATTCGCCGGCGCGCCGCGCGAAGGCGTCGTTTTTCTTCGATGCCGCGCCTTTGTTCTGCCCACCAGACACCGGCGCCGGGGACGCCGCGGCGAGGAACGACGGTCGCGCCGAAACTCTAGGATCAACGAAGACGCGACGCTCGAGCTCGCGAGCAGTCTCGGCAGCTGATGCGGCGGCGCCACCACCGCCCTGAGCGTACTCTTCGTTTGTCGCCAGCGCGGCGCGGATGGCTTTCGCGGCGGCGAGCGCGGAGTCTGAAGCGCGATCGTCGCTCGTCGCCGTCGATTCGGCGTCGTCCTCCGCGGCCGGGGCGACGACTTTACGACCGACGAGGTCGAGTGTCCACGTCGTTCGTGCCTTACGCTTAGCTTCCTCCTCAGCCTCAGCCATTTCCTTCGCCTGCCTCTTTAGCTCTTCGCGTTCGGTCTCATCGAGCCAGGCGTTACCGTCGATTTCGTACCACTCGGACTGGTCGTCGATCACCGTCGTGCGCTTGGCGCTCGTTTGGTCGAAATGTACCAAACGATCTTTCGCCGCAACCGCCGCGGCGGTGGCCGCATCACCATCCGCCCGAGCGTCACTCGTGACTGTTCCCAAAGAAATTTTGCTCAGCTCTTCGAACACGTCTCGCGCCGCCGCCTCAGCTGTCGGCTTCGCGCCGCCGTCTCCCGCGTCCCCGCCGCGAAATCGCGTCACGCCGTCCGCGAGCATCACCTCCACGTACGCCCCGCAAAACGTACACCGCGCGCTACCCTCTAAAAATGCGAGCGCCGTTTGCGAAAGTACGCCGTCTTTCGCGCGTAAATCAAAAATTTTCCCGCACGCCAGACAGTTTACGCACGACTTGGCCAAGTCCCCGGGCGCGAGCTCGTCCCCCGGTCGAATCGCGCGCTCACCTCGCGACGGCCCGCGCCGCGCTTTCAAAGTCTTTTCGACGAATCGCAGCGCCTTCGATTCCCGAGCGTGCGCGCGCTCGCGCGACGACTTGCCCGCTTTCGCGTTCGCGCCGGCGCCGTCTCGACTCGCCGCCGCCGTCGTCGTCGTCGTCGTCCCCACCGTCGCCCCATCGCCCGCTCGCGCGTCGTCGTCGCGCGTCGACCCGCTCGCGAACGCCGGCTCGCGCGCGCGCCCCCCCGCCGCGCCCTCGCGCGCGCGCGGCGCCCACGCGTCCGCGAGCGTCTCCATGGTTTCGCCGTCGAGCTCGCCCAAAAACGACCCGAGCGTCTCGCGCACGCCCGCGCGATCGCCCCGCAAGCCGTCGAGCGACGCGCACACGCCCTCGAGCATCCACTCCTCCGCGTCGGCGTACGCTTCGCGCAGCGCGGCGAGCTCGGCGGACGACATGCCCGCGAGCGGCATAGACTGACGCGATGCCGCGCGACGACGCGAAAGAAAACGTCGGCGTCGTCGACGCGGACGTCAGGGCGAACGCCAAGGCGCTGAACGCCGCGCGCGCGGACGCCGTGGCGCTGGCGACGGAGCTCGGCGCGACGGTCGAACGCAATCAAACGCTCGAGCGTTTGGCGCGCGAATTGCGACGACGAAACGAAGAGCTCGAGCGCGCGAACGCGACGCTGGTGAAAACCATCGATGAGGATTTAGTCGCCGTGCGCGAACGAGCGGAGGCGCAGGACGCGATGCGCGAGCGGGCGGTGTCCGAGCTCGCGCTGTACGAAGAGAGACAAAGTCTTTTGGAGACGAGTTGCGCGACGCACGAGCAGCGCGCGGCGCGGACGATGGAAGCGATGGCGAAGATGGAGGAACTGTGCGACGCGAGGGTGAAGATTATGGAAGAGCGCCAGCGCGCTCTGGAGCTGGAGCTGGAGGAGGCGCGAGTGGAGATTGCGAAGCGACTCGAACGCGAAATAGAGCTGACGAAGGAGTTGAAGACGTTCGGCGACAAATTTGACGAGTTCCGAGAGGCGGTGAAGACGAACGAGTCGACGTATGACACTCTTCACGAGGAACTGGCACGGGCGAGGAACGAAGCGCTCTCGATTGAGAAGGCGAAGTTGGAGGCGCAGTTGATGAAGAAAAAATCAGACGCGGCGTTGATCGAACTCGTCGAAGAGCGCAACGCGCTGCGAGACAGAGTGGTTCGCTTAGAGAAACAGAATACTAGCTTAGAGGGATTGTCGCGATCGTTGACTGAGCGTCTGAAAGTTGACGAAGAAGCGCGCGGGTGACGAGAAGGGGATTTGTATTTTTATAACAAACGCTGCTGCACTATTTGAACAAGCGAGCGCGCCCGCGCGACTTATTTTTGTACGATCTACTACCGCTCTTCCCAACGAACCTACGGATCCTTCGATCGTGGAGCATCCTTCTTTAAACACTCGCCGTTTGATATAGATGAACACGCGACGGGTCTTGGTAACGACGACGAGGGCACAGCCGGCGCTTACATGGCGAAAGCTTCCTCTGCGTCTTCTTCGTCGAATTCGCCTTCTTCCTCCGCGCTCGCGTCTTGGTACTGCTGGTACTCGGAAACCAAGTCGTTCATGTTCGATTCGGCTTCGGTGAACTCCATCTCGTCCATACCCTCTCCCGTGTACCAGTGCAAGAAAGCCTTGCGACGGAACATGGCGGTGAACGCCTCGCTGACACGCTTGAACATTTCTTGAATCGCCGTCGAGTTGCCGATGAACGTGGACGACATCTTGAGACCCTTGGGGGGGATATCGCACACCGAACTCTTGACGTTGTTCGGAATCCACTCCACAAAGTACGAAGAGTTCTTGTTTTGGCAGTTCAAGAGTTGTTCGTCGACTTCCTTGGTGGACATGCGTCCGCGGAACAAGGCGGAGGCGGTGAGGTAACGGCCGTGACGCGGATCGGCGGCGCACATCATATTCTTTGCGT
>VMHT01086537.1_pt1 | contig 30635 bp, 48 predicted proteins | sample 4693611 | NCBI WGS metagenome assembly VMHT01 (sample SAMN12280063, study PRJNA550983) | marine metagenome | isolation source: seawater sampled from same location over 5 years 0.02-0.2 micron viral filtrate | place: USA: collected off the coast of southern California halfway between the port... ... | reverse complement strand
GTCTTAGTTTAGATGCAAAGTCTCTTTCTTCTTGTTCAGCCATCAACTCTCTAGCGGCTCTTTCTTCAGCGGCCTTAGATGCACCAAGAGATAGACCTGTACCAAACTGACCTGTTCTAGTAAGTTCGCCACCCACATTCCTAATAAAGTCTAAGAACCTATCAGATCCAAAGAATCCTGGTTCTTCTAATTTTCTAGTAACGGCATCTCTAGCTGAAGAACGTTGATCTTCGGCTTGTTCTTCTTGTTCTTCTCTCGCTTCAGCGGCAGCCTCTGGTATAGATAAAATAGGTTTAATCGGATCTAAAAGTTTTTGAACTTCACTATCAGGTAAACCGTCAAACTTTTCTTCAACGTCTAATAAACTATCAGCCTCTGTTTTGTCCACATCAACTTTCAACTCAATAGGTTTGATTTCGTCTAAGAGATCTTGTATTTTAGGATCCTGTAATAATCTTGTTTCTGGTAAAGGATTGCCTTCTTCATCTCTACCTATTATTTCCATTTCTTGTTTTAACAGAGCTATATTGGACCCTTCATAATCATCAGGGCTTATGTTTCTAATTTCTACTATTCCTCTAGGTAACTCTCTAGGGGCTTGCTCGGTTACTTCTTCAACGATTGCTGTATCTACTACATCTGGATCTTCTAAAGTTTCTATATCTTGTTGAATTGTGTCTGACAAAGAAGCAATATCACCTAATTGACGTAAACGTATTCTTGCAACATCATCTTGTGTCATTAAAGGCACTTTAGAAAATATGTCACCTTCAGGCATGTAAGTTTGACCTTCTGCTTGTCTTTGAATTGCTGCTTTTCGGCCTTTTAATCCTCCAAAAGCTCCTGCTATATCAGGGCCAGTCAAATAATCTGCAATACCTCCTAACCCTCTAGCGGCTAAATTTCCTGCATCAGCGGCTACGTTTCTTACACTTTGACCATATCTTTGTAATTCCAATCCAACATCTTGTACCGCAGATCCAAAATCACCAGGTTCGTATAGCTTGCTAGCTGACCTGTCTTCTGGAGAAATGCCCATTATATTTGCTGCAATTCTATTTGGGTATATTAGTGGTTCGTCAACTCTTGCAAATTCATTTAATATTCTTTGTACCTCAGATCCTCGTTGCGCACCTGGTGCGTTAATTATCGGATATAAATCTGTGCCGTCTAACAAACCTTGACGTATTGCTTGCTCAAATCTATTTAGATCTATAGTAAAAGTTTCATCACCTACAATAACTTGATTTGGAGCAACACTAACTCCACCACCATTAGCGAACATTTTTCTTTGTAAATAGCTCATTAACCTGTCCTTGGTGGTTGTAATGCTGCGTAGGCTGAGAAGGCAGCACCAAGACCTTGTGCGCTTGGATCAGGAGCCATACCGTATGTTGAATCAATCTGACTACCTGCTTGCTTGTAACCAGGTAATAAAGAACCAATAGTCTGCATAGTTTGTAAAGGCCTCATTTGTTGTCCCATCTGTTGAGCAAACTGTCTGCCAAATCCTGTTTCTTGTATGCCTCTAGCAGTAGAACCTAATCCCATTAATTCAGATCTTTGACCTCTTCCTAATGCATCAAGGTTCGTTCCTACGCCAGCCAACTGACCGCCATATCCTGCCAACTGCGCACCTAATCCAGATGCACCAGCGCCTCTTTGTGCGCCTATACCTAATAAACCGCCCGCTAGCCCTGCTCTTGCAGCAGCTTCGCTTTGGCCAAATCCTTGTAAGTTACTTGCTAGTCCTTGGTCAGCACCTAGTCTTGATCCCGCAAATCCACCTAATCCTGAAGCCGCAGCTCTTTCTGCTGCTCTTTGTCTAGCAAACTCACCCATACCTGTTTGTTGTGCTTCTGAGAAGCCTCTAGATCTAATATTGCCTAATGCTTCTGCCAATCCCCTTCCCAAAGATTCTCTTCTTTCTTCTGCGCCAAGTCTTGCTCTAGATCCAAAAGCTGATTCACCACCAGCAGATATGGCTTGCGCTCTAGATGCTATATCTTGCTTTTCTCCAGCCTCCATTATGTCGTCTATAGTTTGCTGAACAACTCTATCCTCGTAAGGGTTATAGAATTGTTGTGTCATCATAGGATCGTAAGCACCCAACGTACCTCTCAATAGATCTTCTGATTCACCTATACGGTTTCCAAATTCATCTACCGCGCCTGTTGCTATACCTCTAGCTTGTTGAATGCCAGATAAAGCATCACCTAAACCTAAACCGTATTGCTCTTCTGCTCTTGAAAAGTATGGATCTTGTAATTGTTCTGCTCTTCTAGATTGTGCTATAGCTTCATCTATCAAACCTTGTTGTCTATCAAAAAACGGTTGAAATGAACCTAAACCTGCCTCTGCTCTTTCTCTTGCTAAAGTTTCTAAAGGATCTAATCCAGCAGTTTGTTGTAAGGGTACATCAGTACCTATTAAATTTGCACCTGCTTGCTGTAATTGATTAAAGAATCCTGGAGTGCCTTCGGTACCAAAATATAAAGCCCGTATCAACGGGTCTGTAATAGTTTCGGAGCTTACCTGTCCCTGTAATACAGGATCTATTGTTTCAGCCATTATGCCATACTCCCAGATTTGTTATATTTCTCAAAGGTTTCCATAAGGTTGGTCATAACGTCTACACCTTTTTCTCTATTAGGTTTACTAGCAGCTATCAACTCAATACCTTTTTTTGTTTTGTTGAACTTAAATCCACCCGCTCCATTATTAGCTGCGGCTGTCATTACAAACTCACCATCACTAAGCATAGCCGGTATATCATCAGATGTGCCTGTTCCTGGACCAGCTGACTCACCACCTTGACGCATATCAAGTTCTTTTACTGCCATACCACCTTGATTAAATTGCTGTCTACCGTATCCTATCGGTCCCCCAAAAGCAGCTTGTTTTCTTACACCTAAGTCAAAACCTGCAAATACGGGTGCTGGAGCAAGATCTGGTCTTTTTGATTGTCTTATGTCAGTTAAACCACCTTCAGTCTTCTTAGCTGCATCTTTGACTACCTTACCGTAAAGAGCTGCAAGTCCTGCTAAAGCAAGACCGCCTCCCATACCTCCTTCGCCGCCTCCGCCGCCAGGTAGAAATTTGTATATACCACTTTCTCCGCTAGGATCAAATCCTAATTGATCATCTAAAAATTCTCTAAACGGTCCCTGTGTAGAAGCAACTTGATCAGCAGTTGCTGTTCCGCTTGGGCTACCTGTTACTGCTCTACTTATTGCAGAACTTTGAGGCACTAACTTTCCGCTATATTTTGCTTGGTCTGCCGCAGGTAGTTTATCAAAGGCATCTTTTGAAATAGCATTTCCTGATGCATCTACAAATACTTCAGAAGGCATATTGCTCATAGGAGAAATTCCTTGTAATGGATTAAATCCTTGTGCGGCTACTTTTGAAATGTCAGTTGTAATATTACCTGCTGCGTCTAAATACTGCATTTGACCGGTTATTGGGTTAAATTTACCCACGTTACCGCCTAGCAGTCCACCAAATCCTTGTTTGAGATCGCTTGCTTTACTCTGTAGAATATTACTTCCGTAAGACAACGGTTTAAATTCTGTAATAAGCTTACCAGAAGCATCCGTCATAACATTTCCAGCTGCATCTAATTTAGCTACCTGACCAATATTTCCAAGGGCAGATTTAAACCCTCCACCAACATTTGCAAAATCTCCAGAAGTTATTTTATCTAACGCACCTGATTTGCCAAATACACTTTGATTACCACCAGCAGCTAATGTCAAAATCTCACCAAGACCACCTTCACCTTTGGCTAGTTTAAGTGCCGCGTTACCTTTTTGATATACAGCAGCAAACGGTTGCCAAGGACCAGGTATTACGGCTGCAATAGGCGCAACCTTTTTAACTACCTTCTTAACGCTTTTAGCTATCTTTTTTAAAAAACCAAACTCTGCTTGCCCTGTAATAGGGTTAATAGACATACCCTGACCCACTTCATATTGATTGGGATCTAAGCCTACAGCGGCCATTTCTTTTCTTATTATTGCTCTAGTATTGTCTGATATGACTGGTGGGACCACCATTTCGCCTGGTGCAACGTGTGCTATAAAACGGTCTTCATCACGTCCTAAGGCAGCTAAACCTGTTCCTGAGTTGTCTATAATGTTCATTTTTAAATTCTACCCTATTCTTCTATACATTTTAACCAAAATACAAGTAAGTATCTATTTCCTGATTCTACCGATAATCCCCTATGCATATGAGTAAAACTCGGAAATATTAGAGCGTGGCCCGTAGGTAATGGTTCAACCGTACCACGATTTAAAAACTCAGTACCGCCGCCTTTATACTCGCCAGTATTCAAAGGAACGACCATACTTATATCAGCACTAGCATCATGATGCCAAGCACCCTGTTTTTTATCCTTTAAATTATAATTAGCTATTTGAATTCCACCACCATTTACGTGCCTATTCCAAATATTTAAAAATATAGGATTACCTATAGTATATATTGTTTGAAACAAAGAGTTATATATTTCTGGACAATTATCTTGAAAGGTTATTTCAGGTATTTGTCTAAGTTCATCCTCTTCTGGATTGGGTATAAATCCGTAGAAGTCTTCTAAATTATGCATTTCGTCTAATAATATCTGACAAAATTTCTCTGAAAAGAATGGAACCGTATATACATCTTTTAACGGTTCTTTTATGATTTTGTGTAATTTATTTTTTACAGGGTTGTTATTACCTTGGTTTTCATAAAAATTTACAATATCTGATAACGAGTGTTGAACTGCATCAAATGTTTGGTCATCTATATACCAATCAGCAGGATGTTCTAACAATATGTTCTTTGTTTTGTACTCTTGTATTTCTACTGCTTTAGACATTAATTGTTATGTTACCGTTAGTTTTAACATCAACTTTACCAACAGAGGCAGTCATTTCAAAACCAAAATCGTTTGTTCTTTCTCCTATATCCACCCATTTGTTGCCAGTATAGACCTGTAAAACACCCAAAGTAGTGTTCCATATAATAGATCCGGCTAAAAAATTAAGAGTTGTTTTATCTGCATCATTAACTTGTCTGGTTTGATCTGGATCTACAGCACCTAAGTTAATTTCTAATATTCTTACTAACCTGTTGAAAGTTTCTGAGCTAACGTTTCCGGTAGCAATAGGCAACTGAGTTTGTAATATTTTGCTCATCTTTTGCCATCAGGCCTTGTATCTATCCTAGTAGCTCCTAATCTCCATCCAATATCCAAGTTACCATTACCAGTAGCATCATCATCAGATTCAAATCTCAAAACCATTTGCCTTGCTCTGCCTCTGACATAAGCTTGTGTAGTCGTTTCAGTAATTGCATTTGTAGAATTTGTAGTCAAAGAATCTCCTGGAAAGTTTCTTGTTTTAACTACAATATTTATATTACCAGCGTTAGTATTTTGTAAAAATTTAAAATCCGGAATGATCTTTCTTATAAAAGTAAATTGTTCACCATCACCTATATCAAAATCAGAACTTTCAATAAATACGTTTGTCATAGGAGATCCATCATCATTAAATCCAATTTCTTGTTGATATAAGTAACCTCCATTTACAGCTCTAGGGTAATTTTCTATACCAGCATCTAGCCAAGCTGTCCTGGTTAAAGATCCATAAATCCATAGGTTTTCTATATAGTTATAGATAACGTACCTGTCTATTTCTGTAGAACTTGATGAACAATAGAACCATCCTACTTCACTTTTATCTGAAATAGTAAATGCGTTAAATTTAAAAGACTGTCCTAGATTAATATCACCAAAAACATAATTATGTACGGTACAAGGAATAGTTTGCACACTACCGTTATAAATATAAAAATTATTGTAGCTCATCCAATAAATACCCTGAGGTGCGGTAATGGCTGCTTTAGGTCCAACTAAACCTATACCTTCATTAATTAAGTTAACTGCAAAAGTGAATGGAGGGCCAATAAATTGCATACTATAAAGAGCAGTATCGGTCCAAATCATTATTTCTTGTCTTGATTTAACAGCACCAATTATTGAAGATCCCGAAGAAAGTCTTAGTGACCCTGCGGTATTTGTATTAGTTGGTTCAAACTCTAGTGAATTTTCTTGATCGCTGAATGCTATAAACATAGGATCAACCGTACCTGTTCTAGAAGTTCCTGATATAGGATCTGCACCCAAGACTATCAAGTGCCTATCCTTTTCTGAAGTAATAACTTGTAGACCTACGGTTGGAACTTGATTGGCACCAGTAATGCCAGAAAGCTCAACTGCTCTGGTACCTACTCCATTATTTTCTACCCATTTATAAATACCACCTGATCGTGCATTTATAATTAAATCTTCTCCAAAATTGTCATGTGTCCATAATCTCAATTGGTTGGTTAAACTTAAAGCGCTTGTGCTTCCAAACGTTCCTGCACCCCAACCATCTATACCCCAACCTGTACCAGCAACGTAAACATCTAGTCCAACATTTATTTGATAGGTGCCAACAACAGAAGATCCTCCGTTGCCGCTATCAGAAGCATTTGCAATAACTGTAGTCCCTGAAGTGTCTTTTGCTTCTACTGTATAGCTATTGTCATTCACTATAGTTGCTATTTGATATTCTTGATTTAAAACGGCTGCTGTTACATTACCTCCTAAACTTGAGGCTCCAGAAAAAGTTACAAAATCGTTCACAACTGCCCCATGTGATGTATCTGCAACAGTAATTGTTGCATCTCCATTAGTTGCAGAGAATGTTACATCACCAGCAGATGTAGTGCTTCTTATAGGAGTTATATCGTTAAAATTACCACCAGATTCAACATAGTATTTAAGATGGGTACCAATCCCAAGATATTTAGTGCCGCCTAAAGAAACCCAAGGGTGTAAGGCTCTAGCCGTACCTAAATAAGTATTGCTTGTAAGTTTGCTCCACCCACCAAACTTTTCTGGCCTGCCTTTTCTAAACCGTACTAAATTACAATCAAACCAACCGCCCTCATTATCATAGTCAGTACCCTCTCTATAAATACCAGGTCTAAATATAGTTTTTTGTAGTGCCATTTAAACTTTGCTCCATTCTTTGCCTTCAAACAAATTAGCTTCAGCTTCTCTACGTTTAACTAAACCACCTAAAATAACACCACCAGCTTTATTCCAACGCTTTATTTGTTCTGGTGTAGTGTGATAATCACCTGCATTTAATAATTTTAATAAAGTTGACTCCTGCAAATTTTTTGGTCCTAAATTAAATACCCAAGAGCAAAGTGCATCGAATTGGTTTTGTTCTAAAGGAACTTTTACCATATCATTTATGTAACCTTCATACTCAGGCATTTCTTCTTGTAATAAATGTTCTGCTTCGTCTTGGTTAATTTTATCTCCCTTTTTAACACCCTTGATTGTTCCATATCCAATTGTCCAAATACCTACAGAATCTTGATATGATTCTAAACGACATCCTTCAAAGTGTTTTATTAAGGATATACCTTCTTCAGATATGTTCATTTTACCCCCATTTTTTAGTTTTAGTGCCACCCCAATATTCAATCGCGTGACCCTCTTTAATAAGTTTTGCACAAATGTCTTTACCATCTTGAGTATATGGTATCCCCAGGATCCTACCGTACTTACCTTTACCAAGTGATTTAACTTTAAATGTGCCAACGCATAATTCTTTTAGCCTTTCTTTGGCTTTCAATCCTAGAGCCTTTTCAGTTAAATTTCTAGTACGACTTTCTGGGGTGTCAATTCCAGCCAAACGAACTCTTTGTTTGTGTAATTTAACGTCAAACCCTAAATCAAGTATGCAATCGAAAGTATCTCCATCTATAACACGATCTAACGTTGCTCTATAAACAAACTCGTCTGGCGAATTACTCATCTTCAGTCTCCTGTGGTTTATCTAACTCTCTATAGTATTTGATGATGGCAAGTACATCTTTTGTGTATCTAGTTATCTCTGCCATATCCATAGATAGATTTTCATATTCTCTAGCTGACAAGGAGTAGAAAGCTCTTGGTGGTGCGTTCCCTGCTGACAAACTATCTAAATACTCTTGCATAGTGGTTGGCGTTAAAACCTCCCAATCTACATTTGTAAGACTCATAGGGTAAGGCAAAGGCGGATGATATATAGGTGATCTTTCGGCTATAGTTTTGACTTGAACAGGTTTGACGGCCTGTTGAAAAGTAGAACAACTAGCCAACAAAATTATAAAACTAATTAGTGCTAGATTTCTCATTTGATTTTTCTGGGTTACTCAATCTCTCTAATTCAGCCATAACTCTTGCTGAACCTCTATTTATTCTTCTTTGCATGTCTTCTGGATTAGCTATAGCAGATTCATCTAAATCTAAGTTTGCAAATGTTTTCCGTAGTTTGTTTACATTTTCCATAGCTTTTTTATTCTCTGCTGCAAGTGTATTCATTTGTTGTTGTTGTTGCTTTGCTTGTTCTAGATGCTTTTCTATTGCATCGTTTTGTTTTTGTATCTCTGTTTCTAAGATTAATTGATTTCCTTTGAGGGTGCTTATCTGATCTGCTTGATAATCTATGTACCAGGCTGATCCAGCAATTGATACTACTAACAGTCCGCCTAATATTATTGATAGTTTTAATCCCATGTATATATATTTAAAGGTTTACTTATACCTTTTACCTCTATTGGTTTTAATGATTTTAGCTTAAATCCACAATTTTTTGCAGTCTCCTCTGCAATTATTAAATCTACGCCTACTGTTTTGCAACTTGATTCACACCTAGCAGCTATATTTACAGCAGAACCAATAGCTGTGTAATCAAATCTAGTGGACGACCCACAGTTACCTATCACAGCTTCACCAGTGTTTACTCCTACTCCTATTTCAACACCAATATCTGCGAGTTTAAATTGATCTTGTATTTCTTTAGCACATAATACAGCTGCTTCTTCGTGATTTTCCAAGTCTAAAGGAGCATTAAATATGGCAAACATGGCGTCCCCTATGTACTTGTCTATCATACCGTCATATCTTTTTACTGTTTCAGATTGTATAGTTAAAGCCTCATTCATAATTTTAATTACGCTTTCAGGGTCCATAGTTTCACTCATAGCTGTAAAACCCCGCACGTCTGTGAATAAAAATGTGCATCTTTTCTTTTCACCACCCAACTTTAGTAGACTCGGATCAGATTGCAGAGCCTTTACTTGTCTAGGATCTAAGTAATGTTCAAACTGTTTTTTAATTTGCTGTCTTAACTTGTATTGTTCTCTAAAACGTATATAGAAAGCTACTGTAGCTGTAATGAATTGTGACACCAAAGCCCAAGTGACATCTATCAAAATACCTTTTTGTATTGTAAATACGCCGTAAAAGGCTGTGGATACAAACACTAAGGCAAAGAATGATACCCCCCACGTAATACCAAAAACGTTTAAAACAAGCCAAACAAATACAGCTGAGAATAAAAATATTAATATTTCTAATGCTAACGCATAATCAGGGATGAACGGGCTATCTTGTATCAAAATAGATTCTGCAAGTGCAGCTTGTATTTTGTGTGGTTCTAATAAACCAACAGGTGTGGCTATTTGTGGAGATATACCTTTTGCAGTAAATCCAACAAAAACAAATTTATTTTCTACATCCATTTCAGCGAGATTAGTTTGTGGTGTATTAACCCAACTAATCCATTTACGGCCTAAAGAATCTACAGGTACTGCCGGCAATCCTCTAACTCTTAGTTCTTCCAAGCCATTATCATTTGTTTTGATTACATATGTATCAGCTCCAGCTAAAACTTTAAGAACCTCTGTTCCGTATGAAGACACCCATCCATCAGGAGTACGCATAAGTAAAGGCAGTCTACGTACCAAGTTATCTACATCAGTACGGGCAACTGCTATACCTTGACTAGCGTTGTATTTTAAAACATCTATATTTTGTATTACACCTGTAGACATCATGCCACCAGTATTTTCTGGTCCTAAAATAACAGTACCGGATGTAGGAGGATATTCACCTTTGCCTTCAAACATAGCTAAAACACTTGGAGAAAACCGCAAAGCTTCAGTAAAATCAAAGTCACCACCAAACCTATCAGGTTGTGGAAAAGCCATAACCCAACCTACACCCATAGCACCTTGTCTTAGCAAATTAATATGTATTTGAGCTAATGTTTGTCTAGATAAAGGATAACCACCCTCATTAGCTATATCTTTTTCTGTTATATTTAAAATAACAAAATTATCTGATTCTTCTTTATCTACAACAAAACTATCAAAAGTTTTTAATTTTAATATTTCGTAAGCGACTGGTTGAAAATAATAAACAGATCCAAGTGCTATAAATAAACTTAAAAATATAAAAATTTTTTTCATTCAGATCCTTGCTTAATAGTTATAGTAGTAGACGAGCCTCCATTTACTTTTACTGTATTAGATACTCCATCTTGGATTAATATAATAGTATAGCTTTGCGAACCATCTAATGACAGTCTTGCACTTTGATTGACAGACCTGATCATACTTATGTTTTGTCCAGATACTATAGTAGTTATCTGCGTGTTTTTGTCCTGACCTATTTCGGTTCCTGCAATACGAATACCTACACCCCCTTGTTTGAGCTGATCTTCCTCTTTGGATACAGCTAGTGCATCTAGCACGTTAAGTAAGTCTTCTAAGAAGTTTACATCTAAATAATTTATATCTAGTTCAGTAAACTCTAGATCAGCTTCTGCATCAAGAAAGTCTTCGGCAAGAAAATCTATATCTAAATCATCAAACTCTAAATAGTCTACCGTTGTTTTTGATTGTGTTTCTTCTGACTGTTGTTCTGTTTCTTGTGGGGGATTTACAATCAACATGTTGTCAATTAGATCTAGTGATATATCTAATGTTACAGGCTTAGTAGGATTGTTCTCATATACAGATACAGTAGTTGCTTGGTACGGTTTGTTTAAGGTCACACTACCCATAGCTGTAGATACTAATATTTCACCACTAGATATACCGTTTTCATCTGGCAATAGTATGACAAGAGATCTTCCTAACTCGTCTACAGTACAAGTAAAATCAGTACCTCTAATTGCTATATCAGCGGTAGGAGTCTTAATAGATATGTTACTTTTATTATTAAACTTACCAGTAATAAATCTTGCTGTACCACTAGCAAACTTTAAGGCCATCTTTGACTTAGAAGGGTCTGGGTCATAGATATATTCGTCTATAACCAGCTTAGAATGTTCTGTTAGTTTGACTGTAGAATCGTCTTCAAAGGTTATAGCAACTCTGCCCGCTTCTGTACGGACATCATCCATTTGTTGTATATCAAACTGTAATTCAGCTCCGTAAGCCTTATCTCTTAGAACTTGTGCGTTGCCTCTAACTTCTGAAATAGATCCTATTTCAACAGACGAATGAAGTAGTTGCGTCTGACTGAGTAACACAGACAGTACCGCTAGAGCCATTAGATGTAATTTTAAGCCAGTCATTATCTGATGTAGACTCCTGATCTATATTAAAGGTTCTGCTTCCTCCTACATGCGTAAGATGAAAATATCCGCCTGCATATCCATCACCATCATAAGTAACCGTATTATCGTTACCGTCTAAATTCATATAGTTTGTAGCACCATCAACATCTATTGATGCAGTTATGCTATTACCACCACCTTGCACAGTCCAGTCTAAATCTAGATTAGCTGCTAACGCGGCCATAGCATGATTTAAGGTCATAGTATTAGTATTCCCCGTAACCTGTACGTTTACGTTAGAACCATCAGCTCCAGTTGCATTAGTCTCGTCTGTAGACATATTGAATGTATTGGTGTCACCTATGAATGAGAAGTAGCCTGTATAGTTATCTGCCCATATATCACCTAAGAATTTATTTGTATTACCTTTTTGTAAAACATCTAAAGTCATAGTTGTACCGTCAATATCTAAAGCGGTCATACTGCCTGCCGTAGCGTCAGCTCCTCCTATGATGTTACCACTACCACCAACCTGTTCTATATCTAGATTAGATGTAGCACCTGACTGATCTATAAATATTTCATTATCAGCCCCGTAAATCAGAGATACACTCATCATCACAACTAGGCTTATAAATATTATTTTTATATTTCCAATAGTTTGCTTCATATCCTTCCTCTATTGTTTGTAAAACAGCCTTCTCGATAGCCATTTGTAAAGCAATATTTATAGACTCATTTTCTACTATACCGCTCTCTATTTCAACTAATTCGGTATTATTTGCATAAAATCTGAACACATCTGAAGATATAGATGCACTTAAAATAGTCTTTGTAACTAATACTTCAAGCAATATTTTACCCGTACTTACTGATACTGTACGCAAAGATATAGTTACAGAGTCTTGTCTATACTCTTTTGATGCTCCTATACCTAAATATCTTGCTCCAGCACCTCCTGATTTAATATTAGTTTCGTAACCTACGACACCACCTTCCATTAGTAAACCAGCAAACAATAAAGGTTTTACCTTTTGTTTTTCATCAAAGTTTTCTCTAGTAGTACGTATAATCTGTCGTTCTTTAGTTAGATTGTCTAACCCTTTACGCTCTACTACATCAAACACATTAGAATGTTTTAAGGCCCTTATAAGATAGGCATCAGGAGCCTGGGTGATTGCAGTACTGAAACTTGCATATTGACTGTTAGATCTACGTTGACCTGTATCATCTTTAAAAGAGTTTGGATAAACCGCTACAACAGGTTTTTTTATAGGTATTGGAACATCTGATAAATTGGTAAGTAAAGCTCCAACCTCTGCTGATTCAATACTTCGTATTGGCGGTATGCCGTTATATAAAGGATCTACAACTAATGCACAACTAGAAAGTAAAAGAACCGAGAGGTACAGTAATCTCTGTTGTGTTGCCTTCTTCATCTGTAATTATTAATGTTACTTTGTCGTCTTCTACTCTATATTCTATAGTGTTGCCTTCTAATTCAAGAACACCAAAATCGGAGGCAGTTTCACCAAACAAACTATCAACTAACTGTCTGCTTAGTTGTGCGTATATTCTACTCTCTAAATTACGTATAAACCTAGCAAGCGTAGTGTTTTCTGCTTCTCTTTCTAGATCTTCTACATAAGCTTGTATTTCTTCGCGTATAGCTTCTTTTCTGTTGAACTCTTGGTTTTCTATAGTCAGATAATGACTAGATGTACCAACACCTGAAAAGCTAGGATTCTTGAATTTGTGTGTCATTTCATCTGCACTCAATAAAAAAACTGCAAAAAAGAAAATTAGATTTACAGATATAAGTATGAATCTATCCATAATCTACATATATCCCGTTTCATGCATGAAATCTGCTATCGCATCTAATTTTGACAAAACATATACATAAACCATCACAAAAATAAAAAACATACCTCTTAAATAATATTCTTGAACTATGTCAATCGTGTTACTGATTACGTTAAAAACTTTTTGTCTTTTAGATATTTTCTTTTTTCTAGTCATGTTAATTATCCTTTTTGAACCATTTATCTATATGTTTAGTTTCTTCTAAATATGTTTTAGTTCTTTTTTCCCAAAATTCTTTTTCATTAAACTTTTTTTTGTTATCTAATTTATCCATTACGTTTATCCTGTTGTTGTTTAATCAACTCTTCTAATTCCTTCTTGCTTTTTATTTTTTGGTTCTGCTGTTTCATTTCTCCCCTCGTTCTCTCTTATTTCCAAAACAGTATTCACCTTTTGTTGCAACCTTATCATATCTTGATCTAATAATCGTAATTGATCAGTCAAACGAATAATAGTAGTTTTCATTTCTTGAACAGACGGATCTATTTTATTAGTAATTGTTTGCCAGACAAAGTAAACAAAATAACCAAGACCTACAACCATAACTACAGAAAAACCAAAGTCTGCTATCAGTTGTGCTATATCCATTAATCTCTTCTAGCGTCTATTTTACCGTCTTCTACAAAGTTTTCTGCTCTTGCTATTCTGTCCAAGTCTGGTGCTAGGTTTAACGCACTAGAGACACTTACATCTATACGAATCATATCGTTGTTCATTATGGTGGCTCTAGTAATCAGCATCTTGGTTATGCCTTGTATGGTTTTGATTTCATCAACTAGACCGTCCATCATTTGTTTCATAACAATAAATATGAAAAAACCCATAATTAGACCACTAGCTATAGGTAAGCCTACCTCTGCTATGAGGTCAAAAACCTCCACTAACTATCTTCGCCTTTGAATTGTTTACTGCTACCAGTTGTACCGGCATACAGTCCAAACCAGGCTGCGCCAGCTCCTACTACAATAGAAATAAGACCAGACTGTTCAAATGAAGGTTCAGGCAGTTCCATAAACCAAATAGTGCATTTATATAATAAAATTATATAGACGGTAAGAAAGGCTCTTGGAAATATTCTCCAGGAGTCAACAGCTTTAGCTAGATGAATCCATCTTTGATGAGGATTGACATTAACATCCGATTCTAGATCTCTAATTTTATCTTTAAGATCAGATATTTCTTTGATCATATCCATGAATTTATTGAGATCCATTTCGACCTCATTACGATCCATGTCTCCGCTAAACCTATTTTGATCGTTCATACAAACTCAGCTAATACGATTGCACCTACAATAAAAGGATAAACTGCCCAAAGCATAGCTTCTAGTCTGTCAAATCTTTTTGACCCATCTTCTAATCTTCTTTCTATATTTTCATAACGAATCGTACACTCACGCTCGTGTGCCTCAATTTTGGCCATTGATTCGTTTACATCAGTCATTATGTAGTTTCTTTCTTGACTCTTACTTCTTCGTAGGCTTCGTTGACATCTGGGGTAGATTTATCGTCAGCCACAAATTTACCATCCTCATCTCTAGCTCTTACGGTTTTTCTTTCCGTACCAGTTATGGCGTCAATCATTTTTTTCCAAAAACTCATGTTATTTCTCCTTTGCTTTGCCAATTACTAAAGCACACCATTCTATTATGCGATAAAGTTTACCGACTATAGCATCATCAGCTGGTGTGGGGGTAAGGGCCGTTATAAGAGAAGCAGCCATTACTATATAAGGTACAGCGAGTGCTAATCTAATCAACCATTCAATTATTTCTAACATTTTCTTTCTCCATTGTTAATGATTCTTCTGGAACATCCCAACAATTTAAGTTAGATGCTACTGTTCTTCTTTCGCCTTCACCTTTAAAGGGATATACCATGTGTTGTAACCAAGAAGGAAATACTAATAGTTTTCCTACTTCTGGTTTCATAACAAAAGACTGAGGTGGTCTTAGTCTTTCTGTGTTCATCAATTCGTTTCTTCCATATTGAAAAGCAATGTAGCCATCGCAATCGCCAGATGTATTATATAAGGAGTAGTTTGGCGACCCAGCTACAGGCTGGTCTAATATTTGTTGGGGTACCTTTGTCCAACCAGTAGTTGATATACCCATTATGGTTTTTGTCCCATGGTCGTGAATTGGATTATAGTCGCCTTCATAACTATGCACCGACCATGTTTCATCGATGGCTACTGCCTTTGGAGAAGAAAGGCGAGAACCTGTATTATTGCTAAAAAAGTTTATGTAATCAGCACCAAGACTACAGATAAAATTATTATATTCTTCTAGTCTAGGGTCGTCATTATCCATTAATAATTGTTCGCCCTGAGTTATTTGTCCTACTAAAGTATCAGCTAATGATTTTTTATCTTGGTCTTCTTTATATTCATCAAGGTAATCGTTTAGGTCATTCACCATACTCATAGGCATCTCTGTTTCCATAACGAAAACAGAAGGCATATTATGTACTGTAACTTCTGCCATTAACTAGGTACGCTAAACGCTTCGTCTGGTGTACTTTCTGCTGGTGGGTTAGTAATAACGCTATCTACTTGACTAGCAAATACTGCATCCCAATGCGATACAGGACAGATAGCTAATAAGTTTGCATTAGTCCAACTGCCTTTAGCTTTAAGCGTAAAGTTAGCATTACCATCTTGGTCTAACTGTGGAACATTTGTAGTAAAAGTTGACTTATAATAAGTCGCATCACCTTCACTATCGTTTTCATAAGTCATTTCTATATCCCATTTATCAACCTTGCTACTGCTATTAACGTATGGGGTACATTTTGTTATTGCTTTTGTTACTGCCATTTTTTACTCCTTATCCTTCTAATGTCGTGACTCTAGTTGTCAACGCATCTATTTTATCATCAGCTTCTTGTAAAGCCTTAACTAGAATTGGTATTAATTGAGTTTCCATCAATTTATAAGATAGTGAATTAGAGGTATTAACAACATGGTCGTCACTCCAACCTATTGAATTTTCTATCACTTTAATTTCTTGTGCTATAAAACCTAATTGTTTTTCTGATGATTTTTTACTATGGTCTCTTTCACCATATTTTTCATGTTCATGTGAGTAGTAATTAGTTCTATTATCCCAAACATACGTTACAGGTCGCATTTGATTTACAAAATTTAGACCCGCATTATCAGGTAAAGTTGCTATATCTGTTTTATCTCTTTCATCAGAACCTACAGTTAAAGAAACTTTTGTTTCAAAAACAGCAGTTGAATTATTACCAAGAACTATATTGTTACTACCTGTGGTAACAGTCGTTAAAGCATCAGAACCTGCATCATACCCAACAAGAACATTATTAGCTCCAGTAGTTATTCCATCTCCAGCAAAAGCACCAACCGATACATTATTAGCTCCTGTGGTACTAGCTATCTGTGCTCCTGTTCCAATAGCAGTATTGTAGTTTGCAGTTGTGTTACCACCTAAAGCATTTACACCCAAACCTACGTTATAGTTTCCAGTTGTATTGGCATCCATAGCTAGATAACCCATTGCGACATTCTCTGTTCCTGTTGTATCCGCATACAATGCTCTTTGTCCTATTCCTGTATTATAAGAACCTGTGGTAAGCGCTTGCATAGAATCCATTCCAACAGCAGTATTTCGTGTCGCAGTGGTTGCAGTTTTCAAAGCATTAGTACCAACTGCAGTATTATCTGCCCCTGTAGTATTAGCACCTAAAGCACCAGAACCAACGGCAGTGTTGCTTGCGGCAGCATTATTATAAAGGGCTTGATTGCCAACCGCAGTGTTGTTAGCAGCCGTTGTAACTGTATATAAAGCCTCTTTACCCACACCCACGTTTGCTGCACCTGTAGTGTTTGCTAATAAAGAATTATAACCAACAGCTACGTTACCACTTGCTGTAGTTGTGCTTTGTAAAGCACCGCCACCTAATCCTGTGTTAAAACTTCCTGTAGTCGCAGTTCTTAATGAGTTAATACCTAAAGAAGTGTTTTCACCACCTGTAGTAATAGACAAACTTGAATCATGTCCTATCGCAGTGTTACCAGAACCAGTTGTATTCGCTCCTAGAGCATCATCACCCATAGCTACATTTGTGTTTCCAGTTGTGTTTGAGTCTAAAGCTGCCCTACCCACAGCAGTATTACTAGTTCCTGTGGTGTTCGCTCCAAGTGCTGCTTGACCTACTGCCGTATTGTTTGACGCAGTTGTATTTGCATCTAGTGCTTGTGCACCCACCGCAGTATTATCTGCTCCTGTGGTGTTTACTAACATAGCATTAAAACCGACTGCGGTATTTGTTCCCGCAGTAGTGTTTGCTCCAAGAGCCTCTTTACCTATAGCAACATTTTCACTTCCAGTTGAATTAGCATCCAAAGCTGCTGCTCCTAAAGCAACATTATCTGCACCTGTTGTGTTAGCTGCCATTGAACCTTGACCAACTGATGTGTTGTTTGATGCGGTTGTATTAGCGTTTAATGCACCTTGACCAACAGCAGTATTAGAACCACCAGTAGTGTTTTCATCTAAAGAACGTGAACCCACCGCAGTATTTGTTCCGCCTTCTGTATTTGCTGTTAAAGAATTTTCTCCTATAGCAGTATTGTAGTTACCTGTGGTTACACTATCTAAGGCTGTGTCTCCTAAAGCAGTATTTCCTGTTCCTGTTGGATAGCCTCCATCTAGTTTGATTGTTCCGCCATCTGTTTCAAAGTTACCAGCGTTTGTAATGCCATCAAATGTACTTGTTCCATCTACATCAAATGTTCCTGTTACAGCTAAATTGCCACCTACTGAGGCATCATCTGTAACTGTTAAATCGTCTTGTACTTTTAGGTCTACTGTAGAAAGACTAGCAAAAGCATCAACTACTGCTGCTCCACTACCAGCACCATCTAAGTAAACTGCCTTAGTATCGCCAGCAGGTATGGTTATGTTAGCTCCTGTGCCTTGTGAAATTATTATGTTTTGTGATCCAGTAGTGCCATTCTCTATAAACTGCATCCTGCTTATTGTGTTTGGTGCAATCGTAATCGTACAGGCTGAGTCTAGTGTGCCTGTATATTTAAGGTACATAGCTCTTGCTGGGTCAGCTGCTCCATCTGCAACTGTAGATGTATGAGTATCTGCGTTGGTTGTTATGCCTTCTGTTCCAAAACTTAGAGCCTCACCAATCAATTCTAAGTTAGTATTTGTCGTATCGCCCCAAGTTCCTGACTCATCACCAGTAGCTATTTCTTTAAGTCTTAAATCATTTACATAAGTAGCCATTCATATCTCCGTTCAATTAATTATATTACCTTTCTTCGGCATAGTTAAGCAACATCTTCCCAACCAGGGGTTTGAGTCTGATCTATGTTAGTGTAATTAGGAGTTTGAGTTTCATCTACAAGACTCCAAACAAAAGGATTTGTTAGCTCTCCAGTAGCAAATAATCCAATTAAAGTTACATTTGCTTTAGCTACAACCGTAAGAGATCCTACAGATCCTGTCGCAGAAACACCATCTACTGTAAATATTTCATTATGATGTACTGTTACAGAACCAACAGATCCTGTTGAACTTAGGCCAGAAAGAGGCACATTTGCCTCACCATCTACATCAACTGAAACTGAACCTAGTGTTCCTACTGCACTTGGACATACAGCTACAGCTTGAGCATTTACACCTACGCCAGATACTGCACTTGTAGCAGACTGTCCTGTAGGCGTTACATTTGCTTCTCCATCAACAGTAGATGTGCCTAAAGCGGATGTTCCAGCTTGTCCTGAAAGTGTTAAATTAGCCGCAGCTACCGTAGTAACAGAACCTACAGCAGAAGTGGCAACTAAAGTGGAAGGAGTTACATTAGCTTCTGCATCTACACTTACAGAACCTAAAGCAGAAGTTGCAGCTACACCAGATATGGTGAAGCTTACAGGAATCGAGGCAGGTTCACCCCAAGGACCTGTCCCCCATGTGGAACGACCCCAACCTGACATTTACTAAGCTATTCTAATAATAGCTGTACTTGCTGCTGCCGCAGGGAAAACTACTGTAAAATCACCAGCTGTTGATGTCTTATCGCCACCAAAATCTATTGTAGCAACAGATTTATTACTGTCAGTTGAGTTGTATATCATACAACCTCTAGCAGTTACGGTAGCTGTTCCAAATGTCAAATCGGCAAAATCTGTAAAACCAGTTGTACCGCTTGAAGTTGGATCTACTCTAGTAAGGTTTGCACCTCCTGAGGTGTAATTAGTTCCTGATGCTTGTCCAGTAGTTGTAAACGCAGTAGTAGTAGCACCTAAAGTAGCAGAACTTGTATATAAAGCTAATTTAAACGTGTCTCCTCCTGAGTTTTTGAAGTTATGGACAGCTTCTAGCAGCTCTTTTTTAAAGCTGGTTGTTAATGTTGATGTGATAGCCATATTTATATCCTTTTTACAATTTTAGCTACATTTTCTTCACCAGCCGTCATAAGCTCTTGAATCAAGGTAGCCTTATAAGATTTTATAGCATTATGTATATAAATCAAACTAACTTGGTATATCAAATCTTTATAGGCTCTAGCTTGTTCTTTTATGTATGGATCTTCACTATTACTAGAACTTACAATTTTTTCTGTAAGTCTTTCTGCCCAAAATTCAGGAGGATGTCCGCCATAATTACTCGTTTTAGCCTCTATAAGGCCTAATCCTGGCATCCCTGCTGGGGTTACTTCATCTACCATTTTTCAGGCTCTATCGGTTTTAGGTGAGAATCATGCCTATCTATTAATACAGGTTCATGTTCTTGTTTTACTATTTCCAAATTATTTATACGTTCTAATTTGATTCCTTCTTCATCAACTAAAATAACGTAAGGGTTTTTTAACCTATGATAACCGTAGAGTTTTTGTTCTGCTGGCACATCTGTATCTAATAATCCAGAGGTATGTGCAACTTCAACTTGCATACCGGCTGATATACATTTACTTAGCCAAAACTCCACGCAAGCTCTACCTGATTCAGCAAAATGTAAATTACCTTTATAAGAAAAATCTATACCAAATAGTTTTAAATTAGCAACTTCATTCCAGTAAGCAAAAGCAACTGCGTAAGCAACGGTATTGTTTAAATAGTGACAACTAGAATAAGAAACTACTTCTTCTAGGGGATATTCAACTAGACCAGGACAACGATCATCTAACTCACAAGTGTATATTGGACCCTCATGATTTAATAAAAGCTCTTTCATGCTTTCAGTTTGACCGCCAGCATCATCTGTATCTAAAAACCTAGATGCAGGATCCATCATAAAAACTCTATCATGATAAATAACAGAACCTACTCCGTTAATAGCCCATACTTCATCAAAATGCACCCCATGAGATTTTGCTAGGTTGTAGTCAAACCAACTTTTTCCCATACCCACAATAGCAATAGACTTGCCTTTAAGACTTTCAATCTTTTCCATTCACTCTCCTTATTTTACGAAACAGAAGTTCGTAAAGAATCATAACGGTATTCGTCTTTTCTTCCTCTTGCCTCTGCTTGATTCTTCAACCTCAAAACTTCTAAATTAAATCTTTTTTCATAATCTTGCATTAAGTCTGCATCACCCTTCATAAATGTGTATGCTTCTATTAAAGCACCATAAAGTAAACCGTTTCTAGCATTCTTAGATAACCAAGTTCCTGTAGTGTCTACGGTCAAACTATTTGGTTTGTATAAATAATGTAATTCAACTGAATAATCTGCATCTGGAACTGGAGCTACAATCAAAGTAGATCCATTATTTGATGCTGTAGATAATTGTTTGTCAAAATCTGCATAGTACAAAGGCTTTCCTCTTGCAGAAGTATCAGTAGGATCTGCATCAAACTCTCTCATAAATGTGGTATGTTTTTTATCTAAGTATTGATATGCACCTGCGCTATCTATAATTGCTAATGAAAAACTCAATTGAAAATCTGTTGGAACTGTTAAATAAGTATTACCAGTTGTCAAATTACCAGTTTGATTTTTTCTAAAATAATCTAACTGTATTAATTCAAATAATCTGTCTTCAGCATTAATAATAAAATCATTCAAGGTAGCAACAAAAGTTGTCTCCTCATTTTCCACATAATTTTGTATTAGAGTCTTTAGTTCAGTTAATGTCATGACGTAGTAATTGTAACTTCACCTACTGATGCTGTCACTTTCTCAACAACAAAATTTGATGGCAATATAGATGGATTCATAAAATCATTTTGAAATATATTAGAACTTGTAACAACAACGAAACCCTCTCCTACTTCTTTATCGTTATTGGGTCTTGGTTGATATAAAGCTTCAGGATCTGCTTTTACCGTTATAGGTTCTAATTGTGGATGTTTGGGTTCGTAACAGTTAGGACATACTTTTAAACCATTCCATTCTTTTTTTAATTCATTAAGTTTGTATTCAAACCCACATCTATCACATAATGCTCTAGCGAATTTACCAACAGCATAAGCCATATTAATTCATCCTCAAATTAGGTCTTATCCTAAAAGATGCTCTGTCTTCATCTTGGTCTGCTGCTCTTCTAAACTCCTCTTCATATATAGCTTTAAGTTGCGGGGTAAGTTGAGGAGACTTCTTGAGCGACAGATAATACGCCAACCCCGCAACAAAACAGGGATAAAATCTAAACGGCATATCCATAGTATTAGTAGCTTTATCTGCATCATCCATTCTTACAATTTTATTGAAAACCAATACATCTGTACTATTTTCTGGTGCTGGCCAAACTTTTAATACCGGAGCAGTTAATTTGTCTAAGAAAAATTGTGAAGGCCTAGCTTGTGTTGTTTTGTTTGGAATATTTAAGTATTCAGATCTACTTATTCTGCTGATAGAAATATCTGTTTGAGTGCTGTTAACGTCTCTTCTTACAATTACATCTAGGACATCTATTACATTAGCATTTAACGTGTAATCTGTAGTTCCTTGTGTAACTGTCTGAGTGCCTTGTTCAATTGTCCATTGATTCAAACCTCTATTAGCCCACTCTGCCAACATTAAGTTTATAGATCTCCTGGCAGTTTTTAGATCGTAACCCGTCCTAAGTTCTAATCCACATCTCTCAAATGCTTCTTCTATAAACTCAGCTACATTAGGTTCAAAGTCTGTACTGCCTGAAAGTGCCATTATTCATCCTCTGCGTATAAATTATCAAAGACCCTGTTTACGTCTAAAGTGTAGTCTAAATCAGATTTTGAATAATGTATATGTTGAGACGGTTTAAAATCAGGCGCTCCCTCTCCTGTAACAAACCAAGCTGGATGTGTAACTCTTACTCTATTGTTTGGTAGTGCAACTATATTACCTGTCCATTCACCAGCATCTAACAATTCCATAACATGACTACTTTTATGTTGTGCAGGATCATCTGCTATTTCATTCTCAGCGTAGTCAACCGTAAACATATATTTGGCTGGGAATATTTGACCGTCTATCTTAGCAAGCCAAGGACAAGGAGTTGCTCTATCTATTACATATACTGAATTATTATGTGAAGAACAATCCCAAGGTTGTGCATCATGAACTGACATAGGTTTTGCAAAGTCTTCAACTAACGTATCTGCAACTAAAGCGGTTATTGGCATTCTGGCCCACATAGCGCCCCCATGTATATTACCCTCGTTCCAATCTTCGCAGTTGGATTCTTCTCCGGTAAATATTATGTGAAAACTTAAACACCTAGTAGGCATGGTGGTAACACCAACTGCCATAGCATGAAGGAACTCTCCATGGTATTTTTCGTGATTATGAGTGTACTCTCTTCTTACCCAACATTTGAAATAGGGTATATTACTGTAAAGATAAGCCACTAACTAAGTTAGATCTTCTCTTCTTCTATTAGCAAATCCTGCTGCTACAGATCCACCTTTAGATTTTTTCATAACGGCTCTACCCTTTGACATTTTCATCATAGTGCCACCTTTTGATTTTTTCATCATGGTGCCACCCTTAGATTTCTTCATCATAGTTCCACCTTTGGACTTCTTCATCATAGTTCCGCCCTTAGATTTCATCATTTTTTTGCCGCCTTTTGATTTATAACTAGCCATTATTTTTTACCTTTTTTAGTAGTTGTTTTCTTAGCAGGAGCTTTTTTCTTTGGCATATTGTAATAAATACGGTCATCAGAAACAGACTCATCAGGTCTAACTTTAGCGTCTAACCTTGCTTGTAATTTTGGATCTTCAGATTTTTTCTTTGGCATAATTTTCTCCTAGCTAATAGTTGTAACTTTGCGTTTATCGTTCATGACAGCCCCACACCCTTTAGCTATAAAACCGCCGTTTTTCATTTTAGCACGATTTTGTTTCTTCATAGATTTTTCAATAGCCATACCTCTTTTTGTTTCGTAAGAAGATAATTTACCGTCTTTATCTAAATCTGCTTTCTTTGGATTTTTTAATGTTGTCATATTATTACTTTATCTTAATCTGTTTGCCATAACAATTCCCTGGCCTCTAATTGTAATAGGACCGCCAGTTGCTGCTTTTTTTCTACCATCTTTCCAACTAATTCTTTTTGGTCCTGTTTTCTTTTTTGCCGCCGCATTACATTGTGCTTTTGTTGGTCTACATGCAGGATAAGGCCTTTTACTATCTTTTTTAGATTTTCTACCGCAAGGTTTTCCGGTTTTACAATCAATCCACCCTTTGCCTTGATTTTTAGAAAACCAATCTTTAAGTGTTTCTTTTTTTGCCATTACCTTAATCTGTTAGACATAACAACGCCTTGACCGCGTATTGTTACAGGACCACCACCTGCTTTTTTTTGTCTCTTTTTACCCTTTTTACCACCTTCGCCCCAGTTAGCCGCTCCTACTCTGCGACATTTTACCAAAGCTCCGGAGCCATAGGCAGAGGGCCAGGTGCCGCCATCTTTAGTATAACGGCGTTTTACTTTGTGATAACAAGCGTCTTTTTTACCGGAGGCCATCTAACAATCCCAATCTCTTCTAGCCCAATAATTAGCACTACATCTATCCGTAGTGCCACCCATACCTTTACTTCTAGCGCAATAAGATTTCTTTCTTGCTTTGCTATCTTTGTGCATACCAAGTTTAGCATCACCAAAGGTTATACGTTTGACTCTAGAGCTTTCACTACTACAGCCTACAACAAAGACTTCTTTACGTTTTTTACCGTACCCAGGACTACCTTTTGAGATAGCCCTTGGTCGGTTAAGAGTTACTGTTTTACCCTTGTACTCTGCCATTAATAGTTTTTATTAAGAACTAATATTATTGAGTAAGCGTCTCCGCTTGAATGTCCAACCGTTGTAAAATCTATATCTCCGGTAACGCCTGAACCTGCGTTATTTGGTATACCTGTAAATCTATCGTCATAGTATTCATCACCTGTACTATCAGCGGGTAAGGGTATTGCTAAGACGTTTGTGCTAGCATCAAACTCAATATCAACACCCATACCTCTAGTAGCCCAGTAAATTCTACCTATAGATACACCCGTACATGATTCACCCGCACTATTAGTAGTAAGAGCAGAAACATCTACTTTCTTTACAGAAGATTCACCTGTACCGTCAGACTCATTAGTAAACTTTAAAATGGCAATTTTTTCACCATCCTGAATAGTCTGGGAAGTTACTGTATCAGCCATTATTTACTCCTATCTTTCGCAGATTACATTTATGTAATCAATTGTCATAGTTTTAGCTGCTGCTTCACCATTTTGAATACCGAAAGATACGGTTAACTCTTCATCATCTGGTAAGTTAGTGTTAACTACACCTACTGGTGCGGCAGATCCTATAAAATAAGATACTTGAGAAGTGTTTGGATCTATAAAGAAACCAACATTAACAAATGTATCGTCAGCTAAAGTAGTAACTGCTGCTGTAGTAGTGTCAGTACCATTCTTTTCTATATGAAAATCTAGGTTTGTATCCCCATCATCTTTCATAAAGTAAACACCATCTGAAACAGCAAGAGGTGTTGTATCGGTTATTTGTAAACCCATTACAACATCAGATTGTGTTGCATCACTTACTTTGAATCTAGCTTCAAAAAAAGCTCTTTTACTGCTGCTTAGTTTGAATGACTCACCTTTTAACTGTAAAAAGTCTAAATCATTATCACCTGCTGCATTAGTAAGCAAAAGTTGACCGCCTGCTCCAGAAGTCAAAGCCTCTGTAGCTGAACCTGTACCAGCTTCAGTTGTAGTGATTGTGAAATCGCCAGAAGCGTAAGTCATAAAATCATTTGAGTATTGATAAAACAACGAACTGGACGGGTTTACCAAGAACATAGGAAGATCCTTCTTATGTTTGGTGGACTCGCTGTTACCAGCGTTAAGTATTAAGTTTTGGAAATGTGGATTAGCCATCTTGAACTCCTTATATTTGTATTAATGGAAACCGTAAACGGCCCTCATCAAGCTAATTAATTTTAAACCAATTTTAGTTTACACTTGAAATATAAATGTCGCAAGAAAAAGGGAGCCGAGGCTCCCTTTCTTAATTGTAGTTGAGTTATAAACGCTACAATCAATCGTTCATTAAGCTCCTTGAGAACCGAAAACGGCTCTGAAGTTAGAATATCCGAATGAATATCTTTCTCTAGCTTTGTATCTCATGTTTCCAGTATCGAAATCACCTTCTAATGCAGTTTGCATTGGAGATCTTTCAAAATACTTAAATCCATCAGGACAGTCTGTTTTCAAAAAGAAAGCATCTGTATCTGTTAGATAATGATTTACAACATAGCCATCAGGAATCATTCCCTGATTTCTAATAGAGTTAATGTCATTGTCAGATGTTCCTACTCTCCCTGGGGTTTGTAAGAGTCTGTCAGCAACAAACTGCAACTGAGGTGGAACAATTAATTTCATTCCTCTTAGTGCAATATTAAGACCTCTATCATCAGTAAATGTAGAGATATTAATTAATGCATCTTCAAGAGAAGTTTCATTAAGATCCGCCATAGTTGTAGCTCTATTTGCTAAAGAACCACCTCCGCCTAGCGGGTGATCTGTAGCGATTAATACTTTGCCATCACCGCCTGTTGTAGAGAACGCATTGTTCAATACAGACGCAGCTTTGATTTGCTTTGTATTAGCCATAGATCTAGCTAGTGCTTTAGTGTATCTAGCACCTAGACGATCATACAGATTATCTTCAACAGCTTCTTCTGTTAGTGCGAATGCTAAAGCAACCGTCTCGTGAGTATAACGAGAAGTATAACCTTCGTTAGCGTTGTCAAATCTGACTCCACTACCTTCTGATTTTACTTCAGCATTACCGAACCCAACGATTAAAGTTTCTTCTTCAAACGCTCTATCAGAACTCTCTGTATCAAAGATTTCTGCATGCTCTGCTTCATATCTAGCATATTCCATGCCGAACAAGGCGTTTAAGCCTGGCTCTAATTCTTTCGCTAATTGCGACCTATTTATTGCCATGATTAAACTCCTGTAGGATCAACATAGAAATGCTCATTAAACTTAACTATAACATTCACGTTAGCTGAACCTGTAGTGCTGTTATCTGGATCAGAGGAAAAGCCCATGATTCTGAAAGTCGCAGTTGTTGCGGCTGTTGTTCCAGATAGTTCCATAGCTGACATACCAGTTTTGGTAGAGCCAGCGGTATAAGAAATATCTGCATTCAAGCCTACATCAGTCTGCGCTGGAGAACCGGCACTCTGAATTTCAAATACAGCATTAGGGTCATCTTCTACGAATGCTACAATATCAGTCGATACAGTTCCGTCAGGAAAATGAGAACTAAAAACAACGTCTCCGCTGCTATTAGTAAACTTACATCCTCTAAAAATACCTAGCGGTTCATCACCTGCACCTGCTACTAAAATAGTACCAGTATTGAGCATTTTTACTATATCGCCTGAAAAAATATTCCCTGAAGCACCTGAAGCAATTTCATATTCTGTTGTTCCGCCATTAGCGACACCAGAACCTAATTTGCCTACAAGTCTTGCTCCAAATGGGGCATTTTTGTTAGCCATAATAAGTTACCTATATTATTTAAAATTAATAAAATTGATGATCAACTGCGTTGACCACCTCCAAAAGTTACTTTGCTTGACCTCTCCGGATTCAAGATTGGAGAGTTTGGATCTGATTCCCTTAAAAGATCATTGTCTACAGCATCTTGCTGAGTAAGCGCACGACCTTCAAAGTAGGAGTTTCTTTCTTCGCGCGTTTCATTAGGAATCTTCGCCAGCAGCAAACCGCCAACTGAAACTACTCCTGCATGTTTACCGTCATCTAAAGTAGGAAGTTCAAATCCATCTAACTCTTCGGCCCTGACAAGATCGAAACCCTCTCTCATCCTAGAAGTTACATTTTTTCTGTCTTCGCTACCTGCGAGTTCAGCTCTGATCCACCTGTAGGTATAACCTTCAGGTGCAGGAGGAGTATCCAACATTGATGGTGGACTCCATGGTTTGCGAGCAACTTTTTTGGCTCGTGTGTCGGCAGAACGCGAGGTTCTGTTTAAATCTTTATTTTCTTCTGTCATAGTTTTACCTTTTAACGTATTTAGCGTACTCACCTAAGGGTACGTTTAATCTTTTAGCCATTTGAACTTCAGATGGTGACAATTTAACTTGTCTTTTATTTGAGCTAGTATTACCAGCTACTCTACCTGCTGAAGCCACCTTTTGTTGAGGCTTAGATTTAACAGAAGATTCATCAAACTTCTGCGGGAATTCTTCACGAATTCTCTTATCAACCTCACTATAGTACTCTTCCGAACCAAGGTCAAACCCTTCACTTTCTAATTGTTTGTTGATTGCCATAGCACCCATAGTCATTACTTCATCCTGACCGAACCATTCATTGTTATCAACCCACTCTTTATCTCTTCCAACTAACTCCGGAACAGCAGCTTGTTGTGTTTGATTTTGTAAGGCTTGGTTAGGATAATAATCTTGATAATTAGTTTGTAGTTCTTCTTGTTGTTGAATTACAACCTTAGAATCAGAAACTTTGTTTTCTTCTACTGCTATTTTTGCAAGAACTTCTTGTGCCTTTGCAACCTTGTCATAATCTGCAACCTCATGAGCGTTCTTTAATGCCGCTAATGCTTGTGCTTTTTGTGATTTAAGTCTGCTTTCTGCTTCGTTCAAATATGATTTATCTAAACTTGAAGATCTAGTTTTTAACTGTTGGTTTTCTTCTGCAACTCTTTTTGCATACTCATAAGCAGACTCTTGACCTCTTTCAGCCTCTCTTAACTTACGTGTAAGATTCCCAATTCTTTTTTTAACTTTTTCAGAATAATCTTCTAACTCTTCAGCAGATTTTTCTTCTGGCTCTTGTGACACATCCTCAATAACTTTTTCAGCTTCTTGATCAGATTCCTCTGTTGTAGCAATATCAGCTATTTTACCGCTAGGTTTTTCTTCAGGAAGATCTACTTCTACAACCTCCCCTTCATCTACTAGCTCTTCTTGTTTTGCTTCTTCATTCATTTTTGCTCCTTATACTGCAAGAATATCATCAGGATCTAATATAGTAGCTATCACTTCATCATCATTAATGATTCTGCATTCAGATTCATCTCCGAGTTTAAAACGAGCGCCAGCATATCTGCCTATCAATACCCATTGTTTTTCCTGACACCAGGCTTCAGTAAATCTACTGGAGTCTTTATAGCAATCAGGACCCATTTTAACGACATAACCCACAACGGTTGCTAAAGATTCTCTATCAACCTGTGACTGTACTAGGTGTATTCCACCATCTGTTACTGCTTTTCCTTTGTATGGAAGTATAAGTATCCTCCAACCCGTAGGTTGAGGCATTCTTTCTAAAATTGATTTATCTAGGAGGGTTGGATCTAAAACTCTAGCCGCCTGTTCTACGTAAGGCAATATCTCTTCTGGTTGAGTTTCTTCTGTTTCTGGAGTTTCTGTTTCTTGGGTCTTTTCTTTTTCTATTGCTTGAGCAACATGTTCAGGTATCTGTATCTTCGACATCTTCTTGTATTTTTCCTAGCAGTTCTCTAAATGAATTTTCTGTGTCAACTAGAGAACTGTAACGTCCACACAGATACTGATATTGGGCAAAGTCTTTGGTGCCAGCTAAGATTACATCTTTTACGCTTTCCTTTTGGGCCTCAAGTTCTTTTAAAAACTTTTGGCTTATCCAAACTACCGACACCTAATAAACGCCAGAAAACTTGCCGCCAAATTCAGCAGCTCCCATACCTCTAGCTTTACCTTTACCCATTCCAGGTTTAGGTGAAGTATTAGCATCAAAAGTACCTGCATCTGTTTTAAGAGGCACAGAACCTTTGTTACTGTAAGGATTTTTATTCTTCATTACAGTAGGAGTTTTTTGTTGGCTAATATCAGTTCTTTTAATCATGTTTTTAATTATTCAGTACAACCTAATTATTTGCAAGTTTTATTTACCCTGCCCTCGGTACTTCTTTTTGGTTTTTCTTTTGTTGGTACCCGCACCCCTACTCAAGGCGCTGTTGCCTATAGATGTTTTTTTCTTAACACGCTGTACTTTTTGAACGTCAAAAGTTTTAGGCACTACTGTTGTTTATTGGCTTGTTCCATAAGTTTGAACCTTGCCTGTTGTTCTAACCTAGCTCTAGCCGTTTCATCTCTTAGATCTGCAATATCCTCTTGAGCATCAATTCTTTCTCTATCAACATTAATTCTTTGTTGAGCTTCTTGAGCCTTTCTTTGCTCGGCAGCTAAGAACTGTTGTTGCTCTATAGAAAGCTCCTGACCTTTCAAAGCCAACTCTTGTTTTCTTATGGCAACTAATGGATCTTCATCTTGTGGCGCTGAAACCTTCTGATTATATTCAACTAATAGTTCCGCAAGTATAGGTGAGGAGAATTGTGCCAATATATCTCCTGCTTGTAAGGATAAATTTTGTGCTTCTTGTGGTGATGCCTGTTGAGCTTGCTGTTGTATTTGTTGGAACTGTTGCATAACTTCTGGTGGCATTTGTTGTTCACCAAGAATATCAGCCTTCATCTGGAGATGCTGCATGATATGTGAATGAATCAAAGCTTGCACTTGAGCATTCATCTGCACCGGAGGTGTGTTCAACAAAGACATATGGATCGCAATATGTGCATCATGATTTTGTTGTGGGAATGCTTGAGCTTGTTGTCCTAATAACAATTGGTTGTTCTCAAAACCAGCCTCTAAAGGTAAAGGATCTGTAGGAGGCGGAGGTGTAAGAATTTGTTCTACGTTATCAACACCTATAGCCGCATACATTCTTTTGTAAGCTTCGTATGTACCGTTAGGCCCATGTACTTGAGGATTGGATTGGACCAACTGCATCATCTCTTGTGCCATAGCAATCCTTTGAG
>VMHT01182179.1_pt1 | contig 30639 bp, 36 predicted proteins | sample 4693611 | NCBI WGS metagenome assembly VMHT01 (sample SAMN12280063, study PRJNA550983) | marine metagenome | isolation source: seawater sampled from same location over 5 years 0.02-0.2 micron viral filtrate | place: USA: collected off the coast of southern California halfway between the port... ... | reverse complement strand
TCAGACACCGCACTCATTTTGTCTACATAATTGCTTTAGAAAAGTGTAGCATAGAGAAGATATAGATTGAATTAAAAAATAAAAATTGATTTTGATTTTACATAAGAACTGAGAGCATAAACCTACAAAAATGTCCGAGGTATATTCACAAGCATTTCAACAACTCGTAAACCTTATTCAGTCTGGGGCAACTCAAGGTGAAGTCCCCGAGGTTGTCTATATTGAAGAAAGTGACGACGAATACTTTAGTTGCTCTGAAGAAGAGACACAGATTGCCGTAAAATGCGATTGTGAGAGCGACAACGAGTATTCTGTCAGCGAAAGTGGGTGTGATAATATAGCATGTTCTAAATAGATCATTTCTTCTTAGGTTTCTCTTTCTTAATAACTTTATCTTTAGTCTTAGTATCTTTTTTTTTATATGTCGCCCCTGCTTTCTTTAATGCTTCTTTATATGAAATCTTGTCTTTTTTAGCAACACTTTTAACATGCTCAATCCAACTCATTATATATTATGAAAATATATTTTAAAAATAAAAAAAACTTTAATAAAAACTGTAATAAATATTGTGTCTACATTATGTAGATTTTTTCTTTACTTTAAACTTAAATGTAATTTTCTTCTGCTTCGGTTCTGCTTGAGGTATACTATGCTCTTCATTATACTCTATATCACAACAAACACCTCTCGTTGACTTCACATACATATTCATATCTTCTAACCATTTATCCCCTTCATAAGGTTTCTTACCCATTTGTAAATGGTCTAGATTAACGGGCAACTCAGAACCTAATCTGTATACTTTGTTCTCTCTGCCTTGTATCTTTTTTCGTCCGACATTTCTGCTTTCAATCTTTAGTTCTTCTTTCAGTAAGTTATTGAAGATACTATGTAACTGACTTGTCTTCAACTCTATACACCTTTCATTCACATTCTTCAACCGAAGGTTCTTCTCTTCGAACAATTGTGTAAGTGTTTCAAAAGATATACTACTAAACATATCCTTTACAATATCATAATCTTTTGTCAAATAACTATGATCCCAGTCAATCTTGTAATCTTTTACAAACCCAAGTTTGTTAAGATACTGTATGATATAACTATACTTCAGTAAGTATTTCTCAACAAGTTCGGTTCTGTTTTCTGCTTTTGTGTATGTTGATATATAGTTGTCTATGTTTTCTTTCAGACTGAAACCATTATCAACAAGAACTTCGTTCACAAACTTATTGAACCTCAAAGACCTAAACAAGTAAGTAAGATTGTCTTTCAGTCCCATACTGTTGAATATCTCTACAAACTTGTCATACTGAATATCTCTGTCAGCAATCTCGTTTACATATCTATACTTCATATACTTCTCAAAGTCCTTCTCGTCATTTATTCTACCATACTCTTCTTTCTCAATACAGAGTTCTTGATACTCTTCAAGAGATACTAATTCACACTTCTCATAGTCAAAGTTCAAATCTTCAGACCATATCTCGTCAATCTTTTCTTTGCCTTTGTCACCAGCAACAATCTCTATGTTCTCACAATCCATAAACCTTTGAAACAAACTCTTATAGCATACTTCATTAAGGTTCTCTTCTAAAGCACAGAACATAACTAGATTCGAAACATACTTTAGTCTTACGTCAGATACACAACTACTGAAGTCTTGATATGACCTTTCTAAACCCTCAATATAGTTCTTATGAGAAAGCAATACTTCTGCGAGAGTAAGCGGTAAGTCACCTTCATTAGGCATATTAACCATAATGTATTGAATGATAGGCGACCTGAAGTTTCTTACTCTTTTGAATGCTTGAATACTATCTCTCATAAGACAAGTCCCTTTGTTCAATAGATACATAAACAAGAAGTCTTTCGGTTGTTTGTCATAAGATACACCAGCAGTAATTGTCGGTGTATAACTCAGTAACAACTTGTCTGCCCATTCTGTGTTTACATTAATACTATTGTCAAGGCGTTCGAGTTTGTTATACATTTTCAAGTCTTCTTCATTTATAAGTAATGATCCTATGACGTTTTTCTGTTTCTTTAGAGAACCACACACAAACACACATTCTTTTTTCTGATTGACTTTGTCTTGAATTGCTGCTACAAGTTTCTTCTCTGTAGTCTTTTTTATATACCTCTTCTTCGGTTTGAAATCATTCTGAATATAAACTGTCTTTCTATGACTTCTCAATATATCGTTTATCATATCCTTACTGCGGTTACATAAGTAAGCGTCCATAACAAACACCTTTTCACTATTGTTTACAAGATTGTAGAACTTAATCATATTGTCAATAGGATTGTTCTTCATATTCATACCACCGATAATGTTTACGGCAATACTTTCACTTTCGTCAATAATCAAGTAATCATAATACTCTCTACAATACTTGATACTCTCTATGCTACAAATCAGTCTGTTTTCATTTTTACAATCAGACTTCATTTCAATATCCATATAGTTCTTGAAGTTGTATTGTTTGAATTCTGCCGCCATAGCAGAAGCAAAACTTCTCTTACAACTCAACAACAACACAGAAGCATTAGGTTCTCTCTCATAGATTGTCCGTAACATATATGACTTACCAGTTGCCATAGGACTTTTTACATACAAAGTATCATACTTTATACATAGATCCTGTATGTCAATCTTTGTCCCAAGTTTGTCAGTATCAACTTGTATCTTGTCCCAGTCTTTTTGATTGTCAAACCGAAAAAGCGGTTCAACAAGTTTTGACTTCTGACCTATTAACGGATTGAAAATCTTAGCAATATTCATAATCGTTTTGTATCCGTATCCCCTTTCAGAGTTGAAACCACTATACTGATATGATAGTGATTTGTCATTTGAACTGCCGTAAGAAGAAGTCCACTCTGACCACAACTGAACACCGAGTAAGTCATTTGATATGGGTGCTGTATTACAACACCTTTTGATAATCATACCAATCAAGATAAACATATCGTATGACACAAAACTATCATTCGGTATACTTCTCAGATAATACTCAAGAGAACCATAAGGACAGTCTTTCAACTTCGGTTCAATAATATCCTTGAATATGTTTCTGTCTTTGTAGTTGTATTCAATATCGTTCTTGTATTGAATGAGGATTGCCTCTAGATCAAAATTGCCCACAGAGATAGGTTTCTTTGTCTTATGACTTTGAAGAGAAACTTTAGTATGAAACCCAACACATTTCTCAACTGAATATGGTTCAAAGACAAACTCACCAAAAAGACTTCTGTATCCACAAGACACAATAAAGTCATACACACAAGTCCGTCCAAACATAGGTTTCTGTATCCTCTCTAAGTTACTACACCCTGCCTTAGACTGATATGGTAATTTGAATACTTGATTTTCTTTACCCATACACCAGTCAATCATATCAATAAGAATACTACCACCGTTCTTATACATAGTATACTTCAACTCGTTTGTGAATACTTTGTAGTCTTGTATATTCATAAACAGATTGTCGTTGTTGAATACTATATGATAAGACAGTTTCATAGTCCTCTTCTTCTCACATAATGCCCTACTCTTACTGATTGCTATATCACACAAAGTAACTGGCGGTTGACCCATGTCTATCATATTGATAAATCTAACTAGTTCAGAAGTAATAAATTTCTCTGTGTAAAACTCTTTCTCTTCGTCTTTCTCAAGAATATCCAAATCAAAGAACATTTTACAAGGCATAGAAGTATGTATCACCTCACTCAAACAATAGTCAGTATCCCAGATAGAAGGTAGATCCTTATAAGGTATATTGACAAATGCTCTGTAATTCGGTTTCTTTTTGTCTTGAATGACAAATGTGCCTTCTACACCTTTCTCACATTCTTCAATAGCAGTCTGAAGAGGTTTGACATTACAGTCTCGAACAATCTTGTAGTATGTCTTGTAAGAGAGAAATTTACCATTTTTGATTTCTAATTCACTCATTTTAATATAATAATATTATTTACTCAACCTTTAAATCAATTTTATAATATGTCTTACAGAACTTTTTAAAATCAATTTTATTTTATGAAATCAATTTTGTCCTATAGACTTCATTATGTCGCCTTTACTATCCACATTATATAGTTGTAGGGATTAAAGCAAGAGTTGTAGAGAGTTGTTTCTCTCTCTTTCTTGCTAGGATACGTGCTTTGTTCTTTTGATAATACTGACGAGAATATTCACGTCGCTTCTGCTTACGGATTTCTGCTTCACTATCTGGGCATTCACGCATAGTTCTATTATAATATCTTCTGTTAATCTCGGCACGCTGTTCTTTAGTCTTGACGCTGTCTTTAAGCAACCGAAGGTAGTCTTCATACAAAGCGTAATCAATTTTGATTTCAGTCATTTTTATGGTGTCTTATTTATAATTCTATCCCAATCTTTAAATCAATTTTTTTTTAATACGTCTTATTTTTTAGAACCATAAGCGAAGCAATCTGAGGTGTCTGTTTGTAAGTTTAAGTATATATAATGTCAAAAGACTTACAAACGGACACCGCCTACATTTTAATATATTGTAATTATATATGAGTAAAAATATAGAAACTGACAAATTGATTAACTCTTCTGTTACACTAGACCACGACTTCAGAACTGGTATTGCTGGCGAAGAAATTGTATCAAATACTGGATTTACATTCGGATACAATCAACTTACAATATTGACTCGACCTACACAACCTATGACACTTGAACTGTTTACTGGATTTGAACCAAGAATACAGAAAGGCACAAACATTAATATCGTCCCAAGTAGTAACAACGAAGCAAATTTTCAGAGAATACTAAATCTTAGTTTGACTGCCGATCAACACTTTTCATATCAAGTCCCAGTAGACTTTTCTCACTTCTTTATTAAAGTAACTTGTTCAAGTGCTACTGTTAATCAATTCAACCTATGTAGTTTTCTTAGTCATAGTAACCCTAATCCTATGTGTCTTCGTGACAGCAATATTGATCTACACACTTTCACACAGTCAACAAGACCTATCAGCGACTTTGATTTAGACGTTAAAGACGGCAACCTTGAAGGACTAGCACCATTCAACTTTAAGGCACATGGTGACTTCAGCAATAATGAACGATTACTCACATTTGCCCCATATCAAGACATAACAGATATAGTTCAAGCAACAACAGCAAACCGTGCCTTTGTGGTTGCTTCTACTTCTACTTCAGATACAAATGCTCAAGCAATAAGTGGGGCGAGGGTTTTAAGAATGACTGGACTAAATGAAACAGGTAGTGTAGCAAGTATTGACGTTAATATGCTGGGGACTACTGGGGTTCTTACCGCAGGGGACGTGTTGTCTTGTGTTAATGCTGCCGAAGTAATAACTGTAGGCACTCTTGAAGAGAATGTCGGTAGAATAAGTGCTGACGAACACCCAGTAAATGACCACGTCTTTCAAATCAACGCTGGTGAAAACAGAGCATTTATGCCTTACCAGCATATAGCATTAAGTAAACAAGTATTTTTACACAGCATAAAAATAGACTATTTCTGTGGTGAAATGTGTAAACTAAATATTTACAAAGTAAACTATAAAACTACAACAAACAATATAAAAAGTGTCCCAGTAAGAAAGTTATTACATACTTTTCACCTTCTGAATAATGGACAGATTAATTATAAATGTGACGATATATTTACTGACCGAGACGTTATGATAATTTCAGCACAATCTGTGGTAAATCAAGGGGCATTCAGTCAAGGCAATATGATTTCTTGCGAAGTAAGTGGATATGAAAAGACACTCAATTTTACTGACGTAAGTAGTTAGGTTTCAATCAGACGATAATGTGGGTGACCAGTAAACTTCTCTTTTTTCGGTTTTGTAGTTCTACTAAAAATTCTTTTAATTTTTTTCATATGATATTTAAATATATATTAATTGTATAAATGGGATATTGTGTAACTTGCGGCGAATGGTGTGGATACTCAACTTCAATCTGTGAAAGTAAGAAGTGTGAACTTACAAGAAAACTTATAGGACTATACGGCATAGAGAAGATCGGCACTTGCCTTGAGAAAGTATTTGTCAGAGAAGACAAGGCAATAGACAACAGAACTGTTAATATAGAAAAGATAGAACCTTCAGCACCAAAGAAAGAAGAAAAAAAAAAGGACTACAACTTAAGAAAGAAAGAATAACAAATGTAATAGGCAGTCCAATCTATTTTATATATCATTACATTCATTATGTAGATATTCTAGAAGTTTGTGTATCATAATATAGTTTTCGTCAAGGTCGAAGTCTGTAACATTCTGTAAGTGGATTAAACTATCATAAAGTATATCAATTGATCCTACAAGTTTATACAGCAATCTTTCTCTTTCTTTGTGCTTCGCTTTTATTCTTTTTATTTCTCTTTCTTTCTCGTCCATAATCTCTTTGAAATGGTTTGCCATTTCAATCATACGCTGTTCTGTAATATTGCCCTCTAGGTTAATTTCGTTAGACATATTATATAACTATATAAATAGTTTATATTTAAAAATTAATATCGCAGTATATAATATGACTGACTTAGCAGAATATATATCATTATTCAAGGAACAAACACCTAATCTATCACATAATACATATAAGACTATGAGCGGAAACTGGAAGCGTCTGAAAAAGATACTGAAGATAAATGATTTAGAACAAGCAATAAATAATGAAGAAGTTAATAATCCAAACATGCTAGTAAATAAAATTAAAGAAGAATTTAGTTTGAATACAACTATACAAACAATACTCGGTATTCAGAAGTTACTTCAACTTGAAATTCAGAGCAATAACTATGAAGACTTTGATAGAGATTACTACGCCAGTCTTCTCGGTGACTATAATAAGTATCTGAAAGTATGTTGTAATCGGAATCAAGCGATTATTAATGAAAACAAATTAACCAATAAAGAACGTGAAAACTGGGTAAACTATGACACACTCTACAAAATGTTTAGTGAGTATCTGAATAAAGAACCAAGCAACTCGCAGTCAGCACAAGATAAATTCTATAGAGCAAGAAACCTTCTTATGACCGCCCTGTATATCTTAATACCACCCACAAGAATAGGTAATTATAAAGATATGTATATCCATTATGGTTTAGGCAATAAGAATGAAAAGTTAAGCACAGATAAGAACTGGTTACTTGTCCATGAAGACAACTTCTACTTTCTTTTCAACAAGTATAAGACAAGTCAGCATATAGGATCAGTTCATAAGAAACTCGGTAATGGTAAAAATGAACAGTTACTTCATAAACTTTTGATAGACTACATTAATATACGTAATGAAATAGCACCTATGAACTGTAGCATATTCTTAATGAATATCTATTGTAGTGAAATATCTCAGTCAAAATTTACGGATATACTCAAACAGACTACTAAGAAGATATTTGATAAAGAGATAAGTGTAGATCTATTCAGAAAGATTTTCATTACAAACTATATGAAAAAGGCACATAGCATAAGTGAGAATATGGAAGTTGCTAAATTTATGGGACAAACATATAATGCGACTATGATGGAAAAATACAGAAAGATTGATACACCAGAAGAGAGTGAAACAAAACAACCAGTTATTGTCGGATTTGATTAATAATAATTTTCTTTTTTATATTCTATATGTCTTCTATTGTATCGTATAAAGATACACTTTTTCAAATCTTTTACCCACTAAGTGATATAACAGAAAAAGAAATAATCGTTCAAACAATCAAGAAAGGTAGGATATGGGAAGAAAAGATTGTCAAACTATTTGAAAAACATATAAAAAAAGATAGTGTCGTTCTTGATATAGGTGCTTATATAGGAACTCATACTGTATGTCTAAGTAAGATTGTCGGTGAGAATGGTAAAGTATTTTCATTTGAACCACAGAAATCTATATATAAATGTCTGGACAGAACTATTCAAAAAAATAATTTAATGAATGTCTATCTCTTTAATAACGCCGTTTCAAATAATAAAAATATTGTTCAATTTACAGAAACAACAAATGGTAGAGCGTCTATGACACATATGCGACCAAAACTGCGTGACTTTGAAAGTAAAGTAAACGTCAAATGTTTAACAATTGATAGTCTTAATCTGGATCAGTGCGATTTTATGAAGATTGACGTAGAATGCTGTGAACTTCTTGTTTTAGAAGGGGCAACAGAAACTATCAAAAGACACAAACCTATAATACTTATTGAATGTTTTGATATACATTATAAGAAACTTTTAACCATATTAGAGAAACTTGAGTATGAAATTATAGAAAATCTACCACAAATGAATTACTTATGTAAGGGTGTCTGTTTGTAAGTTTATGTATATTAAGTATCAAATGACTTACAATCAGACACCGTTAGTTTTTTTTAAAGTTTTCTATTTATAAAATAATCTTTTGTTATTTATATAATGAATATTAATTTAATCTCGCCCACAGACAACGGACATAAATATAATGTAAGGTTCAAAGAAGATATAAAAATACCCAAGGGTTCAAAAGTTTATATGAACTACGCTACACTTTCACGTAAGGGGGCATTTGAATTAGAAAGTGACCAAGGACTTTACCTTGTTATACCCCAAGATAGTGCTACAAATACTTTCTCAAGGGCAACAGCAAATGTATATCCAACTGCTACAACAAATGATCCAGCAGTCAATAACATACCTTTTCACGACGGCACAGCAGTTTCAAATGTAGCAAGGGCAGTTATACCAAAAGGACAGTATACTTATAGTCAAATGCTTAATCAAATCTCAACTGCTTTGAATACTATGTTGAGAAACGTTGCTAATGGTTCAAACCTCAAACAATACAGAGCATTAGAAGAAGGTGATTTAGACGTTGACTATGACGACGGACAGAACACAGAACATGACGTAGCATTCGGTTTAGTCAACAACACCTTTCTCAGCGGTAATCCAGCAATTGATTTAACTGATTTTGCCCTAGCAGCAGGGCATTCAAGAAACATAGCAATTGACGCAGCGAGTGGGGCAATCACAAAAAACAACGCAGACAAGGCAGACGAGAACAACGCAAACAGACTTGTTTTTGATAATATCGGTGTGTCTGATAGTATATTTGACTTTTTGAATAACTATGATTCGACACCGCTGAAAGAAATGAAATTTGTCCAAGGTATAGCAAATCAAACCTTTCAAGAAATCACGGCAGCGAATGGGGCAGTTTGTATCGGACTTCACAATCTACTTTATGCTAATGGTATATATGGGACGGACGGTGTAAAAGGCACAAGGACAGACGTGGACAACAGAGAAAGAACCGACGGTAATGGTGAATTTAACACAAGAGGTGGTGTAGCATATTACAACCCAGAACAGTCAAACTATCAGAATGATAATGCTGGGACAGTTACTTCAGCAGATAGTAACAAAGTTCTTGCTATGCCTTTTCACGTATGTATTGACGGCAGAGGTGCGACCGCTAAAGTTTCTGTTATAAGAGGGACACAGACACGACCTGATATGACTGGTGTAGCAAAACGCAAACAAACTCTAGAGAATGCTGGGGCACATATCACCAGTAATACAGTTTCTTCAAAGACAATAACAAACCTTCAGATAGATCCTACTGATACACCTAATATCGGTATTTACTGTTACTATACAAAAGAACAATCAGCAAGACAATCAAGTTATTACCAAGAGCACCCTTACGTAGGATATATAGGTGTTGCTGTAGTCAATATGGATAAGGCAGATTTTGACGCTTCATTAACAAATCAACCTGACCCAAAAGCACTCATATACAGAAATGATAATGTTTTTAACTATCACTACTTCAAAGACGTAAGAGATACAGCAACTGTTGCTTCTACACAAGTTGTTTTACCATATACTGGGGCACAAGCAACAACACAGTTACAAAGTCAGTATCCATTTAGAGTATTTGTTTCAACTCTAAAACAAAATAGTGGATTTGAAAGTGTCCAGTATACAGCACATGCTACAGAGGCAACTGAGGCAACCAGACCGCTTACAAAGATACTGAAGTATTCTATGCTAGGTGACAACGACCTCGCACAACAGATCGGTATTCAATCAAATCAAGACTTCGCAAGAAGAAGAAACAGAGATAATGCTGTTGAAGAAGACGCACTAGATCAAATATATTACCCTAATGGTGTATCAACGGATCCAGCGGGGGCGTGGGGTGTTAAGAGAACAAAATTTGATTTACCGTGGCGTAGAATAGGATATAGTATACTTATTAAAAATCTGCCTTTACAGAACTATAAGAATACTGACGCAACAAGGGACGGCGGATTTTCAAAGAATATTCTCGCAAATATACCAGCACCTTTTAAAAATACTAACATAGAATATAATAGCAAATCAAGACACCTTATTACTGCTACTTATGAACCACCTTTCAAAGTCAATAACAATATGAATAACCAAGACTTTACTGTCAATAACTTTGACGTAGAGATTGTGAATAATAAGAATGATAAACCAGCAACAGAAGTATTAAATAGTGTTATTAACTTTACTATAGAACCACCTGACAACAAAAAAGACGATAATACTATCTTAAACCTTAAAACAATATAATTTTCTGTTATTATAGTAAATGACCAAAAGAAGAGTAACATTTGAATTACCACCAACACAGATTGAAAAGAATGCTATATACAAGAGTTTAGGCACAAAAGAAGTTCAAAAATTAATTAAGAAACCAAAAAAAATGGATATAGAAAAGATTTTTATTAAAAGTAATTCTTCAAAAAAAAAATAAATATTTATATTATAAATGAATTCCCAAATCGCAGTTCAAGCACTCACCGATTATTCAGTTAATCTCACACCAAATCAGATTGATATTAGGACAGATACTCTTGAACCTATACAGTCTTCACCCAGAAAATTCACTTTTCGTTTAGACCAAGCAGGTTACTTAGACTTAAATTCTATGGTTGTATTCAAACTTCTATCCGCCGCTGGGGCAGACAACGCCCAGAGAGTAAATGCCTTCAACGGTGCTCTAGGTGGTATTAAAAGAGCAATCTTACAAGTAGGCGACCACATTCTTAACGACGTTCAAGACGTAAACAAGTATGCTACACTTACTCGCATTAATGTCCCACCTAATCAGCGTAACAAGTTTTTCGGACACTATCTCGGCAACCAGTTTCATACTGTAGTTCAAGGCAGCGGCACAGATTTAGGTGAAGACGGCAAAACTTCTCTTGCTGGCGCAGCACCACAGTTAAACACACTTGACCTCGGTGTTACTGGTAGTATACTTGTTGATCCATTCAGAAGTGGATTAAGACGTGGCGCAGCAACTGCTGGGGCGGGTGTCCGTATCAATTCACACCGAATCGGACAAGTTGTTACAAACAATCACCAGTATGGTATTACACTCGGCATGCTATTTCCAGCACTCAAGGGACAGAAAATCCCACTTTTCTTGTTTGATAAACAGCGTATCTTACTTACTGTTGAATTCAATCAACCAGTAGATTACATATGTGATACTACTTCAGCAAACTATGACGCTGGTAATGATTTGACACCAGTCAACACAAACATTACAGTCCAAGAATGTAGGTTAATTGTTGACTATATTATTATGAATAGTGAAATACAGAATGAAGTTACAGCACAGACACAGCAAGAAGGTGGATACAGACTTGAATTCTATGACGTTGTCAAAGTATCTAAAACTATAGCGGCAGGGACAGCAAATCAGAGGCAAGACGTAGAACACAGAATAGGACAGAACGGACGTGAAGTTCATAACATTTACCAATGGAAACAGTATGCGAATGATAATGACTTCGGATCAACTGCTACAGGACTTGCTGCTCTCGCAGGTGGACTTGCCCCAAATCACGGTGCGAAAGCATACTTGAGAAATCAGAATGCTATAGGTGTTGAGGACGAAGAGTATAATGTAGAAGTAAATGGTAGGGACGAATATCAAGACTTCAAATTCAATCCAGTATCCCAGTATAATGAACTCAAAGTAGCACTCGGCAGACCGCTTTTTGTTGATAGACCTTTGTATGTAAATGATATTAATACTGCTAATAGTTTGTTAAGTATGGCGAACGGTGGTATTTTAGGGACATTCAAACCTCTTGCTTGTGCCTTAAGAAACGGTGAACCAGATTTAGTAGGCGGGGGCAGACAGATCGGTAATTACCCAATTGTATTCAAATACAGATATACACCCAGAAATGCTGATAATAAGAACGGACTTAACTCTCTTTCAACTATCGGCGGATTTAATGTTGATTACTTTATTGAGGTTTCTCGTGTTGCGAATATCAGAAATACAAATAAAGGTATGAGTGTAATGGTAAGTTATTAATAATTGCTTTGCTTACTAAGGTGTCTGTGTGTAAAGCATTTGATACTTAATATACAAGAACTTACAATCAGACACCGCAGTAAATCTGTAGTATAGACTTCTCTATAGGACAAAATTGATTTTAAAAATTTGATATAAGGATTGTGTAAGACATATTAACAAACATGGATCCTACACTCAAAACCGCAAAAGACAATACACAAATGGCGAAAGAAATGGTTGAAGAACTTGAGTTTCTTAGACTTGAGAACAAACAACTTACAGAGATTGCCGTTGACCGACTTAAAACGCTTAACAAACTTAGGGCAATCAATCAAATACTTATGGCACGGACACCAGAAGACGTATGGGATAAAGTAAGAAATTATGTAGAAAACTGAACTGACTTAAGAATATAAGACGTATTATATAAAATGGACATACCAAAAATTATAAATATGGACAGACAAACAATTATTACAAAGATAATAGATTATACAAAAGAATATGAAAAAGAAAAAGCATATTACAAAGACGCTATAAAAGAAAGTTATTATAAAGATTATTCTATGACTAATTTAAGATATTTGCTATTGAAATATGAAGGTTTTATTTGAATTTTTTTTTCTTATTTATAATTTATATGAGTTCTTTAACCGAAGAAGAAATCTTTGATAAATCTATTAATGATATTGTAGAGGATAAACCTAAAAAACCTAAACGCAAACTTACAGAGAAACAACTTGAAAATCTTAAGAAAGGGCGTGAGAAAATGGCCGAGAAACGAAAGAAAGACAAAGAAGAAAAGGCAAAAGCAGAGAAAGACGCTAAAGCACACCAAGAACACCAAGATACAAAAGCAAAAGGTGTAAGAAAGAAAAGAGCAACTATTAAAGATATTAACAAAAGAAAAGAACTAGCAATACTTGAAAATCTACAGAAACAAGATAAAGTAAGAACAGACAAGAGGGATCTATACGAAACACTCAAAGTAAGGTGTTTAGAAACTGCTAAAACTGTTAAAGAGTTTAATGAAATCAAAGACGCCTTAAGTGGTATAAATGACGAAATATTAAATGATAAAGAGGCACTTAAAGAATATTGTAAAAAAGTTATAAAACCATATATTACAAAAAAAATCTAAGGATATATAAATGAACAAGAAACAACCTAACCGAGATTTGAAAGTATATCCTATAAAGATTGACGACGACAAACTTAACAGCAGTCACGACAAGTATCCATTATCCTCACCAGTCCATGTTCATTTGATCGTGGGCAGAGTAAAAAGTGGTAAATCAGTATTACTTAATAACTTGTATCTAAGTGAAAGATTTTATGGTGAAGACTTTAAAACAAAAATTCTTATAAGTTCTACAGCATTCAACGACGCTGTTAATAAGTATTTATTAGAAGACTTTGACTTTGTATTTGAGCAGTATACAGACGATCTTCTTGAAGAACTACTTGAGATTATAAAACAAGACGACGGTGCTGGTAGATTTCTTATTATATTTGACGATATTATTAACAGCAACCAGACCTTCAAACGAGCAGGGCAAGTGGATTTACTCACAAAATTATTAACTACATACAGACATATAGGTAATGAAGAACACGAAGGCAAACTTGCTATTGCTATGGCGGTTCAGTATTTCAAGCACTTAAATCCTATAGCAAGAAACAACGCAACAGCATACTACATTCTGGGACATTTCCCCGAAAGTGAAGTAAAGAAAATGAGTGAAGCATTAAGTATATTCGGCAGAAGTGACGACGGATTTCAGAAGATATACAACGAATCGAAAAAAGAACCTTTTGATATGCTGTATCTGAGTGTAGAACATATGGAGGCACGTCGCAATCACGAAGAACTGTTATGGTCGGATACTGACGGATTTACATTTGATAATGAAAAAAAAACTAATCTAACAGATACAATTACTAATGATAAACTATCTAAGTCATAAGACAACTTCTGTATGCTTGATTATAAATTGATTTGATAATAGCATTCTTCTTTTCTTCACTAACCCTACCGTCTGCTACAAGTTTCATAAGCATTTCTTTTTGACCCATCGTGCCCCACTTCATACCTTCTGTTGCTAAAGAAGCGTCAATTTCTTCTCTCATATGTTCTATTATTTTCTTTTCGTCTTCATTCCACTTACCTTGTTTCTTAAGTGCCTTCTCTCTCAGTCTCAACCTAAGTCTATCTCTCTTCTCATTCTGTTTCACTTGGTTCTTAGATTTGTATATGAAGTTAATACCCCTTTCAGTTGAAGTATCCACGTTGTTGAAGTTCACAGAAAGACACGACATCGACATAGTTGTTTGTTTGAGTTGTTGTTTTGCTACAAGTTATGCTTGAGGTATAAATCTGTGGATAAAATCAATTTTATTCTATAGCGTTTTCTACACTACGTAGTCTTATGTTGTAGTATAGAATATAGTTGTAGAGAGTTGTAGAGAGTTGTTAATACCAAGCATACAACCTTACATTCGGATATGCTGTATAGTCCAAAGCACAATCTATATAGAGTTGAAGAAATGCTCTGCCGTCCCTAATCCACTCTTTATCGTCGTCACTTACTTCTTCAACATTATCTATCAAATGATCCAGTGCCATAATAATAGCATGAGCGTCTGACGGCACTAAATCAAAAGCATTTTCAGCGTCTTCGTCCTGACCAAAACACAAACATTCTTCTTCGATATAATTATGCTCAGCAAGTATAGAAGCAATTGCTTTGCCCCTAAAGTATCCTTCTCTACCACCCTCTTCAAATTCACAAATCCAGTCAAGTCCCATTTTAGGCATTAATTACTGTATATCTTAAGAGAAAAAAAAAATCAATTTTATTTTTTTGAACATTCTTTTCATTTGCTACAAGGTTCTTTTGAGCAATCATATCTAGTATTTCTAAAAAACTTGTTCCTTCTTTATTCATAAAAGTAATTTTAAAATCGTCGTTGTCCATTTTCTATAATATATCTTATTGAATTATCCTTAACTAGTTTTTAATTAAACATTACCATTCTGTCGTCTGTCGAGTTACTGAAATATTTTATAGTAAAGATTTTATCCCAGCAATATTCAAACAATAAATACAACTGTTCTTCGTCTTCAACGTCTACTTTAAAGGGACATTTCATAAATTTTGGTATGTAACTCATATCGCATGCCGAATACATAAACTGACCTTCTAAATATCTATTTACTTTTCTAAACTCTTCTTCAGTATATTTTGTAAGCAATTCTGATTTCCAGTATTCAAGAACCTTTTTCTCAAACTCATACTCATAGAGTTTCATAGGGCGTCTGCCGTTGTCGAAGTAGACTGTATCAAGCATTTTCTTATGAATTATGCCGTAATCTGAAAAAAAATCAATTTTTATTTACAATCTTTCGGCGGTGTCTGTTTGTAAATCCTTTGATATTATATAGCAATGGACTTACACATAGACACCTTTTTTTTTTAATTAGTTTTTTTTACTCAAATCCAAATATAAATGATTTATTTTTTATACTTGTCCCATATTTTTTTATCAACCTTTCTCGCTGGACCACCCATTATAACTGAAGCAAGTCTAGCATTTGACCAAGACGCTGCTGTCTGATTAGGACGACTTCCTGCTGAGTAGTATGCGCCACGACCCTTGCTGAGTATCTGATCTATGCCCGCCTTAGAAATTATTTCTTTTGCTATTCTTGATTTATTTGTAATTTTGTATCCATACTTTCTCTCAAAACTGGCGACGTGTCCGCTTCTCTTGCTTTTAAAACTATCAACTTTAGGACGTGGTTTGCCTTCTCTTATGCTTTTAACTTGTTTCTTTCTATCTGCTGGTGTAAGACTTTTAGGCACATACTCTTTACGAATTTTCTTTTTTTTATCCATATAATATTTATATATATATTAATTATATAATGAGTTATTTTCAAACACTATCAAACTTTCAAGATACAGCAAATCAGATACAAGCACACCAAGACGAGGTTCAGCAAGCATACGCCGATACTAAAAAACAAGACGTAGACGACAAATTTGATTTTGTAGACAAAGTTTTAGGACAATCTGCTGGGGGTTTAGGGGGTTTAGGTGCTTCAATCCATGGACTGAGAACAACTTATAAGAAATATAAAAAGGCAAAGAAACTATTTCAGACAGCACAAGAGAAAGCAAAAGAAGCAAAAGCAAAGTTACAAGGCAAGAAAAATCCAAGTGGTGATAGTCAAGAAGATACAGAACAAAGTGAAACTACTTCGGCAAAGAATACTACAGAGCAAGCAGACGGCACAGAACCAGCAACACCAGCAGAGACTACTGAAACACAGAACACAAACCCAGCAACTCAAGGCAATACAGAGGCAAGCACCGCACCAGAAGCAGACCCAGCGGGTAGTAACTCTGCTTCAACAAATGATCCTACAGCAACCCTTGACGATCCAGCAGTAAATACTGGGACACTTGACGCTTCAGCACAAGGCAGTATACCGCCAGCGGGCAGAGATTTATCATATCCAGTATCACAAGAAGGGCAAGGTGGGACAGCGTCTTTTGACAACCCAGCAACCAGAGGCATTAACAATCCACAAAATATAGGTGTAGATAGTTTAGAAAATATCCCAGAAGGCAGAGAACCTTCAGCAGTCAGTTCGGCAGCAGACGAGGCACTTGCTAGAATGAATAAAGCATTAGGTAGGTCGCAAAACGTTATAGACCAGTTTGATAATAGAACACCTATACAAGCAAGTAGTAAATCAGCAGCACCCCAAACAAATGAAAATGATCCAAATGCTTCACCAAAAGTAGAAACAAATAACACAAATGCTAATCCAAGTAACACAAGTGAAAATACAAACAATACAGAAAAAAGCGGACAAGCACAAGAAGAAGGTAATATTAACGAATCGCCCAGTAAAGCAGTAGCAGAAACTGGGGCAGACGACGGCGACGCAGCAGGTGGTTTATCAGACTTACTAAAAACTGGTGTAAAGAGTGGCGTTGAAGATTTAGCAAGCACCGCAACCGAGACATTAACTAATGTAGGCACAGCACTTGACTTTCTCGGTCCAGCAGGTGAGATAGTAGGGGCGGGATTAGGACTTGTAGGGTTATTTACTGGACTTTTAGACCACAGTAAAGAAAAAGAGCAAGAAACACAAGTTATGGCGTCAGCACAGACAGCACAGCAACAGAAAGGCGGTATTGATATAGCAAATGTAATTCACTCAGGATCTATAGGCGGTAGTGTAGGGACTTTGATATGATTTTTAAATCTTATATCTGTTATACCATTTTTTCTTTCTCTTAAATAACAATACTTAGGATACTTTGATAGTAGTTGATATGCCGATTGTTTTTGTATTTCTTTTCTTTTTTCAAAGTCATATACAGATTGTATACCACCTTTATTTGTCCAGTATTTAGTCTTAATACCATATCCACACCTTTTAAGTATCTTATGACCTTTCTCAAAATGGATTAGTGTTCTTTCAAAATCTTCTTTCTCTTTTACAGATAGAACAACAGATTTATCATTAATATATCCACAGCAACTGTTAATAATAGAATACAGTCCAAATTTATCTTTACCGTCAGCAAAGAAACTGTTTGTATTTGAGTTAAGACCCCATAGTCCCTTCTTACCAATCATTTGAAAACTATCTGTAAAAAGTTTCTGAAGATCGGCAACTGAAGATACTGGGTGTTCTTTATGAGTATTCATTATGTCTTCAATATCGTCGTCCATTTCAACAATTCTTTCACCGTTATTAAAATGATTAATAATTCTGTTTCTCTGTTGAAGTATTGTAGAACCACCTTTAATAATACTTATACAAGGATATTTAGGCAAAAGTTTCAGATATTCAGAGTAACTCTCTGGACTTACAAAGATATAGACATTATCAAAATCTATATTATGCTTTTCAAGTAATGCTAAAGTGTATAGTTGTATCATATTAAATCTTTTGTGTGAAGGAATTACAATTTTCATATTTATAAGATATTTCTATATTTTTTTTTTAGTAATAATTTCTATATGGTATTTACTGGTGATTATGGTTTTGATACTGGATTATTACTGGATTTCATTCAAAAACTATCTTTTCGGACAGGGTCGGCAAGACTTAAGAAATTTCAAATCAAGCATAGTGAAGGCAATAGTGGATTGTATGGCGACACGTGGCGGGGGTATTTATCTCCTACAAAAAATAGGGTATGGGACGAAAAAAGAAAAAGGTTTATGACTAAACTGAAATCAGACAACCCAGAACTTGAATCGATATTTCAAGAATTCAGAGACTTTCACTTTCCAGACTTTGAATTCAGTCAAGTTCAGATTAATTTGAATTATAAAATCCCTCGGCATATTGACGGTGCGAATGTAGGCAAATCTTACCTTGTATGTTTAGGCAACTATACAGGTGGATTGACTTGTATAGAATACAGTAAAGACAATATAAAAAAAGTAGACGGCAGAAAAGAACCTATATCTTTTGACGGATCTAAATATTATCACTGGGTAGAAGACTTTGAAGGCGACCGATATTCACTCGTCTTCTTCGATTATTAATTTTTGTTTTTGTCTATCTTTATAAGTTTTCTGAGTATTAGTCCCCCAGCATGATTTACTCTTATACAATCTAATATAATTTTTATCAATAGTAAGGCAATCGTGTTTTAATCCATAAAGTCTTACAAATCTATCAATATGTTTCATTCTGTGTTTAGAGTTTTTTATTTTAACAAGAATTTTCAGAGGGAAGTATACCATTTTAGTCCCACATATATAGTGAGATTGATTGAATATGTAACCTAACCAGTTAATCTTCTCTGGATCTGTTATAATATCTTCTGCCTTTTTTAATGGATATACGTTGTCTTCTAAATATACTATATCTGTTTGAAGTTCTATTGCTTTCGGCACAATCTGAAATAGAAAGTTGTGTAGAAGGACGTGATAGTCAAAAGTATATGAAACGTCAGAGGGTTTACAACCTAAATTTACAATAATATCTTCTTTAGAAATACCTAAATCTATCAGTCTGTTATATGTTTTTGTGTATTCAACTTGTCTTTCTTTAATGGATCCTATAATATATTTCATATAGTATTTAATTAGATTATTTATTTACCAACTTTCTTTACCGCCATATCATGGGCAACTTTGAATGATTTACCTTGCTTAAGTAACTTAACCATTTCGTCAACGTGTTTCTTTGTATGTGACTTACGCATTTCTTTCAGTTTGTCCATTTGACTTTTTGTTAGTTCTTTCTTAATACTGATTGCTTTGCTTACAGTTTTTTTAGGTTTAGGGTTGCTACTCTTTTTACTTACAGACTTTGATCCAGTATGATAGGGCATATTTATACTATTATAAATCATAAAAATATCAGTATTCATTTTAAAATATTTTTATATTATATAATTAAAATGTCAGACATAAAAACTGGATTAGGACTTGACCACGATAATGAAATGAACCACCACATAGACAATAAAGCACTTCTTACAACAATTGCGAACAACACAGGTGGCACTGCTGGTAGTAAATCTTTACGAGCACGAACCACAATTGCTGACGCAGCAACAGAAACATTCTTGAAATGCGATGGTAATGGTGTTCTTGAAGTATCATCCACAGGTGGTGGTGGAGAAGCACAACTCAACGCTTTTACTGATATTACTGACGCAAATACTAAGACAAAATTGTTATGCGATAGTGCTGGGCATTTACAAGTAGACGTTTTAAACCACCCTTCTGCTATAAGCGGATTTGCTTTAGAAACCACACAATCTGCTATGAGCGCTAAATTACCTTCTGCTTTAGATAGTGATAGTTTAAAGGTTGCTATTCAGAGCGGAGCGACACCAGCAATAACTGGATTTGCTTTAGAAACAACACAATCTACAATGAATGGTAAAATTACTCAAGGATACGACACAACTATCTCAGGTGGCGGAAATGGGCTTCAGCAAGTTTTAATATATGGACGAGAAAATGGTGGCGATTTAAGAGCATTAGAATGTGTTGGCGATAGACTTATTGTAGATTGTATTGAATTATCACCTACTGGACCACATACACCTACTTCTTTACCGAGTGTAGCAATTCACGGACAAGTAGGGACAACAAGTGGATTTAAAAATTTAAGAGTCGATACTGACGGACGATTAGAAGTATCTGAACCAAATAAGACAAAGACAACAACAAGATACGCAAGTCAGTCTATAAGCGGTAATGATTTCTGGGCAGTAGAGATTGACGCTTCTACAGCACATAAAGTTCAGATTGTTATAGAAAATGATAGTCTTAATAACTTTCTTGTATATGGATCTGACGCTACAGGGGGGACATTCATACCAGTAAAAACAATTATGCTTACAAGCGAACAAGATAGTAATGCTTCTACTGTAAACATAGGTGAAGTTGTTTTAGATCCAGCACCTAAATTTATTAAAATAAAAAATGTATCTTCTACTGCTGGCACAGCAAATCTTTTAGTGACTACACAGAAATATTAAGTAGTTCGTTCAAATATGGTTATTTTTTTTATAAAGTATATATATGGATAAAAACCAAGTTTTAGAATGTATGTATCTTTACGAACTATCAGACGGCGAATCGGTTTACTATGGTTTAACTAAAAATATCCAGAAAAGACTTTACCTTCATAAGAGTAAAGGCAACCACTGTAGAAGTAATACTATGGACAAAGACAAAATGATAATAAGTATTATAGAAGAACTAAAAGATTGTTCATATTTAGATTGTCTAAAGAAAGAAAGTGATATGATTAGAAACAATAAGGATAAATGTATAAACTATCAAGTATCATATCAAAGTCCAGCAGAAAGAAAAGAATATGAAAAAGAATACTATCAGCAAAATAAAGAGCATATTATGGCGGTTCACAAAGAATACTATGAAAAAAACAAACAGAAATGTAGAAAAATGTGTCTTGAACATTATTACAGAAACAAAGACCATTACACAGAAAAGTTTGTATGTGCTTGTGGCGGCAGATATACAAGGCGACATAGGTCGGATCATATGAAATGTAAAAGGCATATTGACTATCTGAAAAAGGTGTCTGATTGTAAGTCATTTGATACTTAATATACACAGACTTACAAACAGACACCGCATATTTTTTATATATTATATTTTTATATTATGGGTGATTTTAAGTTAAAATCTATTACAAAAAGTGATAAGAGTGGTAAGAAACTTGTTGCTAAATTTATAAACAAAAAGACTGGGCGTGAGAAGAAGACATACTTTGGTGCGAGCGGTATGAGTGATTTTACAATCAACAAAGATACAAAACGCCGAGCAAGATACAGAGAAAGACATAAGAAAGATTTGAAGACTGGCGACCCTACACGTGCTGGATACTTATCATATTACATACTGTGGGGTAATACAACAAGTCTGCGATCAAATATCAGTAGTTATAAGAAGAGATTTAATTTATAATAATAGTATATATGAGTAAGAAAGTTCAACCATTACAACCTATAGAAGAAGTAATTTATGTTGATTGTAACAGAGAACATAGTCAATCTTCAAATGCTGACGAAACAAATTCATGGACATACAAACTGAATGAACCTTTGTATCTGCCGAAAGGCACACAAATAAGTTTAGACAACACATTTATTAATCTTAAGGGTATTACTGGCGGATCTATTGAGATTGAAGAAGATATACTTGAGAGGGTTGACTTCGGATACTACATTACAGAGAACCCACATTTTACACCTATAGCAGACTATTCAGGTGTAGGATATAATCAAAATCAAATGAGAAGCACACTTGCTGTAGACCTTGAAGGATTTAGACATTATTTTTCACGAGCAGGGCAAGGTGGATATTATGGTGCTGATATGGACGCAAACGATATACGTAATTTTATGGTAGGGCAACATTTCGATTCAAATAAAAATCAAGGTGCTGGGACATATAATGCTATGAGTATTGACGATTTTCAAAAAAATCATTTTCCGTATTTTTCAGCAAATGGCGGTTGTGAATGCCCACTTATGCTTATGGATCTAAATACTGTAGGGGGTAATGAATGTTTTACACCAGTAGTAAATAGTGTAGCAATTTTTATACCGAAGGGGATATATGGTGTATCACAACTTGCCCAGCATATAGAGGACTTTTTTACTGGACAGCATTTCGTAATTGACGAGCAGGGCAATCTGGTTCAAGGTGACGAACCTAAAACAAATGGTATGAGAGTTATAGAGAAAACTGATTTTGAAAGAAGACAAGAAGAGGGTGTAGGTGATTTATTTGCTGCTGGACAAAGAAACCAGTTCTCAGGTGACGGTATGCCTATTAACTTTCCATTACTTAGAAAAATTGCTTGTATGGATACAAGAGCAGACAATCCTAGATTTGATAGTTTCAGAAGATCCGAAGACGGCATAACACTAGATAATAAGCATGCCTTTCTTAATATGGCGGTATTTAATAATCAAATGAGGATTTTAGAACCAGTAAGAACAAATGGACAGCAAGCAACAATTGCTGGGGCAATCGCAGGACAAAACGTATCAGGTGACGAACAAACAGCAGCAGTTAATAATTTTACATTAAATGGACTAAGAGGGCAAGGTGGGGCAACACCACAAGCAGTATATGCTTTCATACCACCTTACGATTTCGGCAACGATTATACTGACGATCAAGGGGCGGTTCACAATCAAGGGCAAGCAGATAGTGTTGTAACTTGTAACAATTATGCTACAGGTTCGGGGTATGCTTTTACAAAAGACGACACTGGTAATGAATTAGGTATGGAAGTAGTAAGATATATAGGGACTACAAACTTTCAGTTTAAATACAATACAGACACAAACGGTTTTGAAGTAATAGGACTTCATAACCAAGTTGTAGGTGCTTCACACGATACGCAAGGCAACAGTAATACAAATGCTGGTAAAGAAGTTATAAGAATTAGAAAGTGTCTAAACAAATACAGAAATGAAAAATGCTACAAAAATTTTAACGCTGACGGTATAACCGACGCTGGTAATAACCTAGTAGGTAATGCGAATAAGACACAAAGGACATTTAACAGAAGAAGAGTAAAATTAATGAAGGCACTCAACAAACCAGAAACAAGAAATAGTGGTATTATGATATTTAACTGGGCAAGACGGACTTGTGAAGAGCAAGGGGATTTGATACGAGATAATACTGTTGACTATGCTGGTTTCAATAAGTTTACAAGATTTCATACATTCTTTCAGAGTGAAAAGACAGCAAGAAAAGCATGGTCGACTACATTATGGGCAAGATTAGGTTTTGAGTATGACCAGTTCGCAAATCAGAATGACTATCCTATTAATAATATATGGGATATACCAAATAACTATCAGGACGGATTTGCTGGACTTATTGACACAAGGGACTACGGATTTACAACAAATACAAAGATAGACAATAGTTACTTTCAGTCTATATCAACACTCAATAACCCTTTGTCAGTTCAAAATCCGCCACAAGGTTCAAGCAAAATGTCTGGTGTTCAAGTAGGCAGTCTTGTAGCAACAGCGTCAACAAATCTCGGACTATTTGAAGCAAACTCTCAGGGCAGAATGTATAGTAATTCTTTATACAGCGAGAGTTTAGTATATGAAATACAGATTGACGACGTAGGTGGTGTAAAGGCACAGAATTTACCACAATTGACAAAGCACAGTTACTTTTTAATAACAAGTGATATACTAGATAGTTATAAAGATAATGTGAAGGCGGGGGATCCTATGCCTTTACTCGGTGTTGTCCCTAAAAGCAATCTGTCAAGTCAAGACTTTATTGTAGCACAAAATCAGATACAGCAAACAACAACTATGGATAAACTTGTAAATAGTATCAAAGTATCAATCTTAAATCCAAATCTTACAGCACCTACTTTAGATCCATTCTCAAGCGTTATAATAAAGATTGTAAGACCGAATGTTATACCACCTTCATTATCAGTCGCACCGCCCCCGCCAGAAAGTCCAACTGACGCTACTGATTTACAGAATGAATAGTCCTTATATGGGACTTACTTACAATCAGACACTTTTTAATAAATTTAATATGGTAAAAAAAAATATTTATATATAGTATAAAAATGAGTAATCCAGTTGCCAAACCAGTTCAAGAGAGTAGCACGCTGCCTAAAGGTATGCCCGCCCAAATGAGTAGTCAGTCAAAGTATGTATCAATTATACCAGAAAACGCACAGACTTTTAGAGCAGGGCAGAAGATTATATATAATTTAGAACCCGAACTCGGATTTGTTAAGGGTAAAGACAGTTATTTAGTATTTGACGTTCTAAACAACTCTGGACGTGGGACACAGACCGCAACCGCCCAGAAAAATCTCAGAACAGAATTAGGCATGGCGGGGATTTCAAGTCTTATTAAAAGAATAAATATCTATTCAAAACACAGCGGACAGTTACTCGAATCACTAGACAATTACAACCAGTGGGTTCACACACAGATACAGTATGAACACGACGATCATACAAATCACCAAAATCTTGAAGGTTGTCCTAAATTTTTAGAGAGTAAATGTGCTTCAAATGTAGCAAACTCTGCTGACGCTTCTAAGAGTATTAACAACAACAAAAATCTTTATGCTGACGCAGAGAACAACAGAATAAGTGCTTGTAATGAAACAAACCAAGTCCCTATGTATACTTCAACTAGATTTATAACCCCTTTGAGGTGTGGTATATTCAGATACTGGGACGACGAGAAACTTGTCCCCATTCTTATGTTAGGTGGTTTAAGAATTGAAATTGAACTTGCCCCAGTCGGTGAGGCATTAACACTTCACTATACTGGCGGACGCTGTGTTGCTGATATGGGTGTTGCCGCTGCGAGAAATGAAGGACACCTCAACGCTGACAATATGGGTAATGGACAGCGTCTAGCAGTTGCCAATTTAAGTGCTGGGACAGACAACTTTGTAAAACTATCTTTACAGAACAACGTAGACAATCTTGACCGATTGAATGCTTCAGGACTTGCTGTAGGCAATAGAGTAAGAGTTTTAGGATTGAATGGCGGTAATACTGCTACAGGGACAATTTCAGCATTAACAATAGACGCAAACGGACGAGTTAATGTTGCTATGAGTAACTTGCCTGCTGGTGGTGGAACTCAGTTAGGTAATGCTACAACAGCAAACTCTTACTTAGAACTCTTAACTGGAACTCTCACTACAACTACTGTTGACTATCAAATTACAAACACAGAGTTTAGATTATTAAGAGTATCAGTCGGCAACAGACCGCCACAGAATATGAATTATGAATTTACAACATATGATTTGTTTAAGGATACTATCCCACAGACACAGTTCAATTTCAATCAAGAAGTTACTTCAATTGCTTCTAAGGCACTTGCTATATTCAGTATGTTTGAAGACCCACGTAAAAGTGGTTCAAATGCCCTGCCTACCTTAGGATCTAATGGATATTATTCTGGTGTTGCCGCTGGCGAGGCAGGTGTCAACTTCAACGACATAGTTTACTTTATTAACAATAAACTTATGCCTCTTAATGCCTATGACGTCAATCCAAAAGGTGACAAGGTTATTACATTAAATGAACTTGTCAAAGCATGGTCGGCGATAGGTGTCCAATGTAAGTCACTCGGATCAGGTGAATTTGCTGACTTAGATATTTACACAAATAGATTTATGATTGCGAGACAACTTGCCCGTGACGGATCGGTATTTAACTTACAGAACGCAGAACCACAGATTAGACTTACATTCACCGCAGCACGAGGTAATGACGTCCACGGTGTTGCTTATGGTAATCTTAATATGTTGACTTATGTCTTTTCTAAACAGATTATTAATATAAGTGATAGTGGATTAACAATTACAAAATAAGGTGTCTGATTGTAAAACTTTGATACTTAATATACACGGACTTACATATAGACACCGCTCAGATATAAATAAATAATTCTACAAAATTAAAATGTTATTGTATATTATAAAATGCCGTTTAAGAAGATAAACTTTTCTATGTCGCCCCTTAATGACAATCCAGCAAGTTTCTCAAACAATCAGTTTCAGAATGGATTTTCACACTCAAGAGGACAACCCACAATCAAGTTCTCAATCCCCGCACAAGATTTACTTTTAGATACAACAAGTCTTTTCTTGAGTGGACAAGTAATTTTTCAGAACCCTACACCAGCAATTATACAGACAACAGAAGCAGCGAAAGCAAACTACAACAACCAGAACAACGCAAATGTTACTGATAATACTCAGACAAACTATAATGGTTGGAATGGTATATCAAGTGTTATTGACAAGGTAGTAATACAGAGTAAGAAAACTAATCAAGAACTCGCAAGTATTATAAACTATTCTCAGTATGACGCATTAAAGACTGGATACAGTTACAACGAAGAAGAATATAGACAAGTCCCACTTATGCGTAATCTTGCTGGTGGTGCTAATCACGGTAATATCTGCCGTCACCTTGTTAATAGTGCTGAAATAACAAACGCTGCTGCTACGGCGGGCAATCAGTCATTATTTGGTAGTTCTAATCAGAATGATAAATTTTACGGACAATTTTTCAGTATACCTATAGACGTTGCTTTACTACAAAATCAAGCACTACACTTAGGTAATGGATTTGTCGGCGGTTTAGTTCTAACACTTCACCTTAATAACGAAAGTTCTGTATTCTTTTCAAGGCACAGAAATATTGACACAGCACAGCAGACAAACGGTGATTTAACTGGATCTACATACACACTCAAAAACCTCAAACTTGAAGGCAAATATCTTACACCTACACCACAAGATTTATCGTCATACAATCCTAATATCTTACTCAATTCTCGCCAGAACCTTATTAATGATATTGTATCAAGTGAGAACAGTTCTACCTATACACCACAGTTACAAATGGTTAAAGGTATTGTCAACTTATATCAAGACGACAATCAAATCAATAACTTTGATATGAACCAGTTTTCATTCAGAAGACCTATGGGTATGATAGAGTATGCTCAAGCAAAGAATAATGTGCGATTTCCACAAGACTTTAGTGTTAAGACTTTACCAAACCCAGAAAGTATTACAGAAAACACTTCTGCTGGGCAGGGCAACTTTACAGCACGTGTTGCGAGAACTGGTAGTGTAAATGCCCTTAACCGTCATATGGCGGGCATGCTTGTTGCCGATCCAGAAATGAGATTGTTATTTATGAAGTCACTTATGGGACGCAAGGTAGAACACCACTCAGCAACACTTGAACTATCAAAGGATAGTATTGTAGCAGACTACAACTCTGAAATTGCTGCTGGTGCTGCGGGGACTGGTATTAATGTTAATGCCGACCTTATGGGTGTCGGTGCTGACTTTACAAACGGTATAGGTATGGTTCAGAATTTTGTAAACCAAGACTACGAGTTACGTGTTAAGAGTGCCGTCAATAGTGGACAGGCAGACCAACCTACAGATAGATCAAATCGTATTGAAGTTCAAGAAACATTTATCAGAAACTTTAGTCAAATGAACCTTAACACGTTACAAAAAAGTATGTAAAAAAAATCTAGTAATATAATATGGAAAAGTCAAATGTCTCATACAGAGATTATAGTTTAGATATATATTATCCAGTAAACGTATGTGATATTACTATAAAGAATTTGAAAATGGGTAAACTATTCAACAGAAAGTTATTGAATATATATGAAGAGTTTTTAGAAGAAGGCAATAATGCTATATATGTTGGGGCATATTTAGGCACTCACGCATTTATAATGAAACACATTATAGGCGGTGGGCAAATGATTTTATTTGAACCTCAACCACGCATAGCAAAATGCTTAACTGAAACGATTGTAGAGAATGATATAACTGGCGTTGAGATTGTAGAGAAGTGTGTAGGTTGTAGCAACGATACATGCGACTTTTTCTCAACAGATAATAGCAGAGCAACTATGAGTTTTCTCGCACCCAGATTACACAACAGAAGTATTCTTAAGAAAGAGGTTATATGTATTGACGATTGTATTGAAGGCAAGATAGACTTTATGAAGATTGATTGCGAAGGTAGTGAGTTTATGGTTTTAGAAGGTGCTTTGAAAGTTATAAAGAAGTATAAACCTACAATTGTAATATCAACTGACAATATAGACACACTACATAACTGGTGTGCTGAATTCAATTATTACTATGAGAAAATAGTAAGTAGTTATTTTTTATTAACAAAATAATTTTCTAATCTTATCTATATGGTTAATTTATCTTGTTTATGGATACAAGAGAGTTTAGACAAAATCAGCACCGACTGTATACGTTCATGGATTAAAGTAGGATATACTGTTGATCTATATACTTACTCAGATACTTTTACTCATAATTTAGGTGAGTGTCTGAATGTATTGAATGCGAATGAAGTTCTACCGTGGACAGAAGGGCAATACGAACACGTAGCAGATTTGTTTAGGTTTACTCTATTCAAAAACAACAAGGGTAAGCGTATAATATGGTTAGATACAGACCAGTTTTTATTCAGACGATTTCCGACAGACAAAAACTTTGTAAGCAGTCAGAAAACGCCACAGAGTGGGGCATTCAAGTTAGAGAAAAAGAAAATAGCGAATATAGGTGTTATGAGTTTTGACGGCACAGAGAAGATTGACTGGGCAAAGATTATGAATGCTGGCGGCAAACACACTACCTTTCAATCAAAGTATCTGAAAAGATATGAAAGAGAAATAAGTAAGTATGACGAATTGATTCTGGATCCTGACGCATTCTGTCCAGTATCTTACCAGTGGGCAAAAGATTTGTATACAGAGACTATGTTTCAGAAACAAAAAAAGTTTGACATATATCAAGCACAAATGGACGACATAAAGAATGAAGAACACATTTACGGTGTCCACCTATGGCGTCAAATCTTTAGAAAAAAAAACTTTAATATTGAAAACAAATCTATATATAATGAAATCATAAACTCATAACTCTACACAGTCGCTCTTCACTTGCTCACTCTCTCTCTCACACCAGTATTCTGCGTCACGGTCGCCCGCAAAGGTGTATGACACAAGACCCAGTTTGTGTTCACCGCAGTAGATCGGTTCTTCACCGTTTCTCAGTTGAAAACCAGAATGTGTCTGCGTAATTACGTATGGTTGTCTCTCTCTCTCGACGTGAAGTTCTTTGACCTTTTTTACTGCCTCACCGAAAGTTTTGAATATTCTAAGGTTCTTGTTGAATTGTTTGACAAGTCCCTTGTAGTAGTAACCTTGTTCTTCAGACCAGTTCTGGTCGTTGACAACTCGGTAGGTAAACTTTGTGCCGTGCTCGATGTAAGACATGATTGTTTTGTGGATTGTTTTGTGGATTGTTTTGTGGATTGTTGCTGTTGTTCTATGTGAATGCTCTCTCTTCTTAAGACCAGAAAAAATCAATTTTTATTTATGGGTAGAATGTGGGCAGAAATGTGGACAGAAATGTAGAAATGTGGATTTTGTAGAAAAAAAAATAAAAAAAGTTTTTATTCAGAAAATGTCAAAAGTTAAAAGTGAGCAGTAAGTCCGTAATCTAAGGCAGCAGTAATAGGATCAAGTCCGAATGAATGAGGGTTCAGATACACAATTGACTTACAGACTAAGACAATATCTTCTCTTACACCGAGTTCTTTCGGAAACATTTTGCCTTCTTCTGTTTCAAAAGGCAGTATGGTTGAAATCAGAATGTCCTTATCCCAGTCATACTCTGAAGGTGACCCCATACTCATATGTTTATCAATAAACAGTCTGATCCATTCAGTAACGCCAGCATTTATGTAGTTTTCTCTTTCTTCATAGGCGCATATATGTTTAGGTTTTTCTACAAGACAATCCATTTGCTGTTGCTTCGGTGTTTCTACTGCGAGAGCATAATTCTTTTTGTTTGTGTTCACATTATAGAGAATTTGAAGCACAAGTGTCTTGTATTCTTCAGACAAGTCCGTTGCGTTGTTGAGGTTGATTGTAGACATAATGATATGTTATGCTCTTATTTCTTATGTAAAATCAAAATCAATTTTTATTTGTGAGTAAGAAAAAAAATGTGGACGACAAGAAATGTGGACGCCTCGCAATTATGTAGACAAAATGAGTGCGGTGTCTGAATGTTATGCTCTGAATACTTTATACAGACTGACTTACAATCTGACACCTTCTGTGCCCCGCCCCGAATGAGCAATAGAACTATTAGTCATAGTAAAGGGATATAAATATATTTA
>VMHT01046010.1_pt1 | contig 30644 bp, 40 predicted proteins | sample 4693611 | NCBI WGS metagenome assembly VMHT01 (sample SAMN12280063, study PRJNA550983) | marine metagenome | isolation source: seawater sampled from same location over 5 years 0.02-0.2 micron viral filtrate | place: USA: collected off the coast of southern California halfway between the port... ... | reverse complement strand
TGATTGTGATAAATCATTAATCGATGACGACACTGAAGACGATAAATCTGTTAAATCCGTATTAACCTGATCAAATGATGAGGATACTGATTGTGATAATTCGTTTATAGAAGATGATATTGAAGATGAAAGAGTTGTTAATTCACTCTCTATTACTATATTTTCTTCTAACCCTAAAGGTCCTCCAACCCATCTATCAGTTGTTGTATCCCACAACAATGATCCTGAAACTAAATTAGGGTTTGTGGGGTCTTTTATTAATAAACCACCAAACGCCTTGTCAGTACCATTTAATTCAATGATATTATCATCTAAGGTGACCGTTTCCGATTTAATAGAGGTATATGTTCCTAAGACATTCAAATCACCTTTAACGGTCATATTTGAACCTGTAAATTCTAAAGACGTTAAAACCGAAGCACTAAATTGATTTAAAGGGTCAATCCCTTCGGTTATTCCTCCACCAATTAAATCATTTAAACTTTGTGTACCGTTTATAAAGAAGTTATCCGCATAAACATTCTTCAAAGACGCTGTCGGGTTACCTAAATTTACCGTTTGTCCTGAGGTTATATCCTCGGTCGCAATTTGTTCCCAATATATTTGTTGTAATGCCATCTAAAAGTTTACTTTATTATAAATACCTGACAAATGGATCTTGGAAACAAAAAGGGGAGACTTTTTTGTCCCCCCCTTGATTTTATATATTTTCTTTGATTTTTTCTAACATCTCTTCTTGACTTTCCACATTTATATCTGGCATTAGAAGTACCCCTAAACTATCTTTTTCATTCCTTATAAACACTGTGGGTAGGTTTTCTTCACCAATCTGATTTACAACTTGATCCCATAGATATTGATTGTCGTCAACATCATACTCTTGATAACTTAAGTTTTCTTTTTTTAATATTTCTTTAAATTCATCACAATATGAACATCCCCTCATTGTAAAAACACATATTGTTGTCATTACAATTTATCTAAAATGTCTGTATAGTTTGTGTCTGCCTGAGCACCCGTTAATCTACCGACTTCAATGTCTCCATCAAAGATAATTACCGTAGGTACACTTCTTATACCCAATCCTTGAGCGTATGATCTATCTTCATCCACATTAACTTTTACGAATTCTACATTTTCGTATTTTTCGTCCATATTTTCTAATCTAGGGATTAGTGACTTACATGGTCCACACCATGGTGCCCATAAATCCACTAAAACTTTCTTACCTTCTTTTTGTAGTGACAAAATTTCTTGTCCTGTTGTATTTTTCATAATTAAAAACCTATTTTACCTTTTTGTTTAATTGTTTTATAGATATCAACATCTATATTGTATATATCGGATAATGCCATTTCTTCTTCTGTTATAACGTCTTTAGAAAGTGATTCCAATAATTTATTACTCTCCTCTATTGATAATTTAGTAAACTTATGTTCGGCAATTAACCTTCCTTTTCTCATAAATGCATCATCAATGTTATCTCTTTTCGTGTTGAAAGTCGCCACAATTTGTATATTTAAACAATCCCCCAAGATACCATCGGTTAAGTTAAGTAGGTTAGATGTACTCTGTGACATATTGTTTGAATTCTCTCGAGTACCTAAAACTTTCTCAGCATCTTCAATTATTAGAATACTATTTTTATATTCCATTAAGAATGGTATAATCGTTGGGTCTGTTAGTGATTCCGCCATCATAGGTGGAACAAATATGATTTGTTTTTCTTTTATTAATGAGGATAAATATTTTATATAGGTCGTTTTACCCGTACCAGGTTCACCATGTAAAAGAACAATACCCTTATCATTATCCCTATTTAACCTCTTAACTATAGTATCGTGGATTTTCTTAAAATCTTTACCATAATTAAGTTTTAAATCCGTTTTAGGTATTTTCAATTCATACTCTTCCAAATCTAAAAATCCACCGCTATGAGACTTTATTAAAGATATATTACCTTTCTTTTTTTTCGTAATATGTCTTTTTAATTTGTCTAAATTGTACTGAGACTCAATACTACCATTGTCGTGAGAATAATAAAAAGTTAGAGTAATATTTTTATTCCCTTTACCTCTTTTAGTTTTAATTAGTAATTCCTTATCATCAAAATGATATAGAGTCTCTTCAGATGTTCTCCCAATTAGGGTCCTTATACTTGTCTGGTACTCACTACTTAATTTACTCAGTATTGAAAACCCGTCCTTAGTTATGAGTTCCAAAACTCTTTCGCTGAAGGGTACCCTATATGACTTTACTGAAGGTAATTTTTCGTATTTTAGTATGAAGATTTGTTCACTGGCAATCTCCTCACTATATGTTGATTCAAATATTGGATAATATTTAGGTATATTCATTTAGTTTTAATTGTTTCAAGACCTCTTTCATCTATAAAGATTGTAGGTTCATAATAACTATCGTCTCTATTAGAAATTTCATTTATTTCTTCCATAATGCCCTTCTTTAACTCCGACGACCTCATGGACTTTCTTATTTGTTCAAATTGATCCATTGATAATGTGGGGTCGTTCTTTTTTTCGAAGTTCCCCATTGCAATCATAGTGACATTTTCTAAGAAAATTTCCACGTCTAAATCACCAACAAAATGTTCTCTCGCATTTTTATTGGTATCCAAATACTTTGTTAGTTTCGCAATATATAATAACACCTCAGCGTCTATCATAATTTATCTATCTGTTCTTTTGATAACGTAACTTTGGTAGGTCTACCAAAAACCTTAACATCTACATCAACCTTATCACCATTTATAGATCTGATTTCACCATCGAAGGTGTTAAACGGTCCGTCAATAACCTTAATTGTTTCACCTATGTTGTATTGTATACTACTTACGATTTCCTGACCTTCTTGACCATTTTTTAGAACCCTTTGAATTTCCCTATCTCTGACTCTTATCGGTCTTTTGTCCCCCAAAACTTTCATGGTGTCAGGTAAGTAGGACAAGTTAGTTAGATCGTCTTCTGTTAGAAGTTCATCCGTATTAAAATATAAGTAACCTGTGTATATTACTTTTTCTCTTACGACTTTCTTTGTTTTGACCATTTTAAGTTCTTTCTCTAATGGACAAACAAATTCTTTTATTCCTCTGATGTTACCCAACTCAATATCCGAATTGAATTTATCTTTAAGTTGTCTCTCTTTACCTGGCAGTACTTTTACTAAATACCAATAACTACCCATACTTTATATAATAAACTATAAACTACAGTTTAGGGACTAATATTTTTTTTGTTTTGTCCTTTTCATCATCCACAAGTTCAAACATACTTAGTTGTTCTCCCTCCTTGTATGATGGTTGTCCGTAGTTCATTATCAGAATTTCAATACCTGTATTTTGTGTACCGTCTTTCTTCGCTGCTGCGGATTTTTTAAAACCCTTCTTTTCCCATTTGTAATCCGTGTAAGGAAACCACGTCTGTAATAATGGAAAGTCATAATACGATAAACTGTATCTCCCTTCCGAATTTTTTAAACAGTCCGCTAATCTCTCATGGTCTGACCTATCAAAATCGTGATTCGAATAATAGTTTTCAGTTTTCCAATAAGGTGGGTCAGTATAGAAGTAAGAGGTGGGAGAATCATATTTCTCTATTACATCTTGAAAATCCATATTTTCCACGAACGTTATTTTGTCGAAGTGTTCTCTAAACTTACCATTCTTCAACTTATCCATAAATATCAAGACTTTACAACGATACTTACCTTTATAATCTGTGTAGTTTGAGGTTTCAGGTTTGGATCCTGAAAATATTTGTGTTAATACGTAAACATATTTTACTGCTGCCTCGTAATTTGGATACTCCCCTATTTCGTAGTCAGGATGAAAGACCTCTTCTTGACATCTATTGAAGAATTCTCTACATTCGGGAGGTGTATTTTCTTCACCGACTACCTGCACATATTCGATATACTTATTTAATTCTTCATGCATTCTATCATAGTCTAAAGAACACTTCATTAGGTTTGCGTTCAACCCATTGAAGTCATTATACACTACTGTCTTAAGATTAGGATATTTTTTAAGGTCCATATTGAAGAACACCCAAAACATCCCTGAGAAAGGTTCAACGTATGTCTCGATGTCATTAGGAATGAACGGAACTATCCATTTCCCTATTCTGGCTTTACCTCCAATATAACTTATCATGTAATTTCGATGTTTCGTTTACTTATATAAAATATACAGAAAAAGAATGAGTAAGTCAACCTCGTTATCTCTTGTTTTTTAGGAATTCAAATAAATCTTCACCCAACTTCTCACCTAACTTAGAATCGCTAGGAAAATGTACGCGACCCACATTTCTACTTATGGATATTTTTTCGGCAATATTACGATACCCCACGTCTTTAGTGACTTCAACTAATATTTCTCCAACTATTTTAGATTGAGTTGAATGACCAGATGGGTATGATGGTGATTTTGCACTTTCTAAATCCATACCACCTATCTTCATATCATTATGTTCCGCTATTTGTTGTGGTCTTGGTCTGTTAAAATGATACTTTAATTCATAAATTATACCCGCCGCACTTTTAATAACCTCTTTAATTTGGGTTTTAGGTATTTTATGGTCCCGTTGTTCCGCATATTTTTTAAATGATTTGAATATTCGATCATATTTTTCAACGAAGTCCTTTTGTTCGGGTAGTGATGATAATGTTTTCAATTCTTCTTTTGCAATCTTAGAGTCATTACTCGGAGGATACATTTTCTTATATTTAGAAATGTCAAAGTCCTTAAACAAACCACTTTCCCTATTATAATCTATTTCTTTTTGATGTTTATCACTTATTGATTCACTGAACTTAAGGTCTTTTAGTGATTCATTTATGGTATCGGCATTCGTGTCGTTACCACATTTATGACAAATGTATAAGTCGTCACCACCTTCGGATATTTTCCAACTCCATCCGCAGCTCTCACACTTTATTTTATCACCCTCGACTATTTCCAAAAGTTTCATATTGATAAATAGTTATAAATTACATATATTATTATTATGAAGAAAAAAAAGGAATCTTGCTCAAAGTGTAAGAAAAAACAAGAAAGGGAAGAACTACTTCAAGAAGTAATTAAAGTAGAAAAAAGTATTAAAATATCCCTATTCATAGTTTTAGGTTTATCCGTGTACGGACTTTACAAAATCCTATCTCTGTTATTTTGAGTATGAAAAAGAAGAAGAAATATAAAATAATACTCTTCTGTAATAAAAAAAGAAAGAAACTCTTTTACCAAACTATTAGTCTTCCCGCAATACGTGATATGTGGTATGAGTTAAAAACCGAAAAGAAACCGAGGTATACAAAAGAGTACGGTGGTAAACGCAACCAAAAGTTAGATTACGAACTCGCACTAATATATCCCGATAATAGATGGGCAAAGAAAAAAACAGTTGTCAAAAGAGATGAGTTCGGTAGATTGTACGAAGCGGGTGTTGATATGAAGGGTTTCAGAATGAAGGAAATAGTTCCTTATTGGCAGGAAGAGAAAATATACGATCATGATAATAAGGGACACATTAGATATCACCAACTATTAGATTTATTGGTTGAGGTCGACGAGATTGCACAAATATTCACTCTTAATACTAAATTGTTTCTTCAAATAGAAGATAACGTTAGGATGTTCGGTAATAAGAACTTATACGACTCTGACAGATTATTTGATTTACTTAGGGAAGATTTATTAAAACATAAAAAAAAGGGTAATTTCATTTTTGTGAAAGATATTACTACCACACAAAGAAAAACCCTATACAACTTACTTGAAAAGAAAGGTTACAAACGTACCGATCTATTTAGACACTATTCTTACTAAACATAAAGGAGATGTCCCCTATTAAAATGGAAAATGTATTAGAATCAGTTTCCTCAACCTCATTACCATCAAATTTAGTTTTAATGTATTCTAATATTTTATCGTATTCTTCCTCAGTTAATTCATAAAATACCGTACCCCCATTAAAATCAAATGCGACTTTTTCTATTAGATCTGAAATAATGGCTAATTGATTTAATATGTCACCTTTTTTTTCTTTTGACATTATATACCTAATATTTTACCTACTTTGGTTAGTAGGTCTTTAAATTTATTTGTTTTTTTACTTTCAGGGACTTTGAATAGATCCTCCTTCTTCGTCTTCATCAGTTGTTGAATCATTTTTTTCTTGTGTGTCTCCACTTCCAACTGATCCTTTTGAATCTCCTTCTCCAACCAATCTAATTCTTTGCGTGTCGTATTCTTGGACATTACTTTCAAATTTTAAATTTTCGAGATCATCTAACTTACTTTCCTCAAACAATGCTCTCATTTCTCTAACTTTCTTATCGAACAACTCTCTCTTCTTTTCATCTTCAATGTTTTTTTCAACCACTTCATTTGCACATTGTAGTGCCGTGTTGTATCCATCTTGAGATGATTCACATATAAAAGAGACTAAAACATCTTTATCGTTTTTGTCTTGGACCTTTATTTTTAAGGTCTTATAAACAGAAACAATTTCTTCGTATTTCCATTTTGATGGAAGTTTTAAATCTAAACTAACATTTCCCTTAATCTCTCTTAGAGAAAAGAAATAAGGTCTTAAAGGTTTTATTATTTCGTACACTTATTTTATGTTATTATATATGTTATTATATATGAGATTGCGAAGTATAGAGTTACTTTCTCATATTTATTTGTTGATAATGGTTCTGCAGATGTTATAAATAATTTTACTATAAACTCAACTATAAATCTTAGAACGAAAACTATCGATAAGACCAAAATGTATAATTCTATATTATTTATCATGTCTCTTTATTTCGTCTAATATTTCTTTTCTGAATGATGCAATAAGACTCTTTACTTCTTGAGCGTATTTTCGTGCTCTGATTGATGCAGATCTGTTACCTTTGTCGTATACCTTGTGAGTGTCAACCGACATTTTCTCTACAAGGTCCTTAATTTTTCCTAACGTTTCCATACTTTATTACCGTTTCTGATAGTAATATACGGAATTTATTTTACTAGTTCAAGTTATTTTCTAGTAATTTATAAATTTCTGTTAGAACCGCTAGTTCAGATCTTGTCTTTTTGTGGTTGTAATTGAAGAGTCTATAGAGATATTCCTTAATTTTAATTTCTTCCTCATCCATTTTTAAATAATAAAATGATTCTAAAAAGAAATCCCAAAAATATTCATAGTGTATTCCCCTACTATTAAAATTTATCTTTTCTTTAGATAGATTATTAATGACTTTATCCCAACACCATGTAAAATGTTTTCTTTGTTCATCTTCTGTAATGATAGCGTCAGGACCTAAGTAGGTTTGATCCACTATTCTATAGAGTGAATCCACTAAGTCGTAGAATAGTTCTATTTTTTCTGTTGTGATACTGTAAGCACGATACCACACTTCCGTCTGGTATCCGTAGTCTTGATCCTTGAGTATTGATTTAAGATATGTGTCTTTATTTTCCATATTTTCATTAAAAATATACGAATAAAAGAAAACAAAGACAACAATATTATTGAGTCTTTTCGTTATAATTTGAAAGATCCTTCAATCTTTGAATTTCTTCCTCTAAAACGTTTGTTTTTTCTTTTGATTCGGTTAATTCTTCTTTCTCTTCTTTAACAACTTTAACAGGTTGTATATCTTTCTTATACATAGGTTGATTTTCATACCTTTCTTTTCTTTTCTCGGCTGTCTTAGCCAAATTTTTACCTGTTTCAGTAGGAATTGTGTTTCCACCGTCTGCATTACCCATAGTAGAGTCACCTTCTAACGCCTTTTTAACTCTATCTTTAAACTCGTCACTAGGTTCGTGATCATAATCTAAATCTAACACATGTTCCCCTCTTTCCATATCTACCTCTTCATTCTCTTCTTCGGTATTATGTACTACTTTTTTAGGGTCTATTTCACCTTTCCCTGATGCATTTGGAAATTCAGGATTGTCATTACCTTCAATCGATAATGCCTTCTTTAATTTCTTATCTACGTTAGCCATATGTTCTTTTGTTTCTTTATTACTTAATTTATGGGAATCTTTAACCGCCTTTAAACCCGGTGTTACTGCTTCATTAACTAATTTACTGATCATATCTATTAATTGTGATTCCGATAATCTAAGTACTTTAGGTTCTTTACCTTCGTGTTGTTTACCACAAGATTCATACATTTCTTTTAATTTTTCCTTATCACATTTTGAATATTTTTCACAAATATCTTCATATGTCATTCCTTCTTTAACACATTTAGATATTTCATTCATAGTTGGGAGTGAATCTTTATCTTCTGATTCTTCCATACTTCCACACTCACATAAAGGTTTCCCACATTCCTCACACTGACCTTCATAAAGTGGTTCAACAGTTCCTTCCTCATCTTCGTACATTTTATCTCCACACTCTTGACATTCTTCTTTCTCGTCAATATCTGTTTTAATTGTTACGGGATGCATCTTTCCACTTCCTTCAGGGAATTCAAATTCATCCTTACCAGCATCTTTAGCCGCATCTGCCGCCAAAACAAATGCTGATTCATTTTGATCTTGTTCTAATTCTTCTATTGAATGGTCTTTTTTCATGTCTTTTGAGTCTAATTCTTCACCTAACTGATCTAATTTATCTAATAAATCTTGTTTTGATTCGTAGGTTTCTATTTCCACAACAAAATCTTTGTCGGGGTTATTTTTATTATATTCTTCACATTTTTGGTCCGCCTCCTCTTTTGTGTCACAAACCTCAACGTATTCACCCTCACACTTAATACAGTATGCGGTCTTATCACCACTTCCTTCTTTCAGAATGGTGTCCTTTATCTCTTGTGAGATCGTTTCTTCAATAATTTTATTTAGTTCTGAAACTTTCATATTCTATAAATATATCCTTTATCTCATTTATTACTAATTTCTCCACCTCTTTATAAGGTAATCCGTATTTTTTTGAAACGTTCTTCACTGCCTCATTTAATTCATCATTTTCATAGAATTCTAAAGCATTAATGTCTCCCTCCTCACAGTATGGAAATTTTTTACATTTTTCCTTCACTTTAACATATGAACCACCCTTTCCACCATACATTGGGAAATTAGTTTTTCTCATATGTTTCATACGTTGTACAATCGTCTTAGGTCCACCTATTTTAAGTGGATCTTTACCCCCACTACCAAACGGTGCGTCGTATTGTCCCGCCGATGACGTAGCTGAAGTCATTGCTTCAGTAAATTCCTCTTCTTTAGGTTCTTCCTCGTTGTATTTCTTACTATTATGGATTTTATATATTTCTCTCTTACTAATAAAATTCATAGGTGCCTCAAATGATCCTGAAGAACCACCCGCCATTGTTGCTTCCTTGGTTTCTTTTTTCATTACTTAGTGTTAATGTTTTTCAAAGGTCCTTCCCAAAAAGACTTACGTTGCCATAATTGTTTAAACAACTCAACAACAACTTTAGTAGATAATTCCACCACCTTTTTATTAATGTCTCTTGCCCCCATCTCTTTTTTAACCATATCAACCACGATTTTATGTGCTTGAGTACCATTAAGAAAGTCCTTTATCTCTTTCTTAGCAATAGTCTGTATTTGATTTTTATCTGTGGTTGTAAGAGCCATATTAATCTATTCTTCTTTGAGATATTAGGTCATTCATTGCATCTGCGAATACATCTTCAAACTTTAAAAGTTTTTGAATTGACTCTAATAGGTCATAATTCACTTTTAACATAGCGGTATTAAGGTATGTACCTTTATTTTCACCTGCAATTATTACAAAATCTAAACCAACGTCAGGTAAATTACCATCTAATCTTACTTGATTAGATTGTATTGTAACGCCTGGTCGAAGATCACCTAAATCCGATACCTGTGTACCGAAATTACTAATCACGTCCCCTATGGTCTTCTTTTGTACCTCGTTAACATCCAAATCCTCATCAGTTGAAGAAATGAGTCTCACTTCAACACCATTGACGACGATTACATTGTCTTTTAATTCTTTTTTCTCCTCTTGCTCTGAAATTGTCCCTTTTTCAAGTGTTGACTCTGTCAGATTCCTTAGAGTATTCAACATTTTTTTAGTATTATCGTAGTTCATATGTGTTTTATATTTCATCGTCTAAGAATTTTTTAAAATTAAACGAAGGGTTTATATCTGTATAAATATTTGAAAAATTGGATTTACATACAATTCCTTTAAATTTATCTATCTTTTCTATGTAACCGTGACTGGGAACCACTCTTTTATGTATTTGTTTCTCTTCACAGATATATTCACATAAATTAACAATACTTTCCATTTGTTGGTCAGTATAACGATCCCAATAAAATTTATCTCTCCAACTTCTAATAAATGGGTCACTTCTATGGGGGTCACCTATCCAATTACTATAATAACCCGTTATAGTGTTCTTTTGTAACCACCCCAAATTTTCAACCGCAATTTTAACTTGTTTTTTGTCTAATTCATGATTACCAAACGTAACTGAAGAATAATCCATGTCCAAAACTTGGTATATGTCCCCCATCTTAGAAACAATAAAATGAGGAATATCCTCATAATTACCATCTTGTCTATATTTTAATTTACCGACAAAGTCATCAATCCTACGTTTAGTATCATATAAAAGAATTTGTTTCTTTTTATATTTTCTACCAATGTGGTTTAATTTTTTTTTATCTATTGTTTCTACGTCTCGAATTTCCAACATTTCTAGTGATTACTTTTGACCCTACCATCATATATGGTTCTTGTGGTATAACTTTAGGTTCCATATAAAGGTCGTCCACAAATACTGTGGGTGATGGTGTAGGTGTATTGGTTGGAGTTGGTGTGGGTGTACCACTTACCGTGGGTGTGGGAGTTGGAGTATTAGTAGGGTTTGGTGTAGGACTACTTGTGGGGTAAGGTGTAGGTTGTGGTGTACTAGTTGGAATTACCGTACTTGTGGGGTAAGGTGTGGGAGTATTAAAAGGTACCGAAGTCAATGTTGGAATTTGGGTTCCTGTAGGTAGTACTTCTTCTAATTTTTTTTTTCAGGTTCTGTTTGATCCTGCAATTCGTCTTGTATTTTTCCAACAACGAAGTTTGGAAATGGTGAAGTAGTGGGGGTTGGTGTGGGTGATGGTTTTATCTCCACATCGACATCAAAATCATTCTTTGGGGTAAATTGATTTTCATCTATATCAACACTAACCTCTTTCTTTGGTGTGGGTGTCGAAATTTCTCCTGTCTGTAAATCTAACTCCGCAGTTTCTATTGTATCTGGTAATATACCTTCCTTTTCTTTTGAATCCCAATCAGTACTTTTAGTTAAATAATCACTTCTTTGTTCATATCTATTGGAGACTTTATTAGGGGTAGGTTCTTCTTTCACTTCTTCAGGTTCGTTAACCTCAATTTCTTTAAGGTCCTCCTCTGTTAAATCTTGAACCATATCATTCATTACCATATCTAATGCATGATCTTCGTCCCACTCGTCTTCAGATTCCTTAGCCCATTGTTCCAATTCCTCATCACTTATTGGAGGTTGTTCAGTAAACCACTCAGGTGGTTTTTCATCAAAGACATCTTCTACTTTTGAAGGTGGTTCAAAACCTCTCGCTTCATCAGGTAAGTCGGGTGTTGGTGGTTCGACTCTTTCCTCTGGTTTGAATTTGTTTAATAAGTGTTCTAACTTATCTAATTCTTCATTAGTGGGTTTTATTTTTGTTTCTTCTTCAATTACTTTTTTAGTGTCTTCTCCGTTCTCCTCTTTAGTTGCATCAACATTATTCTCCTCATTAAATTTTACTAACATGTGTAGGAATGATAATGAAATTAGTGGTAACATACCACCCGCAAATATCGCTAAGAATCTTCTATGTGATTGTAAGTCCCCTTGTTCTATACCAATGTATTCCAATATTGGTCCTGTTAACTCTACCCAAGAGAGAAACTGTTCATTACCTATTTTAATGAATTCAAATGCGAAGAAAATATTACCAATAAACTGTATTAAGGTAACAATACCAAAGGGTACATAAACTTTAGATCCCATTTGAGCCGAGATGGCGGCCAATGCGGATAATGCGGCAATCTCTATCCCTATTGATAGATATAATGCCCATGACATTGGATTAGATATACCATACCATACAGTAACGTGAGATATAGAAACTATCGCTACCGTTATGATCGGAACTAAAAACGAAATATAAATTAATAACCTAAAGTTATTCTTCAACCATTTACCCATCTACTTTAAAAGTTCACTTTGTAATAGCTCTAACTCTTTTTCAATTTGAGTTTGTCTGTTTAAGTCAAACATTTTTCTGTCAGTTGCCTGTATCATTCTATGTTCACTCTTTAATCCTTCGATTTTTAATCTTAGATCTAATTGTTCTTTAGTATAAGTTCTTTCTTTGGTGAACTCCTTTAATTCTACCATTTCTTTTTTCAATGCAGACATTTCTCTACTATCACCACAACCTCTAAAAAAGGTAAAAAGTAATATGACGAAAACTACAGTGATAAAATGTTTTTCTAAAAATTTTTTCATAATTATATTTTTTCCTATTATAAATATTTTAATAATGTAAAACTCTCGTTTCTAAGTTTTTTCATTGCCTTTTCTTTTACCTGTCTGATCCTTTCTTTGGTACATCCAAACTCTTCACCCAAGTCTTCTAAATTACATTGTACCCCATTTAATCCAAAGTATTTTTCAATTATCGTTCTTTCTTTATCGTTTAGAATTGATAGAGCGTTCTTCACTTGTTTTTTTCTTTCTTGTTCATTTTCCAAATAACTCTCAGGATTCAGAGAGTCCTTATTAACGACAATATCAATCAATTGATCACCTTCTTCATTAATAGGATTACTTAAACTTACGGTTTTTGGAACATATTGTGAAGCCTGTTTGTTATATTTTTCCACAAAATCGGGATCATCTTCAGAAACTACCATTCTTTTTGCTTTCTGATGTTCTTGAATAATATTAGATGGTAATCTTATTGTTCTTGCATTTTCATTCAAAGAAGACATTATTGCCTGTCTAATCCACCACACAGCATAAGAAATGAATCTGACTTTTTTATGAGGGTCAAATTCTTCAGATGCTCTAATCATACCAATATTTCCTTCTGAAATTAAATCAGGTAAATCTAACCCCTGATTTGAATATTGTTTAGCAACACTAATAACAAACCTAAGATTACCTTTTACCAACTCATGTTGTAACGCCGATTTTTCTTTTTCGGTTATGTTTTCTTGTTTAAGACTATGAATAATTTCTTTAAGTCTTTTGTTGTTGGTTGTTGGTATTTTTTTTACGTCTTTAAGGTAGAAACTTATCTCTTCGGTGTTTAGAAAACTGTTGCTTTTGTTCATGGTTGTGGTAAATTTTTAAATGTGAATACTGAACTACTAAAATATGTAAACAAAGTCAATAATCAAAATTATCTAAGAACTTTTTTTCGTCTTTTGTTAAACTATCTATTCCTTTGTTTTTAATTTTTTCAAGAACCTCATCTAAGTCAAGTGAATCAACCTTACTTATCTTAGAATACTGTACCATAATATATTTCTCCTCTTCCTTTACTTCCCCATAAATAAATTTCTTTACTTGTTCAGGTATGTGTGCAGACACGATCTCATCTCTCCTAAATATAAAATAGAATTTTACGTTCTGATCAAGTAAATCTTTATGTAGTGATTTACTCAATTCTTTTTGTGTTTTATCTGACTCTATTAATACTATTAAATTCTTAGAATTTTCTACTATAAATCTTAATGATTTAACCGCAGGATTTTCTAATAGTATTTCATTACAATAGAACTCAATATCCTCAGTGTCCTCAAACATACCGAAAATAAAAAGTATAAAAGTATTTGTCATTTATTTTTTCTTAAGATTTAACTTCCAATACATACCACCACCAATGTAAGGTGTAAGACTTGATGTGGGGGTCGGTTGATTTATTAAACCAATATTAAGTTGGTATAATTTATCCTTCTTAGTCTTCAATATAAGTCCTCCTCCGACACTTGAGAAGATATCTGTTCTATTTAAACCTAAATTAAAACCATAATACAATTGTGTTTTAGGTAAATCCTTAACAATTTTAGTATTATATACAGTAGGTATTTTAAAGACCCAATTTACATTTCTCGATTGTATGGAGTTCTGACTAATCACGTCGGTCAAAATACCGTAACCTAAATTAGATGGTGGTTTATTACCTAACGAATCCTTAACCTCTTCGGGAAAATCGTAATCAAGTTGTAATGTATCTCTTACAGTTATTTTGGTGTAGTAATCTTTAACTACCGCCAATGAATCTATATCTGCAGGAATCTTAACTTCTTTTATTACCTCTTTAGTAATGTACTTCGGTACATAGGTTGGAACTTTAACAGTCTTTTCAATAATTACGGTATCGACCTTTTGTTCTAATAATTCGTACTTTTTACCGTCAACCTTAACTATGTCTCGAGTCTCGGAATCACCATTCGAACAATTTCTTAATAAAAGGAATACACATAACACGATGATCGCAACTGTTTTGATATCCATGTTTAATAAACGTTTCATGTTGTGTATGTTATATTCCTATAAATATTGATTTTTATTTATTTTTTCTTTTTTACCACTTTGTCGATGATTCCATACTTAAGTGCCTCGTCTGCGGATAACCACATATCACGAGTTGCGTCCTCCATGACTACCGACGCTGGTTTATCACAGTACTCCCCTAAAAGATCGAATAGTTGGTGATTAAGTTTTTTCCACTCAACCATGTCAATTTCCGCATCTTGTATGTTTCCTCTAAAACCTCCACTTGATTGATGTAACATTGTTCTTGAAAATCTAAGTGACCCTCTTTTCCCTTTGGTTCCTGCACCTAAAAGAATAGAACCCATAGACGCCGCCATTCCCGTATTAATGGTTTGTATGTCGGAATCTATATAATCCATTACATCCACCATAGACAGACCCGATTTAACAGAACCACCTGGTGTGTCGATATGCATTGTAATGTCATTATTATCGATACTATCTAAGAACATAAGTTGTGCCTGAACGATTGTTGACATGTTATCATTCACAGGACCCGCAACCCATATGATTCTCTCCATCATTAATCTTGAGAACACATCCATTACGGTAACGTTCATTTGTCTCTCTTCTAATATATAAGGAGTTAGACTATTCTCTATTTGTTTATTGTAATAATCTAATTGAGAACCACTCACTTTTTGGTCTCTTGCGTAAAGGTTGAAATCTTTATATTCTTTTGGTATCATAATGTGTTTTGTTGATTTTTCAAAGTTAAACAAATTTGTTGAATGTACAAGTATTCTTGTTATATTTTTGTATTAATTGATTGTATTGATGATATGTTTTCATTTTTCTCAATCATAAGTAGGTTATCCGACCATGTCCTAATTAATGGGTTATGTGAAATTACTAGTATGTGTTCGAAATATTCTTTAATTTTGATGAAGAATTCACCCACCATTTCTAAATTTTCGTCCGCAATCTTCCCAAATACTTCATCCATAACTACAATGTTTGGTTTTGGTAATGATGAAACCTTTGTTAGTACACTTCTAAGTGCTAAGGATGCAATTGTTCTTTCATACCCCGAACCAGCGTAAAGGGGTTTCACAACCCTGGTATCTGTATCTATCATTATGAAATCAAGTTCATTACTACTATTAATTTTAATCTCTAATTTAAACATACAACTATCATCCAATAAATGACTTAGTTCATTGTTTAAAAATGGGATCATGTCTCTCAGAATAGTTTTAGAAATACCATTTTTACCAAACACGGTTAAATATACTTTATATGTTTCTAAAACTTTCTCCTCCACCAATATTTCTTTTATTAATTTCTTATTAATGTCGATTTTTTCGTTAAAGTTCTTTATATCATTCTTATACCTTTCAACCAAAATATTTGATTGTTTAATGTCAGAAGACGCAGTGTCTATTTGAGTTCTGAGTACTATTAGATCTTTATCTATTTGTATATTTCTTTCGTGTTTCTTTTTGTTAGCTTCAAAAAATTCTAGTTTGTTTTTTTTATCCTTCTTATCCATCTCGATTTGTCTAATCTCAAGTTCGTATCGAGTATTGATAAGTTTATTTTTTTCATAGGTCTCGTATTCTTTTTTCAGTGTTGAGAATTTGACTTCCTCTTCGGTCGTTATTTCAATTGTCTTATTAGTTTTATCAATGGTTTTCTCAAAATCCTTGATTTCTAATTTTTTAGAGTTTATTTCTTTGGTGTGGTCCACGCCCTCTAAAGGTCGTTTACATGTAGGACATGTGCTCCCCTCAGTTAATTGGTGTATTTGGTCCTCACATTTTTTTATGTTGTGAGTATCCTCCTTTACTTTAAATGATAAATCCCTCAATAAGTCCTTTATTGAATCATGTTTTTCTTCTAAATAATAATCTTTAGGTTCCTTTACAACTGTTTCTTTTAAAGTCTTATTAAGTCTTTTTATTTTTTCATCACAATCTTTAATTTCACTCTTAATTGTGGTTGGATTGGTCTTCACTAAGGTCTGATCAACATCAGTGTGTTTCTCACTTAATATTTTCTCTTTCTTTTCTTCTAAATCTTTTAATTTTTTAGTTGCATCTGTTAAATCCTTCTTTTTCTTAGAAATTTCCCCATCCTTTATTTTAATCTGATCATAATATGTCTCTATCTGATTCTCTAAGGTAAACTTATCTTTAGTGTTAGATAACATCTTTCTTTCATAGGTGTTTTTCATTTCCCTACAAACCCTTTCCTTCTCTTTTAACGCCTCTAGACCTATAAATTTCGTAAGTATTTGACCTCTTTCGGTTGGTTTGGTGTCTATCAACTCCTCTAAGTTATATCCTGTGGTTAATATTGTTGAGAGGAAGTCTTTTTTCGTTCCTATTGCTTTGACAATGAACTTTTCCGTTTCTTTACGTTGTTCTCCCGATAAGTTCTTATATGTGCCATCTTCAAGAATTTTATGAAACTGTAAATCATTTTTTACTGTGTATTTCTCAGATCTACCTAATTTTCTAGTTACTTCTCTTTCAATCACATAGTCCTCACCATCGATAGTTATCACACCTTTTACATGTACACGGTTTTTATCGGTAAATCTATTAAAAATCTCTTCAGATTTGTTTGTTTTGGTGGTGCTGTTAAAGAATAAAAACATTAATAAATCTACTGTAGAGGTAGATTTCCCACCAAAATTCCTTGGATTAGATTCCACAACAGTAATACCGTCTAAATTCTCAAAATCTATTTTATTGTTTTCCCCAAAAGATAGAAAGTTTGAAAACTCAACATTTTTAATATACCACCTATTATACTTGATAATTGTCTCATCTTGTGCAAAAATAGTTTCATTAACCTTATTATCTAATCTATCAATCATGTCACCATGAGTAACAATGTTATTTTGTTTAATGAAGTCATTCATTAATAACTTCTGATAATTAGGATCTAAAATACTTTCACTTATTTCTAGTGATTTTAGTTTATTATTATTGTTTGTGGTTTGAATTTTGGTAATTACCTTAATGAATCTAGTGTTGTATTTTTCTTTAAAGTAATTTTTAACCCTCTTCATTTTTTCAGGTGTGAATGCTTCAGGGGTATCATGCCATGTTACTTTTATGTATGGATTTTCGTGTTTCATTTATTTTACTTTATAGTATTTTCCATTTTTTACATTGTAAGTTTCTACATCACTTTCCCTGAAGGATAACCATTCCTCAACTTCATTACTGTTTGAAGGTTTAAATTTGGTTCTAACTAACTTTTTAGAATTCCTAACCGTCTCGGGACGAATGATCAAGAACTGAGTGAAATCAACATTAGACCTTACAAATATATTCTTATGACTACTTGGATTAACCCTTACTTTATTGTAGTACGTATATTCATCTAACCAATACTTCTCTTTCCTAATTGGGATATTTGCAGTCCTAAAAGACTGTTCAGATATAAGTGAGTAATTGTTGTTTTCCCAAAAATTACCGCTCCATTTACCATGTTCAACCTCCACACCTAACGTGGGATCGTTTATACCTACAAGATCTATCTTATTGTGTATGTCATTATGTTTTAAATTAATTCTAAACCGTTGTTTAAAAAATTTAATCACTTCATTCCTAATAAGAGTATCATTGAATTTACCCGGTATAAACATTCATGGTCTTATTTTATTCTACTTTCTTCGAAAAATTCTACAAAAGAGTTTATTGCCCAAACGACACCCGCGGTGAATAATCCGTCAAAGAATATCCCAAAATAACCTACCGAGAAAATTTTTGAACTTATACCTCCTAAGGTTAACGATAAAAAGAAACCCACCCATGTTGATGTACATAGAGGACAATTAACTAATTCACCGAAAAACTTTGAGTGTTTGTTGATCCAATTACGAAGACCTTCGAATATTGATCCGTATACTATTATGGTCGTCATTCCATACGCCATAAAACTCCAAAATATTAATAAACCTATCATATTAAAAGATACGTAAATTAATATTAAGAGTCAACCCCGTTTACTCGTCGTATAATGAGTTTAGGTTGGAATTTTTAATGTATTTTGCTTTGTTTAGGTTGGATAGAGATGAGGTTATTTTTTCTAACTCCTCTTTAAGTTTTTTATTCTCTTCTTTCAATTTCTCAATCTCATCGTTATTGATAACCTCCTTTACAACTTTCTTAGGTTTCTTTTTAAGTTTTGTCTCAAGTGAGGTGACTTTTTTTGATAGTCCTTTTTTATCTTTTTCTAATTCAGAGATTTTATCACCGAGTTGTTTGACCTGCTCGTCATCAGTTATGTATATTTCCTTTTCTACTATTACTTCGATAGGTTTTTCTACTTCAACTATCTTTTCAACCTCTTTGATTACTTCAACAGGTTTTTCTACTTCTTTGATTACTTCAATTTCTTTTACGACTTCTTTCTCAATCTCCTTAATGACTTCCTTACCTTTTAAAAAGGAGGGAGTTTCACCGTATTTTAAGATAGTGAATCCTCTGTCAAATGTTTCCTTTGCTAACTTGTTTACCTTAACTATTTTATTTAGTTCACAGTATTCAAGGAATTCATCATCCAATATTAAGGAGGATTTCTTTTTCATCATCAATATCTTTAATGTCGTTTATTGAGAAGTGAAGAAATGGTTGTTTGTTTTCCAAATCAAAGAACTCATAGTCATCGGTCTCTACATCATAAATACCATATCCGTGATGTTTTACCGTTTCGCCAAAGTTTTGTTGTACTAATGAACCAACCATAACCGCTCTCCCACCATCAGGTAATTCAAAAACTTGTCTCTTATGAATGTCTCCACATAATAATATGTCAAGGTCCTTAAAATTTAAAGGAGAATATCCGTCTTCAAACTCATAACCAGTGTCGGTGGATAATCCCGCAATTGGACTATGGAAAAGACCGACATATAACCCGTCTTCTTTTTCAAATACAGGTCTTTGATTGTGTTGGTATAGTGAGTAGACAACCCAATTAATATTCTCGTCTTTATAAACCTCACTATCTTTATAGTAGACAATGTTGTCGTTTTTCATCATTTCAACAACAGGTGTTATACTATCAACCCTTTCGTGATTATTTTCTAAGAAATCATGATTACCGGGTATGATAACTACCTTACCTATTTCACGAGTAATGTCATTTAAGAATTTAGATAATATTACTAATTGTTCGTTAGATATGTTTATCTTTTCATGAACCAAGTCACCCGCAATAACGACCCTTATTTCGTGGTATTCATAACCCTTTACTTGTTCCTTAGCACTCTCAATAAACTTTTCAAATTGTTCAATATACATATCGTGGTACTTAGTCCTACGTATATGTATGTCGGCAGTATGTATAATTTTTTTAATCATTTCTATTTGATTTAGCTCGTTTTCTTTCTCTTCTAAGTTTTTTATCTGATAAACCTCTGTTTTCTATATCTTTAGTTTCGGTTTTGTTGTTAGTTTTTACCTTAACAGATTTTCTATTTTTCTTATATTCTTCTTTACTACAATAAAACCAAGAACCACTACTAACCAACATTTCTGCAGTAGAGTCATCAACTCTTCTTACGTCTTCACTATTATTTTTAACTGTTTTCATATTACTCTCTTTTATAATCGTCTTCTATTCTAATGATATCGTCCTCACCAAAGTAAGTTCCTGTTTGGACTTCTACAAATTCAACAACCTCATCTGTCTCATTCCATGCTCTGTGTTTTCTCCCTTTAGGTATTCTAACTGATTGTCCCTCACCTCTAAAAATTTTTTCATCATCTAATACAATGGTCAAAGTTCCTTTGGTGACTGTCCATACCTCCTGCCTTTCAGTATGGTATTGGTAAGACATTCTTTGTTCTGGATTTAATATAATATTCTTTACTTTACATTTATCTGTTTCGTAAACTACTTTATATTCACCCCAAGGTTTAACCTCACTTTGATAAGTCGACTCACTTATCAGTTTTTTAAATTTTGTGGTAGACCATCCATGATCCCTATTAATCCATGATATTGGAATATCTAACTCATCGCCAGTGAATTTTCGGTCTTTATAGTCAACACCTTGGAACCTTACGTCGGGTTTTATCTCTTTAAGAAGTTCAACCAAATCCTTTTCATATGTATATGTATATATATTTGAAATGAATCTTATAGAGAAAAGGATCTGCATTCTTTCCTGTATATCTAAAATTGGTTTTAATTTTTCTTTAGGTCTTTCAATTGATGGATCGGTATGTAATAAAATTATAAACTCTTCACATTGATCGAAACACTCTTTAAACATGTGAACATAACCTGGATGAATAATATCAAAATTACCCGCAATAACTCCTTTCTTAAATTTCTTCTCCATCATTTAATATGTTTGGGTTTTGTTGTATGGTCTGTCTTGTAATAAGATCTTTTATTTTAGTAGTTGACCAATTATGGGATCTAGTTGTATATATTACCTCTATTGGTAGTTCTTTCCCTGTGAAATCTTTACCTAAATAATCTTCACCCAATATTCTGATATCAGGTTTAATTATATTTATCAATTCTAATAATTCTTCTTCTGTTTGGTATACGAATACTTCATCTATGTATTGTATAGACATTAGAGTTTTATATCTTTCGTAAAGAGGGATAACAGGTTTATATTTACTTTTTCTATGTAAAGATGGATCTCTTTGTAGGAAGACAATAAACCAATCACAATGTTGTTTTGCGGTCTCGAAAGTGTATATATAACCCGGATGTAATAAATCAAAATTACCCGCAGTAAAACCTATCTTTCCTTTTCCCATTATTTTAAAACTTTATCCATATCCATTAAAAGGATTTTATGTGTGACATCTTTAGGTACCCTATATTCCTCATAACTCATATCTTCCTTTACCAAGACGATTATACAACCTAACAATTTCTTGTGTTCAAAATCCGAACCCTCTAACATCTTCATAAGAAGTCTACCGTAAAAGGGTAGTTGTAAATAATAGTGACCTAATGCAGTACTATCTACATTATCAAAAGGTGGATACATTTTTTTTGTGTAATGTTTCTTTTTAAAGTTTTCAGGTTTATTTGTTTTCCAATCAGTAATAACAATACCATAATCGGTACCTTCTTTATTCTCAACTAACCACACCTTATCAGGTTGACCCACATAACCTAAATCAGGATCACCTAAGACAATTTCCGTATCGAGTAATACTGCATTTCTTTCGTGCATTAACTTTATAAAGTCTTTTCCCGCACCTATCATATTATTACTTCGTTCTATTTGTTCCTCATCACATTGATATATTGGTTCTCTTACATCTTTATAATCTCCGTACTCTGAGATCAACTCTTTTTCTAAAATGTAATGTACCCTACTCCCTTGGTTAGTTGCGTAAGTTCCTTTATCGGCCCACTCCTTTAATAATTCTTTCTGTTTTTGTTTGTCTCCCTTAGACATTCTCCATGAGATACCTTCAGAATCAAACTCTTCATAGAATTTTTTTATAACCTTGGATACCGATGGATAATTAGACCTAATCATACCATTATTATCCCTCATGAAATATAAATGGTCTTCCTCAATAAAAGTTAAACTTATATCTTCTCTTCTTTTATTTAGTATTTTTCTTATTTTCTCTGCCTCTTTATTTAAATCCATTAATCTAATTGTGTTTCGTTGTGATTTGATAAGTCACCACCCATATCGGCAATGTCCTTATCTGAGTCTAATTTTATTACCCATATTTTACCCATGAGTCTTCCCACATTCATTCTGTGGTATAATTTTACAGTATCTGACCACGCATCCCCATCCAAAACAATGGTTACTTTATTTGCGTTATCATATATTTTTTCCAATAAATTATCGGTAATGAACTTACCTAACATTGGTATAGAGTTTTCTAAAAATAAACTATCAAATGCCCCCTCAACAATATAAACGGGTTTGTCCCAATCTATCAAATGTTCGTTCCATATTAGATTATCTTTATCTGCTTGGGGATTCATATACTTTCTCCTACTATACCTTGTAAAAGACCTAGCAACAAAATAATTTATGTCATCGTATTCATCGTACGACGGTATAATTACCCTATTTTCATATAAACCATTGTCACAATAACCAATTCGGTATTTTTTAATCATTTCATCGGTTATATTTCTACCCCTCAAATAATTGTATGCTCGTTTATATTGGTGTGTCAATTTTCTACCTGTACTCGCCTCTGAAAATTCTATAAATTCTTTAGGTAGTCTTAATTTTTTAAATTTTTTATCTGCCCGATATACAAATTCATCAGGACTATATAATTTGAAATCTCTAATTTGTATTTTACTACCATACTTGTAAACTAACCTATTTAAATGTCCGTGTGTGTGGTGGGTTTCAGAACAAACCCAACATTTATATACAAACATTTTATAGTTTATCTCTAAATTACCTTTACCATCACCTTCATCTAAACCCTTTACATCATGTGAACATACGGGACAATCGAACGTAATTTGACCCCTCGCATCATTGTGTGATCTACTGTCACCAAATATATCGTGGAGAACATCAACTAACGGTATAAAATCTACTTCTTGGGTCATCATAGTTATAATATACGAAAAATAAATGACAAAAAAAAGTCCCCAGGAACACCACTCCCTGGGGACAACCAACCAACGTATAAGGAATAAACCCTATACGCCCCGTTTTCTCTTTTCATTAATAAATATAAGTAATTTTATTAAGAAAGTAAAGTCCCTTTCTTATTTCCCCTCACTTTTTATTTTATTTATGTATCCTATAACCGCAGTGGCCGCATCACTCATGTCATAGTTTTCTTTTTTAAGGTTACCTGTCCTTGCGAGTGGCCATTCGACTTCAGGAAATAAATCATTTACGTGCTCCCATACCACATGTTTTTTATCTATGGTTTTAGGGTAACCCCCAAACAATACGTTTCTACCCTTTGTGTTTTTACCCACTAGATCGGGGAATGCAAATTTTCTTGCATTATATGTTGATATAAAAGTTGGTACAATACCTAAGACATCAAAACATGATAAAAGAATCATACTATTATATCTAAGTAGAGTACCTACCGTGTAAACATTGTTTGAATTTAATAGTGGTTCTTCGATAATGACCTTAGTAATACCAATATCTTTATAGTTTTCTAAGTGTTTTCTAAAACCATCCGCCTTTTTAAGTAGTTCTTCTATCTTATCTTCGGGTTTTGGTTTTATCTTAGGTGAAAAGTGAGTTAACTCAAGTAAATGAGAACCAGTTATGTCAAATAATGCCCACCCAATTGTTTTTGTGGAAATATCTAACCCTAATATTTTTGGTTTATTTTTAAATTTCTTGTCCATATAAATGTATATAGACAATTAATAAGTAAATTTAAGGAGATTGTAAAGATTAAAAATCTATTTTTACTGAAATGACTTGAGACCCCTTCCTCTTAATTGGGGTTGATGTCTTAGCCGTAACTAAAGTTTCTTTATTCTGATTAAGTAAGGCCACTTCAGTAATTCTTTCTTCATTGGATCTCATACCATTATTATATGTTGGGTTTTGAGTTATATTCCATTGAGTATGTGGTAAATTAACCAAAAATCTCATTTCTTCAATGTCAGTACATCTAACTAATTTGACACTCCCCGGAAAAGGTTGCTCATCTCCAAATTGTGGGTCAGAAGATGGGTCTTGACTACCCATATAATCGGTACCCGTTGGTAATTCTTTTAAATAATTTTCTAAATCAAATAGGTTACCTCCGTCTATATCATTTTGTGTTATTACAAAGGTATGGTCCCTAAGATTAGTAGGGTCTATTAACCCCGATACGTGATTAGGTATCTTATCCGTAATATCTATTTTAGTCCATTGTGTAGGGTCGGGTATCAAACCAACCTCATTTGTTGTTTCTTGTACTAAAACCCATAATTTATTTGCGATATAACCCTTAGTTGAACCACTGAAGGTTGTGTTCATGTGTTGGAATGATCCTACATTATTTGGGTGATCTGTCCCTCCCCATTTAAATCCTATGTTTGCGGGATACTTAATCTCACATTCATTATCAACTATATTTATTTGTACTTTAGAGAAATTATTACACGGTAAACTGTTTAATTGGAATTCATTGCCTGATTCATAACTCAACATATATGTTAAATAATATGTTTGTGCAGTTGTTCCCGAAAAACACGACTCCGCTACTACCCCATCACTTGGGATATGGTAAACTTTTGGTGTTGGTAAGGTATATCTTCTATTAGATCTATAATCTAGTAAAGCAACCATTTCTTGATCATCAAATACTATGATTTTCTTATCTACAAATATTTTACCAACTCTTTTACCTATTTCATCTAAAACGTATCTAAACTTAACATATTTGGTTCTTATATCTCCAGGTGTCCCTGCGACTGTTGAGTCCATAAAATAATCCGTCACATCCATTTTAAATTCAGCGCCCACTGTAGTTCCCGTACTATTTTCATAATATATAAATGGTATGTATATATTAAAAAATTCTACATCTGAAATAACTTCTTCATCAACCAATACACCTTTTGTGGTTCCTGTGGAACTACCGACGTAATCATCATACTTAAAAAATCTTTCAGGATCCTCAAATACATGACCTAATTCAGAATAGTGGATTACCGCTATACATTTTTGTTCTTCTGGCGAAACAACAATCTCCTCATTAAATGAATTAAAATATGTTGTACCTGTGTTTGTAACTTGACCTTCTGAAGTACCATAACCTAAATACTCCATTGTGGATATGTGTTTTGCACTGGTGTATCCACTTATACTTTCATCGTCAATCTGACCACCTATTGGTAATTCCTTCCAAACAGTATTTAATGTCCATGGGTCATGTTGTTCACTTGGATCAACTTGGTTTGACACACAGACTTCAGAAGTAGTTCCTGATAAAGGATGTTCTATTTTACATTTATTACAAACGACTTCAGCATAACCATTAATTGAACTAAAATCGGGGGTGTACCTATCAACAGTTATTGTTGTTTGTCCTGTTATTACTTCATCACAATTAGGTGTTGTTGTAACTCCCGTAACTGTTGTTATATTTAAAATTTTATAAACTAAACTAGTTGAATTTCCTGTAACAACTTGTTCTTCACTCACAAATTCATTATTGAAAACTATGGTGATGTATTCGCATTGATTAAATCTTGATAAGTAATCAGTATCTATAGAAGAAACCGATCCATTATCACAATCTAAATATGCCTGTGTTTCCGTAAATGTAATCGTATTAGTTGCACTAACCCCACTTAGAGGTATTCTAACTGTTGCACATTCTATAGTAGTACCACTACAATTAACCTCATCATACTCTTTATATTCTGTTATGAACCCTGCAGGTCCCATTCCATTTCTTAGAGTTTCAGTAATTGAATCCTTTATTGGTACACCATACGTTGTAGTTTGGTTATTATCCATTAAATAAGGATACTTTACTTGACTATCTTTATCAAAAGGTGCAAAAACATTTTGTTGTGGTGTATCTATCTCACCAGTTAATTGGTTAAAGGGTTGAGTATAATCGAACTCAGAATCACCAACCTGAAAAAACTTTATTTGGAAGTCCCCTTCTGCAATAGACTTTCTCCCTTTTTGGGTTAATCTCGCTGACAGGAACTCTGCATTATTTTGATTTAAGAAACTCATAATTAAAGTATACGCTTTTTAATGTTAATTATAAATATCATAGAATAATTTTATTATCTGGGTTCTTCTACTCTATCATTATCAGGACAACTACCTTCAAAACAATTACCTGTTATTTGATATTGTACTTTAGGGTCCGATACTGTTATGTTGTTACCATCTCCACACACCTTTTCCGTCGCATATGACCCAACAACCACTGTTTGTGATATTCCACTACAATCATCGTAATATCCCGCCCTGTCACCAGTTGAAATGTTTGTAAACTCTATACACACACAAGTCGGTAATGCTGTCGGTACAGGTGTTGCTGTTTGTGGTGGTGGTGATCCTGCACAATCTCCTGGTAGTAATGTTACAGGTTCCATATTGTTTGGATTACTATATATCCATGAATTACTTCTAACACATCTAGGTGGTTGTACACAATCCCCACCAGGTACAGATAGATTATATGTGATACCATCACATCCTTCATATTGTACTTCAGAACCTGCAGTCCCTTCCTTCGAACAAAATTCTATATCAACACAGGTTTCTGTAGGTGTTGGGGTTGGTGTCTCTGTTGGAATAGGAGTATATGTCGGTATTGGTGTATCTGTAGGTATTGGTGTAGGACTACTTGTTGGTGTAGGTGTAGGTGTCTCCGTACTTGTTGGAGTGGGAGTAGGGGTAGGTGTTTCTGTACTTGTGGGTGTTGGACTACTTGTAGGTGTAGGTGTTGGACTACTTGTAGGTGTAGGTGTTGGACTACTTGTAGGTGTAGGTGTTGGACTACTTGTTGGGCTTGGCGTTGGTGTATTAGTAGGTGTAGGTGTCGGCGTCTCCGTACTTGTTGGAGTTGGTGTTGATGTTGATTCGGTGACGGGTGTAAAATCTTCGGTTATTTTTGAAGGGATTTGAGATGCCCCATATACCGTGAATAGTACATCGTCTACCAATGTTAAAGTATAAGGTGAAGTTCCCATTATTTGGTAAATCTCTCCACCAACATCGACTATATATATACCTGACCCATATTCGAATACCCCGTAAGCGTTTGGTATGGTTCCGCTTATGTCTATATCCACCTCAACAGTTCCAGTGGCATAATCATACTGAGTAATATAACCGTTATTGGTAACAATTAATTTATTTGTTGTGGTGTACATATAATCCCCCTGAACCACTCTTCCTGTAATCATCGACCATTTAAGTGTTGCGGAAGGAACATTAGTTGTTATATCTAACTCATAAACATCACTTCCATCAATGTTTATTAACGTGGTGTCATTAATTGCACATAAACCAGAATTTGAAGATACTGATGTTATAGTTCTATTGAAGGTTTGGGAGAAAGGATTTAACGTTATGTCGTATTCTAACAATGAAGTACTAGCACCACCGTCATATACCCATAATTTATTGCTTGTGTTTGCAATATCATATGATGAGTTAGTCGAGTCAAATAAATACGTTAATACCGTAGTATTAGGGTTATACGAGTAAATCGAACTCGGTGAACTACCATTATTTAAAAATACGTCAATGTCCGACACAACGATTGGTGTTGGTGTGGGTGTTTCTGTACTTGTAGGTGTTGGAGTCTCCGTACTTGTTGGAGTGGGAGTAGGTGTCTCCGTACTTGTTGGGGTACCCGTAGGTGTGGGGTATGAACCTTCCACAAAACTAACACTGAAATTACAATCCGTTAACGTCTCCTCTACAAAACTAACAACCATTGTACAATTAATTGCATCTGAGTTTGGTGGACATACTTCACAATCAACATCTATTAATACTACTTGGAATCCACCTTGTTTTTTTGGGTCTTCATTTGGAGGGGGTGAAATATGATTATCACAATGTTCTAAAAAGACATATAATGGCCCACTATAAAAACCAATATCAAAAGTATGTGGTAATGTATGAAAACCAATACTGTTTGCTGATGGTGGTATTGTAAATGGGTGTCCATTATAGGTTGTACCTGTATATATGGTAAACCCACTACACACTCCATTATCATAATTATTTTTAACCGTTACAAGATTACCCATTATATCTATTTAGTCTATGTATATAAATACAATAGAAAGAGAATAATAAACCGATAAAAACAATTTAACAATATGTTTTATTCAGTCGGGGTTGATGTAGGATTGATTGGCTCACTATAAGGATTCTCTCCAGTCCCTGAACCACACATTTGACCTACGTCTGTTACAACCCCCTGTTCACTAATGTTTATGTATTGTGGATTACCAACTGTCTCATTTGAGTTCTCACCTTGGCTTTCAGATACAAAATAAAATAGTAATGGGTTACCTACAATTGGATCTCCATCATCATATACTGTAGTATTCAACATATTACCAATAGATGTGGCGGAAGATGTTATTGCTCTGGTGGCGGTGTAACCTGGTGCTTGACAGAAATCATTCGAAACTGATCTACCCGAACTGAGGTAGTACTCATTCGCTCCGATTGGTCCACCTACGTCACCTTTACTACTTGTGGCTGTTGGTGTTGGTGTTACTTCTGATCCATTAGAATTACCACAATCTCCTACTACTAATGTTGCAGGTGTGAAGTTATCTGGAATACTGTACGTCCACGAATTATTTCTAACACATGTAGGTGCCGGTATACTATCTCCACCAGGTACCGTTAAAGTACGTGTGTTACCATCACAATCTTCATATGTAACAGTACCACCTACGGTTTCACTTTTTCCATTAAATTCTATATCAACACATGGTTCCTCTATACTTGTAGGTGCTGGTGTTTCTGTAGGTGTTGGTGTTGGTGTTTCTGTTGGTTCTAAACTCGGACATACACATGAAGTATTAATTATAGTGAGAGATACATTAGCCCCTGTTTCTATTCCTATATATTCATAACATTTATTATTAGTCTCACCATCAAGTCTTACATATACTGTATCCCCTATCGTTGGTGTAGACCCATATTCATCTGTAGTTAAGTAAATAGGTGGTTCTGATGGTCCTCCAGCAGCTTGAGTACCCACCTCTTCACTAACAGGTGAGGTCTCTACCGTATTACAGTGTGCAAATTTTAGATTTCTGATCTGTACATTATCTGCCGTTGGGCTTGGAGTAGGTGTAGGTGTCGGTGTTTCTGTTGGTACCGGTGTATATGTTGGTATTGGTGTTGGCATGTTATCACAAACCCCTTCAGAACATGAACCGTAAAGACTATATGTTAATTTACTATTAGTAACACTGTCTATACTTTGAGCACATACGTAGAATGTCCATGGTTCTTTGTCGGAAACCGCCTCTATACTTGTGCCACTACAATCAGTATATGTATATGAAATAGCATTGGTAGTTGCGTTAATAAACTCATAACATTGACATGTGACCTCATCCGTAGGTGTTGGTGTTGGTGTTTCTGTTGGTACCGGAGTATATGTTGGTATGGGTGTTTGTGTTGGTTGGGATGTTAAATTAAAAATTTCTGTATTTGTTGGACAGTCGGTTGCAACATCGGGATTAGTATTAAAGAATATGATACTATTTGCATTATCGGGTACTTCTATTACTACACCAGATTGTACTTGGGATAGTGTTAGATTCTCCGCTTTATTTGATGTACCGAATAGATCTGCAAGTGTTCCTACGGATACGGTATCGTAGTATATATTATAGGGACCTTGATCGGTTCCACTAGTTAATGTTACTGTAAACTTTCTTGCCATTCTATGATTTTTTAATTCTTATTATATAAATATATCCTCATTCTAAAACTACTCACCACAATGTGTTGTATCATTACAATCATCAACTGTTGCGTTCCTACTTGCTAACGCGTTATGTGGTGTATTTGAGTCCGTGGCGGTAATAGTACCACAATAGGTCTCACCATAACACGAACCGTTAGTAACGTTCATTTGTTTGAATTGGATAACATCTCCAACACTATATGTTGGTGGTGTACCTGTCATACAGTTCTTATTTTTGGCAACAGTAAATTGTTGTCCGTCAGTACATCTACTTACCGTATAATTACCACAATCCCCGTTAAGTAAACTAAACCCATCACCGTAATTTAATGTCGGTGTTGTTTCTGAACATACAACCCTATAGTTAGCACCCACATTTGTCCATGTTGTAACCGAACCTCCACATTCCGTCCATTCCCACTGTGAGGACGTTTCACCTTGTCCTGTCATATATAATGCGTACTCATTACATGTTGTTGGTTCGTCAGTACTTGTTGGTGTGGGACTTGGACTACTTGTTGGTGTGGGTGTACTTGTTGGGTTAGGTACAGGTGTACTTGTTGGAGTAGGTGTAGGTCCAGGTGGTAATGTCGGTGTTGGGGTGGGTGTTGGTCCTTCCGTTGCCGTTGGTGGTATTGAAGTGGGTGTTGGTGGTATTGAAGTAGGTGTTGG
>VMHT01061614.1_pt1 | contig 30680 bp, 54 predicted proteins | sample 4693611 | NCBI WGS metagenome assembly VMHT01 (sample SAMN12280063, study PRJNA550983) | marine metagenome | isolation source: seawater sampled from same location over 5 years 0.02-0.2 micron viral filtrate | place: USA: collected off the coast of southern California halfway between the port... ... | reverse complement strand
TCAGATAACATGTTAAAGAAGTCTATTGTTTGCTCACTCATAAATTTAATATATCCGAATAATTAACATCGTATTGTGATGTATCTTTTGTTGTTCCAATTTTTGCTTCTAATTCTTTAAAAATTAATTTTACTAAATCTTGATCAGTGTAACTATCGTATGCTTCATCTTTTCTTAAATCTTGAAACATTTGATTACCAATTTTATTAAATGTATCTTCAACATTTGCTAAAATCATAAATTGTTCTGGTGCAAATTTACCATTACTATCGTAAGCATCAAAACCTTGTGCTAACATTAAGTTACTACGAATAATTGATAGCCTAGCATTTTTCATTACACCTTGTAATTTTGCTTGGTATTCTGTTGGTGAACCACTAAATGTTCTTGGGTCTGGTAAAGCACGCATAATTCTTTTTGCTTCTGCTTCACTCATTTGTGCACCTGTGATAGCTTTAATGTATTGGTTTGTTACATCCCATGCTTGTTGTTCCCATTCATAATAATCAGCCATTAACTGTTTATCTTCTTCAGAAATATCACCAAATACATTCCAATCACCTAATGAATCTTTAAAAGCGTTCCACTTAATACCTAATCTTGTTGGTATTTCTGAAAATTCTGGTCGCCATGCTTCTTCTAATCTTTCAAATGCTTGATAATTTTTTGTATTTAAAACAATTTCTTTTTCTAAATCTTGTTTAGTTTTCTTTTCCATTGATTGACCATCGCCACCAATAGTAAATGTTGTGTTTCCGCTATCATCTGTTGTAACACTAATTTTCTTTTCATTGCCGTTCATTACAGCCATGATGTATTTTTGTTTTTCTTCAAATGATAATTGACGGCCTAATAAATTTTCAAAATCACGGATATTTTTAGCATAGGTTCCTTCTTTATCTGGTATTTGATATTTACTTGGATTAGCTAAAATATCTTTAACACTGACATATTCTCTTAATGGTGAACCATCGTCTTTTAATACGGGTTGATTAGTTTCCGTATTCATTACTATCATTTCTTTTACACTAGGAACTTTATCTAAATTTTTTTGTTTGTTCATGTAAAGATCAGCAATAAACTTAGCGCCTTCTTTATGTCCTAATGTTAAAGCAAATGCTTTTTCTTCATTATTTAAAAAATCACTTGCAATTAAATTATTAAAAGTGTCTTTTGCTTGTGCTTCACTTTCTAAAGCTGTTGTTGTTTGTAATTGTTGTGTTGCTCTATTAATTGAATTATCATAAGTATTCATTCCTGACTCTACGCCAGCTTGTAAAATCATTGCAGGATTAATATTTTCTGTTGCTGGTCTTTTACCAGCTAAAGCTGTCATTTTTAATCCAGCATCTAATAACCCTCTCCCTCTTGCTCGTCTTACTGCATCAATACCTAGTAAATTTGCTGTAGGATTATTTGTTAAATCAGGAAATAATAATTTTTCTAATGCACCCATTATGCAAAACTTCCTAATCCACCGAGTAAAGCACCACCCATTAAGTATGGATTAGCCGAACCTGTAGCATTAATCATATCGTAAATACCAGCACCACTAGAAGCACCGCCTAGTATTCCCATAATAGGATTTCTTGTCATTGGTGTTATGGTAGATTGTGATGTTCCAAAAGGACCACCAACACTTGCTTGATACTCTCGTAGTTTTTCGTATGGTTTACGTTGCTCAAATTCAAATCGTTTCATCGCATCACCAAGTTGTCTTTCTGCTAATTCTTCTCTAGCACTACCGACAGTTTGTAGTTTAGCTATATCGTTGTAATCCATTTCACCTAATGCTGGTGCTCTCATTGACATAGAGTCCATAACAGCACGTTCTCTGTTATAATTATCGGCATACACTTGATTAGCTAAATTACCTAAAGAGTCTGCTACCATTCCTGTATGTGCAGGGGAACCATAACGTCCAGCTTGTGAAACGTTGGAGTTAACGCCTGCGGTTACTCTATCCGACATTGTGTTAAATAAATTATTTAAATACGGGTTTGTTGATGGATTAAGAAAAGCACCACTCATTACATTGTCTGCGTAAGTTTGTGATTTATTAAGTAACGGATTACCTTGTGTTGCTCTTGCTTTTGCTAATTGTAACGCTGTCTCTGTTTCATTGGCAAAAGGAACATAAGTTTGATTTGGGTAATAATTAGGTACATCAGAATTAAATAATTCTTCCGCGCGTTGAAATCCTTTTTCTAAATACGGTGCTTGTGTTTGCCAAGGTTCCGTAATTGTTTGTGTTGTTTGCGTTCCTGCACTTTTACTCATTTTAATTCCTTTGTCATAACAATATGTTTAGCTTCATAATCCTTTAATTTTTTTATCCATCCTTTACGTCCGACTAATTCGATACGTTTACAGTTATTATCTTTGGCCCAATCCTCTACTTGTGATGTCATTTGATTTAACCATTTTTTCATATTAGAACCACCAGCTAAGAACCAGCGACATACTTTAAATTTAGGATACTCTATTATTTGCGTTAGAACGGCCGACTCTACTTTATGTGTCCAGCTTATCCATAACTGCATATCTTTTTGTAAGATACCGTCTAATAAGTTTTGACCATTATACGAAAAGTCATCATACATGACCGCTTTCAATAATAACGGTTCTACTTGCCCCCATATAATATGAACATTCTTAGGAGGGACATAAGAAATTATTCTATCCGATGATGATGTATTTGTACGTTCTATCTGTTTGACCATTGTTTGCATGCGTTAAAGTTGCGGTTTGTTTTCCTTGCGCGGACACATACAAGCTGGTTATTCCTGCCGACGCGTTTGACGTTGTTGGCATAAATACAATAACACTATCACCACCTAAACGTTTATCATTTAACGTTGTTGTCGTTGTTGACGCTGTTAAGGTTATTGAACCTGTACTGTTTAATTTTCCATCTAAGGAGTTGTTTGTAACAATGGCTATTTGTCGTCGATGATCTTCTGCTACTGGATTAGATAACGGAACAGCTTGAAACTGGCCAGCCATTATCGTTTTCCTTCGGGTCTTGCTTCGACATCAACACCCTGCATATTCGTAAAGTTTCCATTTACGATAACTCTTAATCGGTGATACCTTGAATTAGTACGTAAAGGACAATCACCTGATGCTTTTACGGTTACGGCACTTCCTGTAGTTAATGTGTCTGCTTGGGAGGAACGAGAGATTGGTGTAACTGTTATTGTCGTGTTTTCTCCGTTCGCGTCTACAATTGGACGTGCGTTAATTAACGTTGATCTTTTACCTTCAGCACCTTCAAACTCTGTTGTATCAACGGTAGCGGTCATTGACCCACCCATAAATTTACCAAACTTTTTAGCGCTCGAAAATCCTGCTAAACCAAGAACACCTTCTTGATAATAATATGAGTCAAGCGGTCTAGGTAAATCATCTAATGACCCTAATACATCTAAACTTTCTAATGTTGTAAATGCTTCTTGGGAAGCTGTACCTATAAAGTCTAAATCTTGCCCTGAACATGTGGACCATGAGTCAGTTGCATAATTATAAACCACCATTTTATTATTAATTGTACTAGAACCAGTAGCACCAGAACCACGATAAGAAACAACATATAAGCTGTTGTTAGTATCAATAGCCGAACATATTCCGTCAAAGTTTGACGATAAGTCCGTAAAAAAAAATTCATCAATTTTACCTTTAGATATGGGTGTAATTTTTGAACCGTTAGTAATTTTATAAAATCCATCTTGTGATAAAAAGAATACATCACTACCTACACTTGCGATTGACTTAGGTGCAAAGGCCCCGATATTATCTGCTACTTTAGAAAATTGAAATACTAAAGGTGCACCAATAAAGTCTGCTCTAAAAATTGCTTTATCTGTAAAGATAACACCAAAACTTTCACCTCCTACTATGCCTTGTATATTACCTGAGTCTGGTAAATCTTGGGAGTCAGAAAGCGTAGTCTGTGATGGGGTAAACGTGGTAGGATCATTTATCCCTGACCATTTTACGCGGTTTGAGTATGTGGTGCCACTTTCATTTGTGTATCCAGCAAAAACAAAGTCTCTTATAACAGCAACATATTTAGCTTTTAGTGAAACTAAATCGGCAAAAGCTGTTGATGTTCCTTCTACAAAAGACTGAATATTATCAGCAAAGTTAGTAGCAATAACTCTGTTACCAAATTGGCAAAAGGACCAAAAGTCACGAGCATTTTCTGTAGTTGAATTATTATAGCCACCCCCCTTGGATTTATCGACAAAGACGATACTAGAATTCATTTGATACAATTTTGTTGCATCACCGCAATAGTTCGTTGTGCCTGATGCACTTAGTTGCGTATGTAATCCTACGGCTGGTCCTGTCAAAGCTGTTGTTGTTAATTCTGTAAATGATGGAAAAGATTTATACCCTTTTGCTAAAGGAATAACATTGTCCACTTTCATGCTTCCTCTATTTTGAAAAGAAGGCATGTCAGACATTAACTGACCGAACTCAATCATCCTACACTCTTAGCTGTCATTTGTAACGGGCCCGAAGAATGTCGCCCAGACTCATCAGATGTATTCGCTACTCTTACAGCTTCCCTATACAATTCTGCCCAAACACCTAATCGTTCATCTTGCATTAAAAAAGGTGCACTTTCTAATAACGATGCATATAAATATAAATCAGGATGGTTAGTTAAAATAGCATTAGTTGTATTGTCATCACTTAACGCTGTTGGTTTAGAATAATAGGCCCACTCAATAGAATATGAACTATCAGGAGTAGGACCAAAGTATAATTTTTCACCTATAATTGTTTGGTAGATAGGTTCTCCACTTGTAACACCACCATAATTTTTTGTTAATTCAAAAGGTGACATATACCGTAAAACTATTTTTGGTGATGTGTTTAACGCAACATATCTAAACTCTAAAAAGTTAGTTGGTAAATCAATATAGTTTTGACCACCTGTTGCGGTTGCTGTTGCTACATTTTCCATAATACGTAAACGTAAATCTCTACCGTGTCTTGCTTCTGCTAATGCAATAAAATCAGGTATGTAAGATGTTAGATCATCGCGGTTTAAATAATTTGCTATTGATGTTTTTAAATTTGCAAATGTATCTAATGCCATTAAATTTCTCCGTGATGTGTTCTAAAATACATAAATTCGTTACTGTTTAATTTTTGTTTTATTTTTGGCCAATCGTTTTTATCAAAAAAATTAATTCCTTCTTTACGCCATTGATCAATTACTATGCGAGGAATACAAGCAACATGTTTCATTATATCACCGCTTTGATCAATGTGGTTCATTTCTATTTTGTTCATATTTAAAATAGGTTCCACATTTTGCGTTTTATAAATAATAGACTTATCTTCCGCTTCGTCATAATGAAAGAATTCCTGCACATCGGCTGGATTAAAGGCTTGGTTAAATTTAGTAAAATTTGGCATATTTCCTAGGTTTTTTAGGGTTATTAATTATTTATTTGACATATAACATTGTTATAGGGTATAACATCGTTATAAACAAAAGGAGTAATTATGGCTTATGTAAATAATGTTTGGGTTGGTCAAACTGAACAAGATAACTACGATGAAGAAATGTATTCAAGAAAAGCTAATGGCCTTGAAACAATTTCTTTTGATGAATGGAAGAAACAAAAAAAAATGCAAGAAGATTTATTTAATCAATTCAAAGGTGGGGAATAATCCCCGTTTAAAACAAAAAGGATAAAACAATGACTAAATCAAAATTACAAAAAATATTAATTAAGTTTGTTAAAGATCAATTTAAAAACAATACTTTTAATGATAAAGTTTCAAATGTTCGTGTTGAAAAATATGATGGTGACGGACAACACGATGTTAATATTTCTTTTTATATTAAAGGTGAAGTTATTTCTGAAATTTTTAATAATACAGAAACAAAAACATTTTTTGTTTGTCACCCAAACAATAAATCAGGTGACGATGCTTCTTTTTATTTACAATCCCAAGGTATGGGTGGTTTTCTTTGGGATAACGAACATCATCACTGGATAAGTGACCCACTTAATAGAGTTTTAAACCAACATAAATTTCTTGCAGAAACTATTAATGGTGATGCTTGTTGGGAAGTTAATCACATATAAATAAAAGGAGGGGAATAATCCCCTCCCCTTAATTAAAATTTACGAAGTAGTTAAATCAAATACACCACCACTAGCTTTTTCATTTTCACTAACAAGTGTGTACTCAACGATTAGTTGTGATTTTTGAGAGTCACCTGTTACTGATAAATCTTGTGTAGTGAATGGTCTTAAATAACCAATCGCCCATTTATCAGACTCTAGGATTAGACAATCTTTTGATCTTACTAATCTGTTTGGAATAACTTTTAATGTGCCGTAGTCACCTCGGTAAACATCAAAGTAATCATTGATAGTACCGTTGTTATCGACAACACTTCTAGTAGCGTCTGCTCTACCATTAAAAGCGTTCATTTTTCTTTTGTTAAAACTTCCAACATGAACAGTGTCAGGATTACCACCAGACTCAAAAATTAAGTCTAAAGCACTTGTAAACATTGCTTCTGTAAATGCTTGTGCTGTACCTGAGTCAGTTCTTGCATTAGTTCCATTACCAGTTGGTGAAGCACCATTTGGTGAACCAGATGAATTAAAGACATCGTTAGTAGCTATCCAACTTTGACAAGAAGCTAATTCTCTTGCTGTTGAACCGTTACCAGCAACTTGGCCATTGTTTAGACCTATCATTGCGTGTTCCATGTCTTTTTTCAACTCTTTGCTTTTATGTAACATTTGGAAGGCTTTCTCCTTCTTCCTCCCTGCTCTGTTAACCGCATCTAAAGTGTTTGATACTACAACAGTTTTATCAGAAATCTGCGTGTAGTTACCTACTCTAGCGGTAGTTAGAGAAGCGTCTAGAGTTGCTTCGTCACCCTCTATTACTTTGTTATCAGCAACACTACTTAAAGCTAGTGTCTGCCATTCATGGTATGTGGAATTAATATTCTGAGTCTTTAACGAAGATAGGAACGGTGTTTCAGTTACCGCTACCATAGAAATAAGATTTGATAAATCTTCTCTATTTCCTACACTGTCATAAGAGTCAAAAGTATTTGTTGGCTGTGCCATATATTTTCTCCTATATAGTTAGTTGATTACGTTCATAAACGCATCTAACATGTCCTCTGACTTGCCAGATTTAGCACGTTTAAAACTTGTGCGACGAGTTTCGTAATTAACATCTTCTTTAGAAGTAGGAACACCAGCTTTAGAAACTTTAGGAACCTTGTTTACTTTTTTTCCATCTAACTTAGCTTTCTTTAATTGATTATATTTCATACCTTCTATCGCTACCATGACGGTACGATGATCGGTTAACATGCTCAATTCTTGATCACTAAATCCAATATCATTTAAATAATTCTTTACACCTAATTTTAGCTTATCACCTTTTACGGGGTCAGCATACTCAGGTACTTTTTCCTGTAACAAAGCGGACTGGGAAGTAACATACTGTTTGTATTTATCTTCTGTCTCTGCTTTTTGTTTTGCTTCTATTTTCTTTAGTTCTGCTTCCGCTTGTTGACGTACTTCTTTCTTTTTATCAGACTCAGCTTTTTGTCGAACGTATTCAATCGGGTCGTCTCTATACAATTGGTCCCAATCAATCTTTTCTTCTGTGTCTTGTTTAATAAAAGATTTTAGTTTTACTGCGTAGTCATCGCGTTCTTTTTTGACCGCTTCCATTTCAGCTTGCGTTTTAGTTCGTTCGGTTTCTAAACCTCTGCGTTCTTCTGCTAACTGATTTGTTTTAGTCGAGTAATCTTTTTGCCTACTATATCCTGCAAGAAGTTCGTTAAGGTTAACTTTTTCTTCTAAGCCATTTACTTTGACTGAATAAAGTTCCTCATTAGCTTCTGCTGGGGAGTTGTCGTCAATTTCCTCTAATTCCAAATCGTCGGGAGTTGGTTCACTTTCGGTTGCGTCTGGTTGTGCTTTCGCGTCCTGTTCAGCCGATTGTGTTGGTGCTTCGTTCTCTGCGGTTATAAAGTTCTCGAATTCACCTAATAAGTTTGTTTTTGCTACTGGTTCTTGAACCGTAGCGTCGTCAGTAACCGCTGTTTCCTGTGTAGGATTGTCAGCCATATTTTACCTATTCTTTAAGTATTGTTCCCGTTTCCATAATGGATTGTATTCGGGTTTGTACGGAGTCAAGCATTTTTACCATCATGTAAATTTTTTCTCTTGCTTCCGTATCACGAAGGGGAGTATCTAATAATTCATTAATTAACTCTTTTCGTAATTCTTTATAAGACTCTTGATAAAGCGGATTTTCTATAATTGCTTTAGCGTCATTAGATCGTTGTATTTCTTGTTCTGGGGTCATCTACCTTTTGCCCTGTAAGAGTAAGTGCCTTTTTTACCTTGCGGTTGTGCGTATGAATCTTCTCTTTTACTTACTTGTGCTGGTGAAAAATATCCAGTATCTTTTCTGTATTGATTTGCAAATTGACCAAGATTTAATTCTTTATTTTTAAGTTTTTTCTTTAATTTATCGTATTCTTTTTTGTATTTAGTTACTGAGTCTGTAGTTATTACTGTATCTGGTTCCGTACCCTTAGTATCTTTGTAACGCTTAACTCTTTTTTCAGTATTATTATCATCATACAATCTTTGATCAAATTCAGGATTTTTAACTCCAAATTTTGCTATTTCATCTATCATTAATAAACCTGATTTAGACCTACCTCTATTTGCATTGTTTAAATTAATTTTAATATCGCCACCTGTTTGCATAGCATCAAGTAAACCTCTATTTTGTAATTCTTGTATTAATTTTTGTCGTCTAGCTTCTTGTCCTTTACCAAATGCTAAAGTGAAATAAGGGTTCATTATTTGACCAGATTTTAAATCGTATGTTGAACCTTTACTTGGCAAAACACCTAACATAGAATTTTTTAACCATCCTCTTTGTTGTAAGTTTGCTAAATATTCTTTGTTAGTCATATTTGCTACTTCTTCATCAGTAGGTATAAAATTATCCATTGTAGTATATCTGTCTGTACCTTCTATTTTAATTCTTCTTTCTTCATCATCAGAAGTATTATTTTCATTAACACACATTGGATGATTGGCATTAGCTGGCATCGAACAAAATACTCCCATATCAAAATCACTTTCAGGTGTATCTGGTTCAGGTTTCATTGGGTCTGTATCAAATTTAAAAGGAGTTGCTGTTGCAAAATCCATAGGGACTGCACCTAATGGTGTACCACTTCCACTAGCAATAGTAGAAAATAAAGATGACTCGCCAAAAGGTGTAAACTGTACCATTATAAAGTTCCCATCTGTGCTTTTCTATTCATCTTTTCTCTTTCCATTTGTAACTCTGCTAGCATTTCTTGTTTTTTTAATTCTAACTCGGCTACTTGTTCTTGTTTTTTTAATTCAAGTTCAGCTTCCATCTTTTCTTTTTTCAATTGCAATTCAGCAATGTTCTTTTCTCGGTCAGCTTGTATTTGTTGTTGTGTAGCAATAAGCAACGGGTTTTCTTGCATTGGGTCTTTAGGCTGTTCAGGAGGAAGTGTTTCGGGATTTGTAAAAAATTCCTGCGGGGATTTAAACCCAGCATTATGAACCATGCGCTCTAGCGTATTGTAGATGTTTTGTTCATTTGCTAATTTACTACCTGACATCATTATTTTTTCTTGGATGCCTAAAATTTGACCTAATATTTGAAGCCGTTGCTCATGGCTTCCTGTTCCTAACCCCACGTTTATTGTTAAATTAAATTTATTTTTCCACTCTCTTGGGTCTATTGGAACGTAATTGTTTCTAATTTTTATTATTTTTTTATAGTCTTGATATTGTGTTGTTAATTTTAACAAACAATTCATTAAATCTTTAATACCTGTTTCGGCAAACACTCTAGCAATTGTTTCAATACGTTGACCAGCCGATGCCATTGCTTCTTTAACACCTGTTGCTGTTGTATGTGATTTTTGTATAGTGTTAGGGTCCAAGCCTTGTTGCATCCTACTAATGCCTGAACGTTGTTCTTTTATTTGATCAACTTTCTCCATCATTGCCAAACCTTCTTGCATAAAGTTTTGTGCTTGTAATGGAACAACAGCATTAGGTGATTTAACTCTTACAATGTTGCCTGCGCGCGATTGTAGTAAGTCATCAAGATTTACTTGAGAGTCAACAGCCAATACGCGTGAGTTGTTCATAAGGAACGCGTTGTCAAGACACTGACGTAGAAGTACACTTTTTATTTGCTGGATGTCCATAACGAGGTCTGCAACACTCATTCCAAATAAACGATGCGGATTAATAATCGGTGTAATAGTAGAAAAAGGAATATATGATATTTCTTCTACATGTAAAATTTCGTTTGTATCTCCTACCGTACAAACTTTTAATAATTCTGCTACACCATCATTATCAATATCTGTTCTTATGTAATTTTCATAATATAAAACTTCGCGCATAGAAGGGTCAGCGCTTTCGTCCATGTAACTTTCTTCATTAAATAAGTTACGACTTAGCGACTCCTCATTCCATGTTGAGTTTGCGTAGTTTGGTATATCTTCTATTTTTTTTCTATCGTACCCTTCACCTATTAAATCACTAACCGTTTTTTTTAATCGGTGTGCAATGTAAGGTGCATCAGCTAAAGTTTTGGTACGTTTAGAAACAAGCATTTCTTCGGGAGGAACGTTTTCAATGCAAATTTTACCTGATGATGATTTACGTCGAACATCAACGTTAAATACAGTTTGGGTGTCTGCCATTTCACCTTGCTCTGTCATCACCATTTTATCTTCAATGACTTCTTCAACGTTAACTACTTCAACAGCATCATCTATTAATAAAGCCTGATATTCTATCTCTGTAAGGCCTTTATAAGACTCTTTGAGGAATTCATCCTCGTATTTATAATAATGCTTTATAAACCCGTTTTTTTGAATTAATGCATCTTTGAACCACGTATAAAATACTTTCCAGCCGTCATTTTCTTTAAATATTATATGATTAATATATTCCGTGGCTTGCTTAGATGCTTCTTCATCTTCAGGACCTACAGGCTCGAATTTTACAATATCGTCTCCTGCGGTAAAGATACGTAATAAACTTGGAAGCACACTTTCTACGGCTTCTAGTACATCACTACTTATAACTTGTGATCTGCCTTCTACTTCATTACCAAATGGCTCTGAATTGTAATAATCTAAGGCTAGGGAACGTTCTTGAACCAGTTTACCGTTTTGATAGCCTAAAGCATCAGTTATTTCGCGTGTAATAGTGCCTTTTAGTTCTTGTTCTTTTTTTTTGGTTAATTTCATTGATTATTATATTGTTGTAGTGTAACAGTGTTATATGACTAAATTTCAATTTAGAAAATTACTAAAATTTCTTGGTATATCCCAAGGGAAGCTGGCGAAGGAAGTCGGTATTACCCGAACAGCCGTCGGTAATTATTTCAATGGCCGTAGGCCCGTGAATAACCAGTTGGCTTGGGGTCTTGGACTCAAAGAACAAATCGTTGAAAAAGATAAACGTATTGCCTTTTTAGAAAAAAAGGTTTCTAAACTATCCCAGAAGGCCCGTAATTAAGTTTACTGGACCAGTCGCTTGACTCGTTCAAGCCTATACTCATATACCTCATTGCATCACATGAATTACTTTCAGGTCCGTGATGAGGTGTTGACGTTTGCTCTCCTAGTTGGTTTTTTTTCCATCGGTATTGTTTTAAACAATTAATGAGGTAGTCTGTTTTGTCTTTATTAAAATAACATCGTTTTAAGGACATCCGTAAAGAGTTTATTCCGTCCTCTATTTTAAGTTTGGGAACAGGTTGTATAAACCATCCTAAATTAGATGCTATCTCCTGCCTGCTTTTTCCTGACCCTAACTCAGTAACCACTATGTCATGCCCAGCAAAGTGATTATCATAAGTATAAGGGAGTTCTTTTAGTTTATTAGCGTAGTATTCTAAACTCTCTCCTGACCCTTCTAAATGATCAATAACATGTATAGCCGAACCTACCTTTTGAATAAAAACAATGCTAAAAGCATCACGAAATCCAATATCGGAAAATGTGGTAACGGGTAACTCTGCGATGTGAGGAACATTAGTAATTCTATTTTCATTTTCCACCATCTGCATTGATTTTGTGTAAATACCGCCAACGACTCCAGCGTCAAAATCTACCATAAACTCGGTATCATATTCTTCTGGGGACATCATATTCTTTAGATTGTCCAACTCGTCTTTTGGTATTATTTTTGTATCTTCTACGGTGTACTTTTTAACAAACCAATCTTTGTGGCCTTTATTATTCATATAAAGGTCATAAAAAAAATTATGCCCCGAAGGGGTCCCGATGGCGATTAGCCATCCCGATTTTTTATCCAACTGGTGTCTATCGACTAAAGCTGGCCGTAAGACCTTATTTAATAAATCTTTATGGAGTAACTGACACTCATCAAGAATAACACCGTCCGCGAAAATTCCACGAATAGAGTCAACGCTATTTCCGTCGGCCCCTAATAGTTGTATTCTTCTCCCCCCTACCATATCACAACGAAGTTCTGTCTCGTGATACGTAGTTCCCTTAATATTTTTTGTTAAAAATTTTAGCGTATCCCAATGTATTTTTTTTACCTGAGAATACGTAGCCGATATTATATAATACCGAGGGTTTGGAAGCTGGCACTCAAAACACTTCTTTAATGTCTCTGCCAAACAAAAGTAGGACTTGCCAAATCTTCTATGTGCAGGAATGACGTTAAAGCGCTTTAGTTTACGATGTAACTGTGCTTGATGTTTCCTTGGTTTGTACGGAATAGTATAAGTAGGCAAAAATAACTTTCTACGGGAAGAAAATTCTTACGATAATTTTTTGGAAATCCACATGTTCTTTACCAACGAAGTTTTAGAACCGAATTTTTTATCAGCCTGTGCTTTAACTGATGCATAATTCTTTTTATTTTTATTTGTTTTAGGTTTGCCAAGGTTTTTAGGCCTAGGCTTATCCCATACTTTAGTGCTCATATATCTCCTGTAAAAAAAGGTCCTCGAATGGACTCTGCAAAGTGTTTAATAGACTTCCCTAATTCTTTTTAAAATTTCCTTTGGGGTGCCCAACCCTTAAATCGGCAGAAAACAGCCAAATAATTATAAAATAGGATTATTTATCCCATCTAACTGGCTAAATACTGCCATTTCTTAGTTTATTTCACAAATTTAAGTAATTTTATTAAGATTTTTAAGTTCTCGTGAGGTTAATAGACTAAAAAGACCTCAATTTTGGATTATTAGACCTATCTCACCCTATTTACCCAATATAACAGCCAATTACTTCTTCTTACCCTCTTTACCTTTATTACTCTTTTTACTTACTTTTATCTCTTTTTTCTCTTTAATAGATACTTTATGTTCAATATGTCCAAGCATTTGAAGTAAACCAGACCAATCACTTCTCGAAACTAACTTTGATTTCTCCACCATCTACCCCTGATATTTCTAATTGATCTTTATTACCATATACTCTTGGTGCTAGCTTGCTTGCTCGGAAGGTTTGAAGGTTTATGTGATGTCGCATCATGTTTACATAATCTCTGTTTGTTCGGCCTGCTTTATTTTCTTCTTTTGACTCGGCCAATGCTTTCTCGGATAGTTCTGTTGTTTCTGCCATCATCCATTCAATACCATCTGCTTTTGCTTCAGTGTATCTCTTACGAAGATCAGGATACTCAGGATTGTTTAGCCACTGCCTAAATGACTCCCAGTAAACGTCGTGTTTCTTTAATGCTTTTTTAATACTGACTCCATGCGCCAATTCATTCATTATCTTATCGATTAATTCTTCTGAATATTTGCTTGGTCGTCCTGTTTTTTCCATTTGTTGTCCATATGTTGACTACAATACCATGTATGCATGTAATCATTACTAAAGATGCCTATATCTCCACAGATATGACATTTTTGATGTTCTTGTTGTTGTTTTCGGGTTTTTTCGAAAAACCACATTCCACTAATGTACTGTTTGACTCTGCGTTTCACCATGTAAGGCTAAAAGTTGATTAGAAAAGAGATTTGCTTCGTCATGGCTGGCAAAACCGACAATTCTGACCAAAACCGCTGGTTCTTCATCATTTGTCTCCCTCATTACTGTAAATTGTAAATTGTCTGGGTCGAAGAAAAGCATTTTTTAGTAAATCCTCTGTATCTCGTAGTTTTAAGTGTCTTTGGGCCCTTAATCTGTCGTATAAGTGCACAATGTAGTCTTTTGACGTGTCGGCATAGTCAGAAACTAATTTTATGTCCTCGCTGGACATCCAATCAACGGCTTGCTGTCTAATTTTGCGATTTTGGTAATTTACCTCAGAAAATAACCCTAATGCGTCTGTAATAGCTTGGATAATCACTGACCGCCAAAGTTTGATCTCTGGTGTCATATTTTCCTTAATTTTGAACGGAATTATAGTGTTAACAACGTTTTACCTTAGTTCTGCAACGTTTGTAACCCCTACATTTATAGAACATTCACTTTTTTTATATTATTGTTTGACATATAACATTGTTATACACTATAACAGTGTTTATAAACAAAAAGGAGAAAACCGATGAGTGCATATCAAGTAAATGAAAAAGTATTAGGCGATGTATTAAAGGCTGTTAAGTTAGCTGGAATACATGGTAGAGAATACAAAGGTGTTGAAAAACATAAATCAAATGCAAGTAAGGACCCATTTTCTTATGTTAAAAATTTATTAACTTGGAATAGATATAGTTTAAAACAGCGTTATCCAGATGATGCTGAAGAATTATATTTTGATATTAAAACTGAAAAAGTAATTGCCCAAGCTAATTCATTAATGAATAGTAGCAATAAAGCACAATTACTAAAAAGTTTGGAATGTTACATGTATCAATCATGTGAAGGTGATAGTACCAAAAAAGGTTGGTACAAAATCTTAGATAGTATCAAAGATCAAATAGCTTACGAACTGGCACATCAACATCCGATGTATGCTGAAGCGAGGTGGTCATAATGACAAGTATAAATAGCCTTAAATTGGCATCAACAATAGCATCATTAGGTAATATGCTTGGAAGAACTAAAGCGGATGAAATAGCTTGGAAAAAGCGTATGCTTAAAACCCAACAAGGTATTTCATTTCCTGCTGATTTTGACTCCCTTCCTGAAGATGAACAATTAAAACGATTAGATGGAGTTATTAATGTTGGATTGGATAAAGATAATAAGTGAGTTTACGCTTTGGGTTGCTTTTACTTGCGGTTTTATTTTTATTATATCTTTTGTGATCTAGGGCCTTCGGGCCCTACTTTATTTTAAAATACTCTATAAGAGTATCTAAACCTTCTCTTAATTTATTTATCTTACGTCCTACTGATTGATCATTAACACAACAATCCCAAATAATACTTTGATGATGTATAGCAAAACGTAAAGCATCATGTAACTGCTGGTAAGTATCTATTTTATCGACGGTAATACTTTCTTTACCTGAATGTACCATAGCTAGGAAGCTGGTATAATTTGGTGTTACTCTCTCCTGAATGTTTGACCTGTCGGCTAAATCTCTAATTCGAGCGCCAGCTAAATATCGTTTGTCGTTACTTTCTCTGTTGATTGGATTTAATAATTTTCTACGTTTGTAGACTACGAGGATGTGATCGTCGATACGTTGTAAGTGTCGTTGTCCTTGGCTTGGATAGACGACGTGAAATTTAGCGTTATCAACGGGACGAATTAAAACATTATGTTTATCATCTTTAATTAGTTGGCTAGAACCAAAATCAGATAACTCAACTTTTTTCTTTTTTCTTTTTACCATGCTTTAAATTCATCTTCGGTAATTAAATTTTCTGCTTTCATTCGGTGAACCATGTCATCACTAATCGCTGTACTTCTCATTCCTTTTTTAACCCAAGGAACCCACTTTAAATAAGCATCATCTTTTTTTATTGGTATAAATTCACTTTCAGGTTCAGACATAGTATAATTTTCCCATCGTTTTTGATTAATCCATGTCGCTACCATTGGAACACCTAAACTTTTACTTTGTTGAAAAGCAGAAAAATCATTGTACGTATCTCTAACTTTATTTAGTAATTCAGTATCCTTAGTGTTTTTAAAAAATGTCTTAGCTTTAACGGTACTACCTTTATTTTTTCCAACGTAATTAAATGACTTCCACCACACCTCAAAAGCCTTTTCATCAATAGTATTATTTCCTTTATTATATCCTTTATTATGTTTGTTATCGGTTGGCGTATCGGTTGGTGTATCTTGATACTTGTCATAATGGCAGATTGTAAGGATGTCTGGCGTATCGGCTGGTGTATCGTTTGGTGTATCGGTTGAAATCGTCGAAAATTTTTTTAATTTATCTAAAAACCGTTGAACTCTAGACTTATCCCACCCCCATGCTTCGGCCATGTAAGTTAATGAACAACACAATTGACCACGTTTTAAAAAAATAGTTTTATCTTTTATGCGGTACACTCTATCAACAAAGCTAGCTTCCAATAGTAACCACATAAATGCACCCTTCTCACAAAACTCTTGTCCTCGTTTTTGTAATGCAGGATGATATAAAATACTTCTATCTATTTTGATGTAACCATTCATAGAATTCGTATTGTCCTTTTTTTATAGCGTTGATAGGTTAACCATCCTCTATCTTTTAAACACATAATGTATCTTGCAACTTCAGATTTATTTTTAAATCCTGCACCATCTTTAATTTCCTCAAAACTAGGTGCAGAAGAATTGGATTGTATAAAATCAGTAATAAACAATAAAACTCTTTTCATATTCTTTGTTAAGGGTATTTTTTGCATATTATGATCACAGTTTGGGCATTTCACGTTAAACTTTCTAAGTCCTAATTTAATTATTGTTGGAAAAGTGGGAAAATCTTATCCAATATTTGACAAAATATATTTTTAAATAAAATTGTCAAATTATCTTTACATTGTAAAAAAGAGTCTATAAATAAAATGTTTGTAAACATTTATTAATTGAGGTAGTTTTTTATGCAAATGAAACTGTTAGATCAAAAAAAATATTTAATTAACTTAAATGCGTTAGTTAAAGAAAAAGGTCATTCTCCAGCAGGCAGAACATTATCTGTGCTTACTGCTGATGCACCTATGGGTTATGGTTCAATGTCTCATCAAACTATTGCAACAATTTTAAAAGGCACTACTGATGTAAAGTTTTCACAACTTCAAGAATTAGCTAGAGTTTTAGATATTAAAATAAATCAAATTATTAGTGATAATATTGTTAAAACAGAAATAATTGAAAAGTTTGATTATAAAAAATCTCATTTTGTACCTAGAAATTATGATGAACCTATTGAAGTTATTTATTTTTTAAATAATGCTTTTTTAAAACCATCTCAAAAAGCATTTTTTTGGGGTGTTTATGATGGTAATAATATTCCTGCATTTTCTCTTATAGACTTTGATCACAAAAATTGGGTTAATGATAAAAAATTAAAAGAAAGATTAATTAATGTTGATGTATTTGTTCAAAGAAAAGCAAACAATATGTTTTATTATGGTCAAGTATTAGAATTTAACAAAGATGGTACTTGCGTGTTTCAATGGTGGAAAAGCAAACACATAAATAGAGACGATTTAAAATTTAAAGAAAACGGCAGAATGGTGTCATACAAAGATATGTGGGTTAATGAGTTTGCATTAATTAAAGATTGTGAATTTAATGCTATTTATCCACGAATAACTACAGCTACCTTATTTGATGAAGATTATAAAGTAGAACAAATATCCATATAACTTTACATTGTCAAAATAACTTGACAAATCTATTTCATATAATTAATTGTTTATGAACATTAAGAAACATAAGGTTTTTTAGTGAGTTACTAATCGCTAAAAATAATAAAGGGGTAGCGTCAACTACCCCTTAAACAAAAAGGACCAAGACCGATGAAATCTAAATCCCAAGAAACATCTATCACACATGATAAGTTTTTACAAATACAGGGTATTAGAACACGACTTGATTTAATTTATAAAGAAATAAATAAGTTACATCTTGAATGTCCTAAAGGTGATTTAAAAAAACAATTTGGTGAAATCCATGACTCAGGCATTGATATGCTTGATAACCTTGATGACATTATTGAAAGCCGTATTCCAAAAGGTAATTCATCTTTTGCTTCAGAGAACGATAGTTACGGGGGGACGATTTAGTGCCTACAGTTCCTTATAAGATTGATGGTAAACGAGTTGCTGGTGTAACGACTAAGATTGGTCGTTATAAAAGTGCTGACTCATTAATTCATTGGGCATGGCAATGCGGAATGAACGGTTTAGATTATCGTGAAGAAAAGAAAAAAGCTGGTGACATAGGTACTGACCTTCATAATCTTGCAGAAGAATACATAAAAGGCAATGAACCATTTGTATCTAAAGACCCTGTGGTGCATCATTGTTTCCAACAGTTTTTAGAATGGTGGAATAATTATGATTGTGAAGTTATTTGGACCGAGAAAACATATACAAATAAAAAATTAAACTGTGGTGGATGTCCTGATCTTTTGGTTAAAAAAGATGACAAGTATATTTTAATAGATTTTAAAACTTCTAAAAATATGTACGGTGACCACCTTATCCAGCTTGGTGCTTACAGTGAATTAATTAAACTTGAAGATGGTATTGAAGTAGATGAAGCTATCATTGTTCGTTTTCCTAAAGACGATGATCAAACACAAATAAAAAAATATTCTAAAAAAGATTTAGCCTTGGGTTCAAAACAATTCAAAAAATATAGTGAATGTTATGAAACCGAAAAATTAATTAACAAAGTAATGAGGAGGAAAGATGACTGAAAAAGTTTTAGAAGCTATTGAGTTAGCTAAAATAGATTTTGAGCCATTAGAAAAAAACGGACAAAATAATTTTTTTAAAACACAACAAGGTGACCCACATAAATTTAGTACCTTGGCAGATATTAACAAGGCTTGTAAAGATGCATTAATTAAACATGGCATATCGATAAGTTATCAATGTGAATATAATGATGGTTTAAATTTTTTAAAAACTACCATTACACATTTATCTAGCGGTCAATCCATTTCATCAACATCTATTATTGGTCATTCTAATTCCACACCCCAGCAAGTTGGTTCGGGTATAACGTATTTTCGTAGATACCATATTCAAGCAATGCTTAACTTGGAAGCTGACTTTGAAGATGACGGCAATCAAGCATCAGGTAACAAAACAAACGAGACTTATAAGCAATATAATAAAAGTAATTATGAAAGAAAATAATAAGAATTTATCTGCTGGTACTCCTGACTCTCAATGGCGAGCAGATAATGTTTGTGAGATTATTACCTTTTTCTCACAAGCGGAATGTGTTTTTTCAGGAGGGATTTGTTATTCACGGGAAGAAGCGAGTTCAACAACACATTCCAAAAACAATTTAACGAGGAGTTATAATGAATAAAGAAAAACAATTTTTAAATGGATTATATGTAAATCAATCACCACCTAATTTAGATTGGTTAGTTTGCAAGATTGGAATAGATGTTCCACAATTATTATCAACATTGCAAAATTCTAATGAAGAAAGAATTAACTTAGATTTAAAAAGAAAAGATGATGGTTCTGTATATGCTGAAATAAATACATGGAAACCTGATCAAGATAATAACCAAAATAATAATCAAAATAATAACCAAGGTTATCAAAACAATAATCAAGGTAATAACCAAGGCAATAATCAAGGTTATAATAATAATCAAGGTTATCAAAATAACAATAACTGGAATAATAGATAATGAGTTTCGGACCTTTTGTTTCCTCCTTTTGTGTTGGGTCCGTCAGATGATACCGCAAGATAAAAATTTTAAAAAAGATTTTTCTTCGGTATTGCTTGATTTAGATGACGTGTTAAAAAAGCATAGCAAAGTTTCCTCCGCTACTTTCTCTTTAGCTATATCAACTTTTTTGACGCGTCACTTAATCAAGACTGCACCAAATGATTACACCGTAATTAGTATTTTATTAGAACCTTATTTTGCTACGAGGAAGCAACAGATACAGGATGCTAAGAAACCTAAAACAAGTAGTTTTAGAAATTACAAAGATGAAAACATATAAATATTTTAGGAGAGTTATTATGAGTATTTTTATAGAATGTGTATTAGAAAAATTGTGGCCAAGTTTTATTAATAAAAAAGATAAGTACAAATGGATAGGCGTTCATTCAATGTCTAATCCTAATCCTAACCACAAAAGATTTACAATATTAAAAAAATGAGCCTAGACAGTCAAATAATAATAAGTAAAGAACATCAACGCCACGTAGCATCACAGCCTTGTTTTTATACTGGTGCTACAGAAGGTGTTCAATGTTGCCATGTTAAATTTCTTGGTGAAAGATTTATGATGGGTAAGCGTGTTTCAGATCAATGGACCATACCTATGCATCATTTACTCCATGAACAACAACACCAGCACAATGAATTAGAATGGCATCTTCATCGTTTAATGATTAGTCCAATGGCTAAAAAGTATTGGGCCACATCACCAAGTAAAAAAATAAGAGATATATATGAACAACAAAAAATTTTCCTTACCTAATCCATTACCCGTAGACAGAGAGTTATTAGCTAAAGCTATTTTTGATGCTAATGAATATATGGGTGAATGTAAAGCTAGAGTGCATTACTTAGAAAAGTATACGAAAGTTTTATTCAGTAAACTTTGCATACAAGAAAAAGGAAACAAGACAGGTAAAGAAGCTGAATGGCATGCTTTTAATCATAGAGAATATTCAAATCATTTAGAAGATTTATGCATGGATGAAGTAGAATTATTTAGAGCCAATGCCATGGTTCTACAATTAACACATCATCAGGATGATCTAAGACAAGAGAAAGCATTAGATAGAGTTAAGATAGAGAAGGGTATCTATGATGTTACCTGAGATTAATCATTCTGTATCGCTTAATGATTTAGAAATAGAGTTAGCTAAAGAGTTAGCCTATCGACGTTATCACGAGTGTGAAACTAAAAATGTGGTGAATAGAAAAATGGCATCACGAAAGACCAATAAAGAAATTGTTGAGTCAGGAACATTATCGGAAATAGCATTTTGTAAAATGATGAATTGCTATCCTGACTTATCTTATCATCCACGAAAAGGTTCTGCGGATTGTTTTATTGATGGTGTTGCTATTGATATTAAAACAACGAAGATGAATGAGGGTCAATTGCTGGTGACTCCAAAGAAAAAATATGATGGCGGTATAGATGTCTATGTATTGATGACAGGATTGGATAGAAAATTTACTTACAAAGGTTGGATGAAAAGTGAAGAAGTTTATCAAGATCATAACATGACAGACCTTGGTTATGGTCCAACATATGCAATCAAACAACAGGAGTTACATGGAAACAACTATAGAGGATAAAGATAAAACAATAAAAGATTTGGTTAATGAAAATAGAAAGTTACGTAAAGAGAACAAGGAACTTACTACCCATAATACTTTTTTAACGGAACGATTAGATAGTTGGGCCGATAAAAATTTTACTTTGAGAACAGAGAATGAGAAACTGAAACAAGACCAGCCAGAGTTTGCAAAAAAATGAGTACATTAGCTAGAAGATTTTCGTATAAAAAATATAGAGATGAAAATTACACAAAGATTACAAGTCCCAGTAAGAAAAATAAAGTAGTAAAAAAATGTACTTTATGCCCGTCTAATTATTATTCAGACTCAAAGTTTGATAGATTTTGTGACCCTTGTCGAAGAAGGGCAACAGGTATCATTGGTTGAGCAATCAAGAATTAATATTATACCACAGGTATCTCAATATCTGTTTGGAGTTAGGCTATACGTGGCCAACAATGAAATACGACATACAAGAAATGGTAAAAAGTGAGTGACCCTGTAAATCATCCTGATCATTACACATCTGGGAAAAAAGAATTCCTAGATATTGCAAAAGATTTTCTATCTAATGAGCAATTTAAAGGTGCTTTAATATTTAATATATTTAAATATTTATTCAGATACGAAAGAAAAAACGGCATTGAGGACCTACTTAAAGCCGAGTTTTATCTAAAAAGATTGATAAAACTAAAGAAAAACAGGGGGTAATCCCAGTAGATAACTAAGTCCTAATCTAACTATCCCCTGCTTTTTTTCCCGATATTTCACAAATCGTATTGAAATGGTAACATTGTTATATGGTTTGACAAACATAGAACATTTTTATATTGTAGATAATACCTAGAAAAGTGGTGCCCAAGGGTGGAATCGAACCACCGACACGAGGATTTTCAGTCTCATGGCGAGGGGCGAGTATCCTGCTTAGACATCTTTTTTCTCGGTATTAACACAAAAGGAAACAAAATGAAATATACGAAAGAATATATTAAGAAAGATGGGACCAAAGTTTTCCATGTTTGCATTAGGATGCAAGGCGTGGAAATCTCTGAAAAATTTTTTGATAAAACTATTGCGGAAAAGTTTATTCATCATACCATCACCGACATAGATCGTAAGAAGCTAGATACCTACTCAGAAAATAAATGTTTTGATGAGTTAGCTATCTTATATGAAAAAGAAAAACTTCCTGAATTATCTGATGAAATAGCACAGATACGGATGGTAAGGAAGCTGGTAAAAGATTTTAGATTATTATTAGATATAAAAGAAGGACCTTTACATCTAACAAAAAAAATAATTAAGCAATACGTAACCAGTAAAAAACATTTAGCACCTACCAGTATTCATAAGCGTGTTAATCGTATTAAACAAATTTATGATCATGCTATTGAAGAACATGAAATGCGAATAATAAATCCTGCTGTGGAGGTGAAGAAGCCAGTTACAGGTGATGATGCGCGTGATCGTCGTCCATCGTTTTACGAATTAAAAATGTTGTGTAAGCATGGGTCATCTGAGTTATGGTCCAGCGTTAAGATTGCTATACTAACATGTATGCGTAAGGCGGAATGGATTAACCGTGAATATAAAATTGAGAAAACAAAGAATGGTTATTTATTAATTTTAGATGAACATAAGACGGTGAAACATATTGGTAAAAGAAAAATACCAATACCAACAAAGGCTTATAACTTAATGATGCGTAATGACTTACCTAGTTATGAAGCATTAAAGAGTCAGTGGCAACGATTGATGGCTAAGTTACAGTTTGATGATCTTCGTTTTAATGACATGAGACATGAAGGTATAAGTCGTTTGTTTGAAAAAGGTTTTCAAATTCCTGAGGTTGCTTTAGTTAGCGGTCACAAAGATTGGAAAATGCTTAAACGATATACTAATTTACGGCCTGAGAACCTTCTAAAAAAATTAAATTAATTAATTGTTTGTCTCGTAAATAATTTTGCTGTGCCTTCTCTTTTGTCATGTTATCTCGACGTGACAAATGAGTAGGTATAGTTTCATCACATTGGCCACACCTATCCATAGCATGAACATGACCCCAAGGACCAACACCATCAGGTGATACATTTAATTCTGATTTTAAATGTGTTGACTCACAACTAGGACAAATAAATTTTTTATGCATACTTACTTAATAAACCATCATCTATCATATTTGTTGGTGCTTTACTAAGATTAATTATATTTTTTATACTACTATCGTTTATCATTTGTCTTAAAAACTTAACAAATTCTGGTGCCATTTCTTTAGCTTTAGCAGGATTAATTAAATACATTTTAATACTGTCTGCCATTAGTTCTTCTGGTTTATTTAAGTAATCTAATTGATTTTTATTTTGCCAACTTTTAGGACGTAAATCTTTTGACATAGAAATCATTTCATTAGTTATATTAGATTTGGGATTATCTTTTAAATAATTAGCATAAACACTTTTATAACTTGTCATATTACCTATTAAATGACCAGTCTCATGTTGTAACACATCCATAATTTCATCTTTAGGCAACATTTTTACATTAGGTTTGCCATCTTTATATTTTACAATTTGATTATTAATACCTAATCGTTGACTAATACCTAACATGTTTCCTTTTGCATCTTCCTGAATTAAAGCATCAACAAATCCTCTATGGGTTGGATTAGCTTGAAAATATTTATAACCTGAACCATACTCATCTGCTAATATCATAGCTAGTCTTTTAATTTCGTAATCAGTTAAACCTATGTCATCTAATTCATTTATTTTAGCAGAAGAATAAACATCATTTGCTAATGGGTCTTTTTTTCCTGAGACAAATCTAGCATTAATAACTCTACCCTCTGGGTCTAATGTGACAATGTTAGGTTTATATTCTGGGTCAATGGCTCTTATATCTTGTAAGTCATATTCCATTCTTTTATCTAATTTTTCATAGATACCTCTTGTTTGCATTAGTTCGTTTTTTCTATTACTTTCTAACAAACTAAATGGTTCAGATTGTTCACTAATAGCTTTGTACTCATTACCTACTGCAACTTTTTTATCTATGCCTGTAACATTATCTGCATAAATCATCGCATCAGTAGTGACAGTTTCAAAGTTAGGGTCTTTATTAAGTAATGACTCATCAAATAAAATTACTTTTTGATCGGCAAAAGGTCTTTCGTTCTGGGGAATAAAGTCAGGGTCATTTGGTTTAGGTACCGAACCATCTTCACGTCGCATTGATTTATTATAATTTACCCATGCGTTTTGAAATAATGTTTCATTAGCTAATGCTGGAATAGATGCATCACTATACATATTAGCATGTGATCTAAATGCATTGTACTCACCTTTAGGACCAAACTGAAAACCATTTGGTGTGTGACCATAAAAATCATGCACAATACGAAAAACATCATTCATTATTAATTCTTGTCCGTCTAATATAATTCCTGATGGTTGTGCTAATGGGTGATCGGGAGGAAGATCATCTAAATTAGTTTTTAAAAATTTTAAACTCTTATTGTTGGCAACATCATTCATCATGTGACCTGATGATACGTAGGGTTCTGGCTTACCTTTAGAACCAATATAAATTTTAGGAATAATACCACCATCAATCATGTGTTGATACTGTGCTAATGTTTCATTTATTAATGTTTCGTAAGATGCTTGTATTTTAGGATGATTAGGTTGATGCTTGGCCCCTTCATAAAAATCAGCTATCTCTTTTAAATAACCTTCTGGTGCATCAACTTTATTTGTAACTAATTGTTTAGGGTTATTAATATTCTTATTGTACGATAAATATAATTGTTGGCTAAATTGATTTGGTTGTGTTCCAATCTTTTCAATAATTGCTTCGACAATTTCTTTTGGTGGCTTCTTACCTTGATTGGCTCTGAACCACGGTTGGAATTCTGATAGTGTAGGAAAAGCAAAAACACCTTCAACTAGATGACCATAGAATTGATCACCAAACTCGTCGGGGTCCATACTCCCCCCTGAATTATACATAAGCTGTGATGTCTTAGCTTGCCAATCTTCAGGAAGCATTTCGTACAATCCCTCTGCTGTATCACCAGCAAAAGCAAAAGGTAAATTAACTGCACCCATTCCAAGGTTAAATGCTTTTTCACCAGTCTCTAATAGTCCTGTGCCTAGTGCTTTATTAAATTGTTGAAAGGGTTTTATAATTGGATTGTCAGAAAATTCTTGGCCAGTAAGAGTCTTGCCTGTATTTACTCCTAATAAATTATCAGTAAAAGGTGTTTCGCTTGCGCCCTGAAATCCTTTTATTGTTCTTAAATCAAGAAGATTGTCGGCCATGAATATTGTCTTGCAAAAATTTTAGGAACCAAGGATTGTCTTTAAAGACAGTCATCAGTCCATTGGTTACTGAGTTAACAACTATTTCCTCGTTGCTATCTACACATAATACATTTCCATCTACGGTGAGGGAATGTTCATACACCACTGCATGTAACACTTCATGGAGTAGTGTATTAGAAAAATCGTTTGGCGTTAAGTCTTGTTGTATTTCTATCTTGTTTGCTCGGTGTTGGTATTCCCCATAACAATCAGTTTGTTTTGTGAAATCAGAACGAACAAGGTCAATGGCGATGTCCTTGTATCCAACTTTAATTTTTGGAGGACACTTCATTTATAGTAATCCTACAAAATACATTACGATTATAATACCTAAAATAATAATACCTATTTGATATTGTTTTTTTAAATCTTTAAACCAATTCCAATATTTCATTCTATCTCCTATTTTTTAAAAAATTTAAGTGCCGACTTTGTGCCATAGCTAGCCGATACAATAGCGCCCCATGTATAAAAATACCATTGAGGTACTGAGTCTTTTAAAGCTAAAAATCCAGCTTCAACGTAAACTTGTAATGGTGGTATCCAAATCATTACCATTGGAATAGACCATAAAATTAAAATCCATTCATCTTTAAAACTATCTTTGGCACCTTTGATAGCTTCAACATCATATTGAATTTCACCTGAAATTTGTTTTTTTAAAATGTCTGTTTCCGCATTTATCTTTGTAACCTTCTGTTCTAGTTTGGCTTTTTTAGTTTGAACATATCCGCCAACTGCATCTTTAACAATTGAACTGACAGGTCCTAATAACAAGTTTAACATAAATAATTTTTCCTTTTTGTAAAAAAAATATCCACAGGATAAAAAAAAATATTTTTTTAAGCTATGCCTTAAATTATTTTTTTGTGTCTAACGGTAACTCCTCATTTATTAGGTATAACATTGTTACATGTGTAACAGCGTTTTTGACTTTAAACAAAAAACATGATATGATGTTTTTAAATAAAAAGGAGTAAGACCGATGTATAAATTAATTGATTGCGGAACTTATGTTTGGTTCGTCAAAACTGATCGTAAGTACCATCATTGTATTTACAGTGTAACTGGTGAATACAAAAAAGTTAGGCGTGGCAATCCTGCTACACCTGTATCTCAGAAAATGAGATTAGCATATCTTATGGGTTGGCCATTAGAAACTGCTGGATGTACTTTAAATAAAAAGAATGCAAAATTTTATTTAAAATTATTTAAAGCAATTACTAAGACTGCACGCATAAAAGAAATCATAAAACAACTAAAGGAGGTAATATGAAAAAAGATAAAAAAGAAATACAATACGTAGGTCTTATTTTTATTGGCGCTGGTTCAACTTGGTTTCAAGGTTCTGACATAGGTCATGTTTCAGTCAAATGTGCAAGATTGTGCAAAAGAGATTGGCAACATTTATTTAAGTTTAAAAGAAATCATGTATTTCCAGTAAACATTTATGATATTTCAGAAATCAAAGATGAATGGTGTTTCGATTATATCAATGGTTTTCATTGTGTCGAAACTAATAAAAAAATTAAGTTATTAAAAACTGTTTATGCTTGTTAAAAAAGGAGTAATGCATGATTGAAGATAAATCTAAACCTCTTAATATTAGATCAACAAAAGAGTTATTAATATTAATAGATAAAGCATTTGATAAATTTTCTTTTCAAGGTGATGGCAAATGGCAAGGCATCACTGAGGAAAATATGAAACAAATGAAACTAACTAAAAAAACTGTTCAAAAATATTATGAATACAGAAGATTAGCTTTATGGATAAAAGAATTTGTTAAAGTATCTTAATCTATATCTTCGTAAAAATGATGAACCCCTATCTTTGTGATGGGGGTTTTTCCTTCTGCCCACTTAGGTTCACTAATATAATCTGCATAGTAATGAGTAGCTTTACCGACATTACTATCGTGCAATCCATCTAAAACATTATTTGCTATATCAACAAAGTCTTTTATATCTCCGTGAGTAAGCTGTTCCATTTTTTCTTTGTTCGGGTCGCCTTCATTCCAACAAGAGAACTGCCATTTCTTTTTGCATACACCTTCTAAAGTATCTGCACTAAACCATTTTTTAGAGTCTAATCTATTTTTAATAACATGAGCAATTGCGTATTGCCCTTCTTTAGTTTCACCTCTTGACTCACCCCATATTGTTTGAGCCATTATTAATCTATCAGACTTGTCCATTCCATTCCCCTTGTTCATTGAGATACATTGGTTGTATCATTGGTGTTTCGTTTATCAACATACCTACTGATAAAATTGGTCGCTTAATAAATAACTTTTGATATTTCATTGCTGGTGCTTTAGGATTAATTAAACAGCCAGTTGACATGGCAAAGTTTAAACTTGTCGGTGAGGACCACCAACTTATATTTGACTGGGTGTGAAAATGTCCCGTAATTAATGAACAAGATAATTCTTTAGAACTACTTAATACATTAGACTTAAAGTTATGTGTTAAAAATACTTTGTGTTTGCTTGGGAGAGTTAAGATGTATTTGTCGTGCCACCGCCAGTTTGCTTTTATGTCAAAGATGTCGTTTAAATCTTTAAGCATGCTTCGAGGAATACCAAAGCGTTCGGCCTTACGTTCAATGCGTAGATCGTGATTACCTTTAAGTATATCCATATCAGGAAATAACTTTTCCAGCTTCCGTATTTCTTTTGTTGCTTTACTAACCTCAAAGATAGGTGACTCCACCTCTGGGTCACTTGGTCTTTCTACTTGCACAGATGCTAAATCAAAAATATCTCCGATTGAAAACACTCTAGTAAATTTCCATTTCTTATGTAATTTTGCTAGAAAGTTTATCGCTTGCGGATGTTGATAAGGCATGTGTAAATCTGAAATTATTAACACGCGATTATTTAGTTTCATGGTCCCCCTGAAACAGTCCTAGTTTATTGACTACTAATTAACTTTAAAAATACCCAAATCCCACTGAGTACACTACCAATAAAGAGAGTAGTACGTATAGCCGACTTTCCTGTGGCCATTTCTTCTTTTAATTTAATTACTTCTTGTCGGTTTTCTTTAACCTCAACTTTAATTTCGTTTAATGTATGTTGTAAATTTTTAACTTGTTGTTGCCACTCAGACATTTGTACTCTCCACTTGTATTTTTTCTATACAATATAAAAACATAGAAATGTTTCTGTCTTTTAAATCTTGATCTATTTCATCTACTAAAATATTTCTTTTTAATAAACATTCATCTTTTGTTTCGAAATCTACAGGTATGTAGGCATTAGCTAAACACATTGGCGGTAAAGTCGATAACTGTAAAAAACAAACCGTGGCTACTATATTAAACATTAGCCTAAAGGATTAGAGTTTTGTGTTTTAATTTCGTCAATTAATATGTTCTGCAATTCATTTTCTTTTTGAACAATAGAAATTAACTTACTGAGTTCATTTATTAAATCTCTTAACTTACCAAACTCTTTAAATGTATCCCCACGTAAATCTGATATGTTTGATTGTAATTGTTGATCTGCAATTTTTATTTCTTTTTGTAATTCTTTTATGTCTGAATTAATTCCTGCAATATCATTTAATATATCATCAGTGCTATCATTATCTCTATCCATCCATTCATCTTCTAATGCAGACATGCGGTCTAATATTTCTACCTCTAAATCAGAAATCTTTTCATTAATAGGAGTTAAGTCTACAGTTTCATTAACAACAAATTCTTTACTTTCTATACCATCAAGGCGTGTATTAAATTCACCCCATGCATAAAAGCCACCACCAATAGCGCCTATGACTCCTATTATAGATGCGTAATTAGTTAATTTATCAATCATAATAATCCTTTAAGTTTTTTTAAATCAATTAAGATTTGTAATTTTTGTACTTTTAAATCGTAAAGTTTTTTGTTGTGCTGGCTTATTGGGTCAGCATCAATGTAATTACCTAATGTAATTCCTGTATAAATATTTTTGTAATACAAACCTAAGTCTGCTTGAATAAACAAACCGTCATTTGGTTCAGTATAAATTTGTTGTGGTTTATAAAATTCGTTTTTAGTGTAAACCTCCAAGGCGTTACTGTTAGAAAATAAAGTAATTTCTTTTATATCTACAGTGATATTATCATTTATATCTATTTTAATATCTTTGTTAGCTACTTCTATTTCATCACTTTCTACTTCTTCTATTTCAGTAACGTCCTCGACGGTTTCAATTTCTTCTTCTAGTAACCCTTGCCCTTCCGTGGCTTCTTCTTCAACGGTATCATCTATAACCTCCTCAGTTTTTTCTTCTACAATTTCAATCTTATCTTCTTCTTCGATGTCGATTGTTTCTTCTTCTACCTCCATTTCTAAAGGCTGTTCTTCTATAGCTTCCTCTAATTCTTCAAAATCAATATCTTCGAATTCTTCAAAATCTATTTCGTCTAAATCTATTTCTTCAAAATCTATTTCTTCAAATTCTTCAAAACCAAAATCAGCTATAGCATCGAGAATTATAACTTCATCAAAGTTTAAATCCTCAATCTCTATGATAGTATCTTCAAAAGTTATTTCTTCAAAATCCCAGATTATTTCATCGAGAATAATGTCATTAATAAAATCATCATTAATAACAATTTCATTTAATTCTTCTTGTATGTCATCTGGTATAGGGGGTATATCCCTATAATTTATATTTAATGTAACATTATCTACATCTGGTCCACGATGTAAGTTATCATAAGTTGTGCCTGCGGTTTCATTATAAACTTCTGCTCTGATTGTAAAATCAGTTTGTGTATTTGAGCCTTGTGTATAAACATTTGTATAGTTTGTAAATTGACCGCCATTTGATAACCTATTAGGGTCATGGTCATTTATA
>VMHT01007937.1_pt1 | contig 30692 bp, 42 predicted proteins | sample 4693611 | NCBI WGS metagenome assembly VMHT01 (sample SAMN12280063, study PRJNA550983) | marine metagenome | isolation source: seawater sampled from same location over 5 years 0.02-0.2 micron viral filtrate | place: USA: collected off the coast of southern California halfway between the port... ... | reverse complement strand
AGCCATGGATGGCAAAGAAGAAAGGCCGTAATGAGCGTGAGTTGACAACAGGTAAACTAAAAAAACCATTCAGCAACTTCAGCACAGACAGTAGATATCACACACCAAGCTGGAAGGCAACGCGACAAGCTGTGCTACAACGAGACCCCGTATGCGTGTGGTGTTTGGAATGCAGTAAACTCACACCTAGCACAGAAGCAGATCACATCATACCTTCTCGAAGACTTGACGAATACAGCTTCTATGATCAATCAAACATTGTTGGGAGCTGTCGTAGTTGCAACTCGCGCAGAGCTTCATATGAAGCCAAGGGAGTACGCTTTGACACTTTCGATGAATGGGCAAAGTTTTTAAAGAAAAAGAATGGAACTAATAGTTAAGCAATCACGCAAACTTCTTACAGATGCGATCACCGCAGGCAACATGCCTGGAGTTGACGCCAATAACGTAGCGTTTGGTTTTCGCAAACAAGCACTAAACTCCTCGGAAACTTCTGTCTCAATATTTTTAGAAGACAGTCGAAGGCTGCGTAGCCAGACGGGAGAGCAAGTCAAGATACACGATGTAGACTACGTAATCTACAACCGCAACTTTGGAAAGGCTATCGAGGCCGCAGAGGATTTAATGGCAGCAATAACTGCGTGGAATGATGTGGAAGCACACAGGCTTTTGACGGTGCGTACCGACCGCAGTTCAAGTGAGCAAAACGTAGATGGCTGGGTGGTTGTGCTCAATACGGAATGGAATGAGATAGCTGGTACGCTTGATCTATTGTATCCGCAAGTGTATTATGTGGAAAGCATGACTTATGACACAACAGGTATAGCTATCGCTAATAACACGACGACTTTATTTCCAAATTGGTCTGCCAGCGTTCGCTTTCAACTTGAGCAGTTTGATCTGACCACGGCGCAGCCTGGTATACTTGGCAACAATTCTCACATTGAGTTTGACATCACAGATGTCTCATACACAAACAATCAAGGCACATTCGGCTCTATACCGGGAGCGCAATCTTTGTTTAGTGTAGGTAGTGCAGCAGTTATACAAGTGAGCACAGTAAGTGATCCAGCTTTCATGGGTGACAGTCTGAACCTGGGCATAGCGCCAAACACTGACGTAGTGGTGTCTCTCCGCGCCAGGCCAGCAAACTCTCTTTATCAGACCTCAGAGTTCACATTTACAACCACAGTAAACTTACCAGTAGTTCAGTCATGATCGATGACCTAAAAGAGAAGTACAGCGTGCAAGTGGCAGACTCAAAGGCTGTGGCTACACAGCAGAAGCCCTTGGATCTTAAACCCATATTTACTCTAGATGAAGAAGGAGAAAAACTTTTTTATCGCGTAGTGAATTACCTTGAATCGTCTGACTTGATCGCAGAGGTAGATGTTATAACGGTGACGATGCTTGCAAAATCACTTGCGCTCTACATTACTTGCGCCAGAGAAGTTCATGATTATCATGACATGATACAGGTCTATCAAAATGGTAGCAGCAATGTAAGCGGGGCGTTTACTGCTTTGAACAAGGCGCAAGATCAAGTATTAAAACTTAGTGCCAAACTCGGCCTGAGTCCAATGGATCGCACACGCATCATGGGCGCAGTAAACAATGTAGAATCTGCTAAATCAAAATCTGCAGAGGGCGACGCTATAGACCAACTATTGTGATTTCATGGTTGACACTTCCGTTCTGGACAGATTGTGGAGTTATGCTGACGACGTAATAAATGACAATATTGTCGTCGGCAAGTATGTAAAGCTTGCTTACGAAAGATTTATTTCTGACTTGCGCTATTCAGAAGCCGATGATTACCCCTGGATCTTTGATCCGGGTGAGGCCGCCAAGTACATCAACTTTATCGAAAGGTTTTGCGTTCACACACGCGGAGAGTTAGCTGGTGAAAAATTTTTTTTAAGCGCATGGCAGGTTGCATTATTGGCGCAGTTGTTTGGATGGAAACACAAGACCAAAAACTACAGGCGCTTTACAACAGCGCACCTGTTTGTAGGGCGTAAGTCCGGGAAGAGTCAATTAGCAGCGGCAATAATTTTAGCAATGGCTGTCATAGATGATGATGGTGCGCCACAGTTTGTCACGGCAGCTACAAAGCGAGATCAGGCGCGGGAGGTGTGGGATGAAGTAGCGCGTTGCATAAAGAATAGCCCGTTGTTGCTGAAAAGATTTAAAGTTCACAGATCAGAAATACTAGGCCCACGGGATGGCACTATTGTTCCGCTTAGTTCAGATAGTTCTACACTCGATGGTAAATCCCTAAACCTAGCCTGCTTAGATGAGATGCACGCTATTAAGGACGGTAATCTCTACAGGGTACTGGCCAGCTCGATGGGTTCACGAAGAAACCCCTTGATGCTTGCCATCAGCACGGCAGGCTTTGTTGTCGATGGTTTAGCGATGCAGTTTGTTAAAGGTGGTAAGTCCGTGCTTGACGGTAAGACTGACAATGACCGACTTTTGTTTATGTGTTACGAGGTGGACGAGAAGGACAAATGGGATGACGAAGCGGTCTGGCCTAAAGCGAATCCTGGCATAGGTTCAAGTATTTCACTAGACTTCCTGAGACAGCAGTGTAAAAACGCAAAGCTATACGGTGGCCGAACCATCACGGAATTTATGGTGAAGCACCTAAATGTATTTGTCGGGTCTGAGGACATATGGATCGAGGACGAGATATGGATGTCGGAGGACAATTGTCAAAGTGCAGAAGTGGCGCATGTGCTAGACGAGAAAACAAACAAACCCTTGGCGTACCTTGGCCTCGACTTAGCAAGCACGGATGACATTACGGCCTTAGCAATTTGTTTTGGCGATGACAACATTGGTTATGGGCTAGAGATGCATTACTTCCTGCCGGAACGCGCAGTGCTGAAACGTCTAGAACGCGATGAGGCGAGCGTATACAACAAGTTTGGAGATATGGAGAATGTACATATAACTCCAGGTAATGTCACGGACTACGATGTCATACGCCGTTTGATCAGCGGCAACTACATTTCCGATGGCCGTGTGTGCTATGATAAAGACAATCTCGCCAATAAGTATTGCATCAAAGGCGTGGCTTACGACCGCTGGAACAGTTTGAACTTGATACGCGACCTAGAGGGCGATGGCGTGCCATGCGATCCATTCGGACAGGGCTTCGCTAGTTTAAGTTTCCCCAGCAAAGCTTTGGAAAAGGCGGCACTAGACGGCAAGCTTTACCACAATGGGGACGAAGTGTTACGCTGGATGATGGGTAACGTCAACCTACGCGTTGACCCTAGTGGCAATATCAAGCCCGATAAAGGCAGATCAGGAGATAAGATTGACGGCATGGTTGCTGCCATAATGGGTATTGGGGAGATGCTTACGTTTGAAGAGAAGGAGGAAGAGCCGAACTTTGAGTTTTTCATGGCTGTAGTTGGCGGAGATAAGTAAGTTAAATCTAACCAATAGCGCACATATTTGCGCGTATGGCTGAAACCAGAACTACTTTATTTGAGAGACTCGGCAATGTGTTCCGACGAAATTCTGATACAGAACGTCGCGGACTGGTACCAAACTGGCTTACTACTTCTCCATACACAGCGGTCATTCCGCGCACTGGGCTGCAATCCGGACAAGACGCCCTACAGCTATCCGCCCTCTACGCATGTGTTTCAAGAATTACAGACACGATATGCTCCATGGAGGTTGGTGTAGAAAGTGTTGGCGCCGACGGTAGCCGCACGCCCCTCCCGCAGCATCGCCATACCGAACTGCTTGGTAGATCGCCAAACAAGTACATGGGAAGCTACGAGTTCTGGCAGATGTGCATCAGTGATGCTCTTTTGTATGGCACCGGCCACGCGCTGGTTATGCCGGATAAATCAGAAATGTATTGGATACCGGCGACCGATGTGTCATACACTGTCGATGAAAAGACCGGACGCAAATTCTATACATACACTGGATCACCCACACCGGTGCCTCAAGAGCAGATGTTGGAGATTAAGGCGTTCCGTGGCCTGTCACCAACACACACCCAGTTACAGAACCTAAAGACAGCTAAGTCCGTACAAGACTTTGCACAGACCTTCTTTGCCAATGGTGGCATGATGGGAGGCATACTGAGCACGAAGGAACACCTCAGCATCGATCAGATGCGCGAAGCGCAATCACGGTGGGAACAGGAGTACATGGGTTCTGCTAACGCGCACAAAGTTGCAATCCTGGGAGGAGGATTCAATTATCAACCGATCACCGTTCCCCTGGAGCAGCTTCAGTTTACGCAGGTTAAAAAGTTTTCCAGCGAAGAGATTGCCAGGATATTCCAAGTACCGCCCGCAATGATCGGGTTGGAGGGGAACACAGCTTATTCCAACTATGAACAACAAGTGTTGCAATTTTTCCAAGGATGCGTGCTGCCATGGGTGCGTCGAATTGAACTCGAAGTGGAACGAAAACTTCTCACTGAGGAGCGCAGCCTCCACTGCCGTTTTAATGTGGACGGTCTGTTACGTGCGGATAGCGCGTCTCGTTCAGACTTTTATCGAACGCTGCTGGCAAGCGGTGTCTTCTCTATTAACGAAGTTAGGGCGAAAGAGGGACTAAGTCCAACAGAAGGAGGTGACAACCATCACATCCAAATCAACCAGATCCCACTTTCATCTATGGATGACTACGCAAACAAAGTAACGGATGCCTAAGTCATATAACAACTATCCACGAACAGCACGCAACCGTGCCGCCGCAGCTCTCAAGCATAAAGAGAAAAACGGCACAAGTTGTGGCACGCCGGTGGGTTGGCGCCGTGCTTCGCAAATATCTAAAAATCAGAAACTTACCCTGTCAGTGGTCAAGAGGACTTTTTCTTTCCTGTCTCGTGCGAAGACATATGATCAAGGCAAGTTTACGGACGACAAGGGTAAAGATATATGCGGCTCTATAATGTATGCGGCGTGGGGCGGCGACAGCATGAAAAACTGGGCGGAGCGAATCATAAATGGACAAAGCGAGAAGCGCAATGTTTCGTCTGCCGTGGAGAAAGGTTTGAAAAACAAGATGGAGAAGCACAATAAAAGCGTGACTGCTCCAACTAAAAAAGCAACTATGCGTATGCTCAAGGCTGTTTTCCGGCGAGGCATAGGCGCATATAAGACTAACCCACAAAGTGTGAGACCCTCTGTAAAAAGCCCAGAGCAATGGGCCTACGCACGGGTGTCGAGTTTTCTGTATGCCTTGAAAAACGAACGATTCCGTAGCGGCAAGCACGACACGGACTTGTTTCCAAAGGGACACAAATTATCTAGTAAAAAATAGGATCTCTATGAACAATTTAGAAAAAAGGTCGATCAACGTCGACATGGAGATTCGTTCCGACGAAGATGGCAAGACCATTGTCGAAGGCTATGCTGCACGTTTCAATGAAGAAACAACGATTGCTGGCCGTTTTGCAGAACGAATCGCACCACAAGCGTTCGATGGTGCCGACATGTCTCAAACGGTTGCTCTATTTAATCACGATTACAACATGCCATTGTCTCGTATGGGACAGGGTCTGGAGTTAGAAGTAGATGAAAATGGACTAAAGTACCGATTTGAACTTGGAGAGCAATCATACGCAAAAGACCTCGCGATCAATATCCGCGAAGGCATTGTCGCCACAAGCAGCTTTGGCTTTACTATCGAGGACGATAGCTGGGAAAAGCGCGACGACGGTCTGAACTTAAGAACCATTAATTCAGTGAATGTGCTGTATGATGTCAGCCCAACTACACAAGGTGCATACGACACCACAGAAGTTGGACTGCGCTCTATGGAAGAAGCGTTTGCAGTTGAAGAAGAACTGCGCTTATTAGAAGAAGAGTCTCGAGGCAACAAGGATATGGACGAGGACGAGGAAGAGCGCCCCGGACATTACAAAGATATGGACGAGGACGAAGACGAAGAGAAGATGCACGGCGACGACGACAAGGACGAAGAGGAACGTCCTGGACACTACGAGGACGAGGAGGACGAAGATGAGGAGGACGAAGACGAAGAAGAACGCCCAGGTCACTACAAGGACATGGGTGACGACGAGGACGACGAAGATGAACGATCACAACAAAACCCTGAGCCGGAGGCTCGTATAAATAACAACTCAATTTCAAAAAATATGAAAGAGAACAATCCTGCCCCGGCAATTATTCAAGGCTTGGGCGATAAAGAAGGTACCGTAAAGCAGCGGTACTCATTTGGTAAAGCAATCCAGGAAGCTGCCTCTGGCAACTTGTCCGGTTTGGAAGCAGAGATGAACCAAGAAGCTCGTAACGAGTACAAGTCTGCACAAGTAAACATCAGCAAGGGCTTCTGTGTCCCTAGCATGATGCTGCGTGCTACAAGCGACACACTTGGTGTTGGTACCACTGATGCTGGCAACTTGCACCAGTTCGGTGGTACTATCGGCACAGTTGACCAGGGATTGGTTGGTGCCTTCCGTCCTAACGATATCGCCACTCAGATGGGTGCGCGTGACGTAGGCGGCGTTGCTGGTAATATCGTATTCCAGGTTCAAAGCGCAGAAGTCGACGCTTCTAAGCCGGCTGAAGGCGTGGCCGGAACACTCGATAACCCAGACTTCTCTGCGGTTACTTTGCAACCAACGCGCTACGCTTGCTACACTGCTGTTTCTGAGCAGTTGATGGCGCAGTCTGCTGGTGACATGGGAGCGTTCATCGCTGCCGACATCCGCAAGGCAATCGATGAGAAGTTCAACGTCGATGTTATCGCAGCTATCGATGCTGCTGCTGATGCTGCTATGGGTGGAACCATCGCTGTTGATTCATCTGCCACTAACGCTGCGGCTTTATCTAACCTGCTCACTTTGGAGCAACTACTTTTAGGTGCTGATGTCCCACTCGAAAACATCCGCGCAGTTGTTGGGCCGAAGGCATACCGTATTGCTCGTACAGTAAGCATGGACACAGGCTCTGGTCTGTTGACTGCTACATCACCACTCGAGCGAATGAGCTTGATGGGCTACCCAGCAATCGTAAACTCAAGCTGTACTAATGAGAATGTATATCTGGCGGACGCTTCGAATTGCGTACAAGCCGGATGGGGTGGATTGAACATTATGGTGGATCCTTACACCTTCGCTGAAAAGGGTGTAATCCGTATCATCACTAACGTCTACAAGGACTTTGCAGTGTTGAACGGTGCAGGATTCGCTGGTCTGTCTAGCTTCGACTTGTCAGCCTAATAACTAATCCTTAAAAACTGGGGCCGGGAATTGGCCTGGCCCCTTTTTTTTCAAATGATAGTAAGCAAAACTCAATCGGCTTTAAGTTATACTGATCTTTTCAGTATCGAGCTTGCCCGCTACCACGTTCGGTCGCTGGGTACAGCTGAAGATACTGTATTGACTCAATATATCAATGCGGCATTGGATTATTGCGTTGCTAGTACAAATCGAAATATCGGGACAACTAATTCGTTTACGATAATGCTTCATCATGAAGAAGCAAAGTATCCCGTTTATTTCAGGGGAATCACTGGACTCGCCTCTCCTCCTGCGAACTTATCTGTACAATACTATAAACAAGACAATACGTATGCAGATGTTCCTACGGCCAACTACCGGTTGAGAAGCGATGTCTATCCCGCCCTGTTAGAATTTGTTGATTTCCATCCAAGCAACCTCAATATGGACACGACGAAGGAGGTATATAAGATATCCTTCACGGGCGGAGAAGCCCTTAGTGCGCTGCCAAAGCAATTTGGGCAGGCGGTATTGTTGTTGACTGGTCACTTATATAACCAGAGAGAATCTGAGGTGATCGGACAGGTAACTACAGAAATCAAGATGGGAGTGGATCGATTGTTGAATTCAATGGAGAAATTCTGATGCGGGCGGGATTACTAAATTATAGGGTCAACTTCAAGGAGCCGACAGACGTCATTGACGAATACGGGGATAGAACTACCACGTTCACCACGTATGAGCAAGACGTTTGGGCTGCGGTACAATTCATTGGATCACCATCTGCTGGTGCATCCGAGGAAGAGCTGGACAACCAGACCGTAGGCAAGGTCAAGATTGAAGTTAAATGCAGGTTCTTTGGAACTGTCGGATCTCTACGTGGCCCCAACTTCCGAGACGTAATCGAGTTCGAAGGTGCCGATTTCGACATCTACGACATACAGGTTATCGGGCGTAGAGAACTGTACAAAATTCGCGCTGAGGCACGGGATGATTTAACTACTGTATCACACAGTCAATTACCCTTCCCAAGCTGATGGCAAGTTTTAGAAGTACCATAGAATTTGATGCCGCAAGCATTGACGGATTTCGAAAGGAGCTGTTGCGACTAAGCAGCATTGACACGAGAAAGAAGTTAGTGCAAGAAGCTTGTAAGAGTGCGGTCAAGCCGTGGAAGAAGGTTATGCGAAATAAGATGTATTCCTTTTCCGTGCAGCGAAGAACCGGTAAGATGGCGCGGTCTATAAACATCCGTAACTACAAGGATGTCCGCACCAACCGTGTTGGCGCCCAGGTCGGCCCTTCTGCTGCTAGGCGTGGCCCTCAAGCAAGCGGCGGTCAAGGCTGGCGTGTCCACTTTTTCGCCTCACCTGCAGAGCAGATGGATCCTAAATTTAAGATTCCCTTTCAACAAGTATACAGCAGTCAAAACGCAGCGGTCACACTCCGCATAGCCCGTAATGTTGACATACTGATTCAATCTCTAAGAAAAAATAACTCAACTCCTGAATTCCTTCCTTAAAAATGGCAAATATTTCATCAAATAAACTCGGGGTATTCATTATTGAACCCGGGACAACTTCACCTCTCGCAGTAGTGTCGGCTGCTGCCGGCACTGCGTACAGTGATGCTACTAACGCAGAAATCGCTGCTTCCGGTGCAACCACCGGCGACGAGGTATACGTAGAAGGCTCTGACGGTGAGCTTATCGGTCTGGCTACTGTAGCTGGCTCTGCCGGATCTTTCACTGTAGCAGACCTCACCGCTAATCGTGTTTTGTTGGCTGCGGCTACAAGCACTGCGTTAGAAGCAAGCAATACGATCAACGAAGTCGCTGCACGCGACGGCTCTGGTTCATCTACAAACTTCATTGCTTCTGGCTCCCTGAGCTGGAACGTAACTGTAGACGGCTTGCTTGACATCGCTACGGCAACTGGCTCTGCTGTGTCGTTAACAGACGTAGCTCGTAAGCAACAGTACGTACACGTTGAGTTTGACACTGACGTAAGCGCAGGCAACAGTCAATCTACTGTAAAGTACGTAGGCCAAGCTTTACTTAGCTCTATTAGCCTTACCGGTGGTGTTGACGACATCGCAACTTATAGCTGTACCCTCCAGGGATATGGCAAGCTCTACAAGCAGACTACTACGGCAACTGAGTCGTAATCTGCGATTTATTGGTAAACCATGAGGGGGTGGGTGTAACTGCCCATCCCCTTTTTTAAATAATCTTCAATGAATACTTTACGAGGAGAATTTGAACTCAACATCCTAGACAAAAGGGAAAAATGCCTTTTGACCCTCAACGCTTTACGAATGTTTAGTCAAGCGGAAAAAATCAAGCTTGATGAATTTGACAAGTACATGCAGGAAGACCCGCTGACCGCTATGCCTATGTTGGCATATTATGGTTACTTGAATGCAAGGGTTAAAGCACAAGCAAAAGGTAAATCAGTTAGCAAAGAGCTGTTTATTTCAGAGGTTCTAGACGAGAATTCAATTGAAGATTTGACCGACAACATTGCTGCTGCAATGGATAACGGATTATCAGAGAAAAAGGGAAACGTGAAAGGCGCGAAGTAAGCGCCGTACCTGTTTCCTGGAAATCGTTGTACCACACATGCATAAGCCTGGGCGTGGAGCCAGGCGCCTTTTGGTTATTGACTATGGCAGAGGCTATGTCTATTGTCAAACGATCAGAGGTTCAGGATCGCATCGCGTGGAATCACACGGCCTCTGTGTTGAGTTTGCTTGCTAATGTGAACTCCTCAAAATCCAAATCTTACAAACCTGCTGACTTTCATCCCTATGAAGTCAATAGCAAGAATGGTGAATTCGCAAATAGGGAAGAGGTTCTAGAATTTGCAAATACTTTTAAGTAAACTATGGCAACGAGTTCGACGATAAAAGCAATATTAACGCTACAAACAGAGCAGTTCACCACTGCTTTGGAACGCGCACAAAGCAGGCTCTCAAGATTTGGCTCTCGTCTGACTCGTACTGGCAGAGACCTTACATTTGCTTTAACAGTACCATTAGCAGCAGCCGGTAGAGCGATTGTTAAGGTTGCAACTGATTTTGATCTTATCCAGAGAAAGATTGGTGCGTTAGGTGGCACCGGCAAAATACGCGCCCTTGAGAATTCCGCACGTAAATTAGGGGCGACAACCGTTTTCACAGCTACCCAGGTTGGTGAGCTTCAGCTTAATCTAAGGAAGCTTGGCCGGACGGACAACGAAATACAGCAAATACAAGGAACTGTACTTAAGTTTGCGCAAGCCATGGATACCGACCTTGGTGAAGCGGGAACTTTTGTTGTGCAGACAATGAATCGTTTCAATGATGAGTTGTCAAACCTTGGCGGCACTGCGGCCCAAGCAGAGTTCGTAACAAATCTATTTGCGAAAGCCACTGCAGAATCTGCACTCGACATAGATAAACTTCGTTCGTCGCTAAACTTCGCCGGTTCTGAATTAGCCCAGTTTGACATTAGCCTACAAAGCGGCACAGCTTTACTTGCTGTTTTGGCCGACAGAGGATTTGAGGCGAGTCGTGGAGGTACTGCCTTACGTCGTATACTTGGTGAACTTGCTAAGGAAGGTTTCACAGGTAATCAAGCCATTGGAGAACTGCTGTCATCTACACGCGGTTTTGCCCAGCAATTAGAAAAGTTCGGATTGCGTGGCGCAGGTTCTGCCAGTGCTTTGGCCGGCTTGCGAGACGAGTTCGATGAACTAAACGACACATTGGGCAATAGCGCCGGTTTCTTAGATCGCTTCCAATCTCTTATTGATGATTCACTTTTTGCCAAATTCCGACGCTTGCGTTCGGCGGTAGAAGAATTAGCCTTGAATTTTGCCGATGATTTAGCGCCTGTGCTTGGTGAAATCATTGATAGTATTACTGAATTTGTCTTAAGCCTGCAAGATCTGGACACAGAGACGAAGAAGACAATACTAACGATTGGACTGTTTTTAGGTGCTCTTGGGCCTTTATCTCTTTTCCTTGGAGGTCTATCTACAGCGGCATCTGGTCTCGTTGGAGCTTTGACCAAATTAGTGCGCCCCCTTGCAGGTATCGCGGGTGCCTCCGGCGGAATCAAAGGCTTGGCCCGTATCCATCCGGCCTTGACTGTATTAGCAGGCGTTTTAGGCACTGCGGCTTTTGCTTTCAATAAAGTGTTTGAAGGCGTAGACAAAGGCAACGAGGCATTTGCTAATTACGAGAAGGGCTTAAGGGGCGTTAATGATGAGTTAGAAAGAACAAACAAACTACAGGGTATCGGTGTAACATTTGAGACCACCGATCTACAAAAGCAAATTCAACAATTACGGGCTACTTTTGACATAGAACAACAAAAGTTAATTGACGCAATTGAGTCACAAGCCTTTGGTAACACTGACCCGGGGCTTCAAGCTTTTATTGATCAAACTCAAGCTAATGTCGATGTTGTCGCAGATCAGATTGTAAAGGTATTAGAAAAGATTCGAAAGGCTGAACAGGACGCTGGTGACCCATTAAATTTAGATGACCTCAAAACAACATCACTAAATGACTTAATTAAGAAGTTCCGAGAGCTGCAGGAATTACGTGCTGAACTCATTGGTATTAATGACAAAGGTATTGCAGATCCAGACTTCATAGTTAACCTTGAAGCATTAGAAGAGCTGGACAAAGCTATCAGCAGGGTTACTTCAAACATCAAGTCATTACAGCAGGACATAGACCCAATTGAACCATTATTTCCGGCAGGCACTTTTGACTTAGGAAGTGATTTTGAATTGGTTGATAGAGTGAATCAAGCACGCATCGCGCTTGGATTAGCTACAGTTTCTATTGAGGAATTTTTACTAGCAAGGGCAGGGCTAGATGCTTTAGAACCCATAGAACCATTACTAGACGAGGATTTCATAGAGTCTCTGAACACAACTGTAGACAGAACAGCACAGGTAACCAAAGAAATGGAGCAACTAGCGTCTTCTACGCTGGCTTTTGGTAACATATTTGGAGACGCGTTTTTAGAGGCGGCACAAGGCACAGAGACTTTTGCTGATGCTCTAAAAAACAATTTAATCGACGCCATAAACAGAGTTATTGCAAAGGTCATTGCCTTAATTATTGCATATTCAGTTTTGCTGTTGATTTCTGGTGGAACGAGCAGTATCGCTACTGCTGCTGGCAACTTAGTAGGGCAAGGCGGCTCTGGCTTTTTCAATTTCATGGCATCAGGATTAGGTGTTCCCGGCTCACGAAGCATGCAAATGCAGATTGGAACTATCAGCGGCTCTGACCTCGCTCTGACTACACGTCGCGGCGTGACCGCAAACGACAGGATCTATGGCTAGACGTTTAGTAAATACCACTTACACCTCTCCCGATCAAACAGATTGGGGTCTCGAGCTGTGGGATATGGCTACGACAAGTAGTAACCTGGACTACATAGTAGACATGGATGTCAACGGTTTCGAGATTACCTGGAGCGGAGATGAGAACACGCCGTTGCAACCACTTATGTCCAGTGCCTGCAAGTTTACTCTTATTGTAAACGAAACGCAGCGAGGCAATATTATGGACGTGGCTTATGGCACTTTGGAGTTTCGCATGTGCGTGCTGATCCGTAAGAATACTGAGAAATATTGGTGTGGACAGATTCACAGTGAGGCTATTATAGAACGCATAGAAGACGGTCGGATATACGTCGACTTCACAGCGTCCGATGGCTTGGCTCAATTAGATAACATTGACTTCAAAGAAACTGACGGCACCGTCTACACCGATCGCTTTTCAGTTCAGTCGTACATCTACGCCATATTAAAGAAGCTACCAAGCATCAGCTTGTGGTATACGGACTCGGGGGTAGGTAGTGTTTTTATGTACGAACACAATCTGAACCAACCAGTAATTTCAGCAGATAGCTTTTCCTTCAGTCACACCGGTTCCGATGGTATTACACGGGGAGTACTGGATTATTTGCATGTAGACCCTAACACCTGGTACTTACGGACACAAGAGCCAGAGATACAGGGCGATGACTTTCGTCGGTACCCAACTACAAAGGAAGATGGATTTGTTTCCTCAAAACTTGTGCTGCACGACATGCTTGCCAGTTTGGGTGCAACAATTTGTTTCTCCCAAGGCACCTGGCGCGTTTTCGATCGATCGCACCTTGATTCAATAACAACGTCCCTGGACAGCTCGTCTGTCATACAGTACGCAAGGACAAGCTCCGGCACGCTCGAAGCAGCCACCTTTACTGAAGACATAGACGTACAGGTGGACACTACAACTGCCAGTTTCCGACAGGGAATTGTACGCAAGGGTCTACAGCCATTCCGCGCAGCCGCGCAAGAACACGTCAACGCAGGAAGCGACCTGCTGTACGCTGCGGGTATAGGTTACTTTGGCCCAGACCTCGCCATACCTTTGTTTCGATTTGAGAAAGGAAGTATTTCTACTTTTCCGTCTTCTGATGCAACAGCAATGTTCTCTGTGGCTGGTGCAACAGGGCTTAGTGGTAATGCACTAATTGACGAGTTAGCAATTGCAAATGGCGACAACGGTGGGCGTCTGCGCTTTCACATAAGCGGTAACTGCGATTACGATAAATTCAAGAATAGCCGGCCGGCAGGAACCATGATGATCTTTAGTTTTGTATTAGAAATTAAAGACAGCAACAACGTGTCATATCGATTGAAACGACGCGTTCGCACGATGCAGCACACAAGCGCCGGAGTATCGAATACGGTAAGCATCAACGGTTCTAGCACTGATTACGTTCCAAAATTCTACGAGAGCGACTTCTACGAGTGGGTTGATTCTACCGACAGCGGCTACAATACAGCTTTAGTTGACATCATGCTTGGCGCTGACCCGTCAGTGCTGGTAGATAACGTTGGTGAATCACAGCAGTTCATGACCCAGAACCCAGAACAGAACTCGGGATTTGCAATGTTTACACCACCTGGAACAAAAATTAAAACAATAGGTGAAGACAATGACAATGTCCTGAAAGAAGACAATAGTGCTAGTAAGAGATACTTTGTGTGGCGCTTTGATCAAGTCATTGACATGCCGGTCGGTAGCGCAAATATCACACAAGTTCAGGTTCCTACTCAATTTATAAGAGAGTGGGCGCCAGACCAAGGCCCAGACAGGAAATACGATTCCAGTGGTTCGGAGCTTGCCCTTGGCTCTGATCTAGGATCGGCAAACTACGCTACTGCTCATAACATAAACGGCTCGTTGGTAAGCGGTGTTTACACCAACAGCGGTGAGCCAATCTGTGTGGAAATGTTCCAGTATTCTGGTATAGAAATCTACAACGGCGACGGCACAAATGCCTTTAACAACGTCAGCATATTCACCCCCTCTTCTGTCTTTGGTAACGAGATATACAGAAGCCCCAGGACTAATGTAGGTGGCTCGTTCACCAATACCGGCACACACGTATACGGGCGCTATTTAGTGAGTAGCTTTTCCGACCCGACTGCACGAGAAGACAACTTCAAAATGATACCTGCGTGGGACAGCAGCGACACGGCTAATCGAATGACCCAGCGTGTGAACAAGAACATAATGCAAATGCGTGATCGTACACGCCAGATTGTAGAAGGGTCTATGTTCTCATTTACCACAAATTCTACCATACTTGAGCCATGGCAAAGATTGCTCACAAAAAAGCTGTCGGGTGCAACAGAAACATTTATCCCTTTCCGTGTCACCCTACGCTTTGCAGACCTAGACCAGCGTCTCACAATGATGCGTCAACGCGATGCCCACACGACAATTACGGGTTCTCATACTGATGATGACAAAGGTCGCATACTGCGCGGGCCTGTAGGAAATGACTTTGACCCTGGCGGATTGCCAGACATCATCGGCCCGCAGGTTGCCTCGATTAGCTTCAACAGCAACAATGAGATCACCGGCTTTACAGTAGCTAGTGGCTTCACACCCATCAACGCTGATCAGATTAGCACGGTCGGCACGACAAATCAATTCGGCGGATCAGGGTCGCTATTCGGTGACTTGTTTCCCACATTCATAAATAGACCATAATGGCTACAGCTTATAAAGTAAATCAGTTTGCGATAACCGCAAATAACACAAGCCAGGAGGCGTTTGCTGCATCGGCTAGTAATACCGTGGTGTCTAGTGTTATCATGAGTGATGCAGCAGGTGCAGACGTGACCTTAAGCTTGAAAAAAAGCTCTACTACTATGCAGATCGCTCAGGCTACAATAGCTTCAGGCGATTCTACACAGTTGCTTTCCGCGCCTATCGCGCTTGAGTCAGGTGACAAACTTATGGTGACTTCTAATAAATTAAGCGGCTCACAAGTGGTCATCAGCTATGTAGAAGACACAAACTCTGTCGCGGGTCAGGCCATTGGCGTTTTATCCGATGTTCCTGACTCACTTGGCACTGCGGGGCAGGTATTGGCGGTCAACTCAGGTGCTACAGCATTGGAATATGTAGCGCAATCAGGTCTCGGTGCGCTAGGTGATCTTAGTGATGCAACGACTACAAGTGGGTCTACCGGGGACGTACTTGTGCGTAATTCATCAGGTGTTTACACTACCAGTGCGAATTTGCAGGAGTTGCGATCTTTGCTCAAAACTAATACAGGTGCAACGACCTTGACGGCTGATGGATCAGGAAGCAGCACAGACGACGGTCGCTTAGAGCTGACGGCTACAGACAGTAAAGTCAAGTTTGCAACGAACTCTGAAATGGAGTTGACCTCAAGCACTGCTAGATTGAAGACGGGGGTGACGGAGGTGAAAATGACTGAGACCTCGCCAGGGGAAATTGATTTTATCGTAGCAGCAGGTGGAGCGGGTTCGGAGACAGCATTTACGGCGGTAGAACTTAATGGTCAAGCCGTAGCAAGCACGGCCTTATTCGATGTTAAAACAGGGACACGTTTGCGCATCGAGAGCAGCACTAATGACTTTGCAACTGTTCGTAACCAAGCAAGCGCAGATACTGTTATTGACTTGCCTACAACTTCAGGCACACTAGCGCGTACTGCTGACGTGCCATCAGACGTGACAGACTTGTCTGACGTGACAGATGCAGGGTCGGGTGCAATCATAACTTCCGCAGAGCGCACTAAACTCACTAACATAGAAACCGCTGCCGATGTAACCGACGCGACGAACGTGGCTGCTGCAGGCGCGTTGATGGCGTCGAGTGCGCAGTTGGCTGGCAATCTTGACGTGCAGGCTAACGAGGTCAACACCACGACAAGCAATGGCAATATAAAGGTCGCGGCGAATGGCACAGGCTTACTCGAAGTGCGGGGTAATGTGGGTGGTGGTTCAGACGACAACCCCGGAGCTATCAAGCTAAACTGTTCTGCCAACACTCACGGCATCACCATTAAAAGTCCACCGCACGTCAACAACGCCACATACACTTTGGTGCTACCAGACGACCACGGCAGCGCAAACCAGCTGCTGAAGACTGACGGCAGCGGCAATTTATCATGGGTCGATGATGCGCAAGGCGTAACTAGCGTGGCGACAGGTACAGGTCTAACCGGTGGAACAATCACGGCAACTGGTACTATCTCTCTAGCCGACACAGCAGTCACTGCGGCCAGTTACACCAATGCAGACATAACTGTCGATGCGCAAGGCAGAATTACCGCTGCATCAAATGGATCGCCGGGTGGCACTGGAATCTCTAGTGTTTTGGCCGACAACGATCCACAGCTTGGTGGCGACCTTGACACGAACAACAAGAATGTCGTATTTGCAAAGACCGGCAATACAGCCAACAGCAGCAACGGTGATATAGTCAAGTTTGGTTCCGGCTCAACCACAGAGGGCAAGTTGCATTACTTGAACAGCGCCTTTGGCGGATGGACGCTTGCTGATGCAGACGCAACAGGCACGGCAGGCGGTGTCTTATTAGCAATTGCTTTAGGCACTGACCCAGATGTGGACGGTATGTTGCTACGTGGTATGTACACGTTAGATTACGACGCCGGTACGATTGGAGACGAACTTTATGTATCTACTACAGGTGGCGACATAACAGCCACAGCGCCATCGGGAACTGGCGATATTGTACGCGTCGTTGGATACTGCCTTGATAGCAGTAACGGACAAATTTGGTTTAATCCTTCGAATGACTTTATTGAACTTGCGTAATGCCCGACATCAGCAAACAAAACGGTATTGAAATGGCAGACATTGCTAAAATCAACGAACAAGATGTTCCATCTGGGAGCGGTGGTACAGCTACTACTACACCGACAATTTCACTAGACGTGGGGCTGTTTGGCAGGGGCAATACCATAACTGTCACAAATCACAGCAGTTATACGAACCCAAACTATCAAGTCATTTCCAAGGTGGGAAGCACCGTCACGGTGCAGGATGCTGATGTAGATCATACGTTGGACACTGGGGAAGATAGCGTATCAGCTACCTTGTCATTCGATGACACTAGCACCACTACGGGCACAAGGACTGTTGAGGTGCGGGCACAGGAATTTGGAGATAATGTGCAGAGCGCAGCCGCAACAGCGACCTATGACATATCAGGCATCCCCGCATCTCGATACATCAGGATTAGAGGTGTCGATTCAAGCGGGTCGAACAGTTCAGCCCGATTAGGAATATGGAATTTAAGGTTTTACGAGAGCGCAGGGCAAAGCGGAGATAGCCACCCCACCAACATGACTAGTAACACAACTGACAGTGACGGGAACACCTACTACACGATAAGCGCAGGTCATTATTATGGACAATACTACCCCTACAAGGCTTTTGATAGCAGCACGTCTATATACAATTTGTGGTGGGCCTTGAGCACAACAGCCGCTAACAACTGGATACAGGTAAAATTTGACAGCACCCAATTCCCAACGCCGCCCACCATAAATAGCTTAGAGTACGGTAACTACGGTTCTGGTAGCGACGCCACTCACTTTGCCGTAGAAACCAGTGACGATGGAACAACCTTCACGCAGCGTGCTATTTTTCCTTTGATTGATAACAACACTACACAGAACTTCCCATAATGCAATACACAAAAGAGCAAATAATTGCTGCCGTCGATGCCACTAGTCCATCGCGTTTTATTCAGCACGTTCTGAACGAAGAATACTCCGAAGCTGTTTTTGTGGCCATGAAGTTATCAAGCGATCAAGACGGAAACCTCACACAGGAGGACAAAGACCTTATCGCTACGTTATGATTGAACGACAGATTGACCTTATTGTCATACATGCGTCTGATACATATGCACGCATGAACGTTGGAGCGAAGTGGATCAATGATTTGCACAGAGGATTTGGCTGGAGAGGTATAGGATACCACTTCGTCATTAGGCGCGATGGCACGATCGAAGCGGGACGTGATGTTGAGATGCCTGGCGCACACGCAAAAGGCTACAATGCCAGTAGTATTGGTATATGCTGGGTAGGCGGTAAGGGCGATGATGACAAACCGGAAGACAATAGAACACCTGAGCAAAAAAAAGCAATGCGCAATTTAGTTGATGTTTTAGTTCATATGTTTCCAAACACTTGCGTAACCGGTCATCGTGATTTACCTGGAGTATCAAAGGCTTGTCCTTGTTTTGATGTAGAAAACTGGTATTATGTCTAGTAATCCATTTGTACTTGGCGCAAAACCAAAGCGCAAAAACAAAAGTCCCGAACACGATCTACAAGTGCGACTCGTAGCTTTACTCAATAGCTACACGCCCAAGCCATTGTATACAGCTACTGTCGGTGGTGTGAGGCTCGCAATACATACAGCAAAAAAGATGAAGGCTGCGGGTTACAGCAAGGGTGTACCGGACATGCTCATCTTTGAGCCGCGAGGTATGTTTGTCGGATTGGCAATTGAAGTAAAAACAAAGACTGGTCGAGCTAGTACATACCAAAAGGAATGGATTCGCTGCCTCAATGATCGCGGTTGGTCAGCGCATATTGCCCATGGTTACGAGGAGTGTGAAGAAGTAATTAAAGCATATTTCAATGAGTAAAACAAGAATCAAAGACACTAAGCTGGGTGAGTTTCTAAAAAAGAAAGCGCCGTCAATTTTAGGTATAGTTGGCGACATGTTGCCTGAGCGCGGCGCCCTGGGCGTTGTGAAGCGGTTGCTTATAAACGAGCCAGGCGTAAGCGCAGAAGAGGCTGCAGCAATAGTTGAAGCAGAGATAGCTTTTCAAGACAACGTGACTAAAAGATGGCAAGCTGACATGGGCAGTGATGTCAAGCTGGCGAAGCTCATACGACCGCTAACACTCGTGGCTCTCATGTCCATTTTTACGGTGACAATGATTCTGGATAGCATTGACAACTATGCCTTCAATGTCAAAGACTCGTATGTGGACTTATTGCAAATACTCATGTTAACAGCATTCGGTGCATACTTTGCAGGGCGCACCATAGAAAAAACTAGAAACTAATGAATGCAGAAAACCTATCTCACTTTGAGTTTTTGATGGTCGCTGGCGCTCTGGTCGGGCAGTGGCTTAAATTTCAAGCAGACTACAACAAGCTCGCTGGACGTGTCCACGCCCTGGAGACTGACAATGCTGAGTTTAAAGCCGACGTCAAGCAGTTGCTAAAAGACATTCAAGAAATTAAACTGCTGCTTGCCAAAAACAAAGTGGAGTGATCATAAGGTCACGTTGTTTACGCTAAACTTGCCAGTACGACCCACTGCTAGTATTGCGTAACCATGTTGCCAGTCGTTTTTAGGTGCGTAATCAGGATGCAGCTCGCCTAAAGTGCCTACCACATAACATTCAATACCTTCTCCACGAGCATTACGCGTGAAGTGCTTGTCTGGCCTATGCAGGTGTCCACACATTGCACTGAGCTTTGTTTTCATGAAAAGCTTACGGGCAGGGTTTATGCCTGATACATTAAACTCATGTCCGTGTAGCAATGTCATATTACCTGCGGTTATGAGCTGGCCTGTTTCCAGCCATTGTATATTTAGGTCATCTAAACCAAGCAGCCTATCCAGTCGAAGCGCAGTTATGCCCGATAGTTGATCTGCATTGTCGCTAATGTATCGTTGCATACGTAATTCATGATTGCCTTCCATCATGAATATGTTTGCCTTTTTAAACTGATCTCTTAAGTGTCGCAGGAACATGTGGGTGGTGTAGATCTCCTCTACAATGTCTGGGGCGTCCTTGCTTTTTCTGTGAGTGCTTACAAGATGGCAATCCATGGTGTCTCCCATAAGGACGACGTTGTCTACCTTCTCTTTCCGACCATGCTCTATCGCACAGCGCAAAGCATCAATATCATGATAAGGCATATGAATGTCAGACAGAATTAAAACCTTGCTTGGCGAAGGTATTTTTACGTTGCGCTTTGCCTTGTTTTTGTATGACTTAGGAATCATGAGGTATTAAATAATATTTTTCGCATATGCTGTATAGATCGTCCATGGTATGATCTATCTGCCACACGGCGTTTTCAATTAATTCTAGTTGACTATACTTTGGTGTAGCCTTACAGCCTGGACTTGACCGCTTGTCACGATACCCTGAGACCTGCGAGGCACACCACAAGGCGTGTTCCTGGTCTTCCTCTAACAGCATGTCGCTTAATGGGACATTGTCTATGTCGTATCTGTGCTCCGCTATACTGCTATAGATGCTAAATACTTCCGCAGTTTCTGGATCATTAGGAGGCCACGTACCTCTGTCACAAAATCTCTTATGTATGCGCACGACGCTTTCTCTGCAGTTTGCAGATTTACGGTAGCCCAGGCATACACTAATCAAGCTGAAGGGCAGGTAACAGTACTCCCTTAAAAACCAAGCAAACAACGCCCTATCCTGCCGGCGCAAGCCTCGCTTTTTAAGATGTCTATACTCTGATTTTACAAGGTTGAACAGAGCAGATACCTCTGCCTTTGTCAGGTACTTAGTCATTTTCAAATCGTAATACAAGGCGTCTTTCACTTTGATGACTTTGTGATGATACAAACCACCTCGTCCTGATCCCTTCGTAATGTGTATTTCAACAGGCCAAAATCGACCTGAATCTGGTTGTCCGTAACCATGCTTTCTAATATGGCCTCTGCAATCATGCGGCATTCATCCTCCTCAATACCGTACATCTCTATATCGCATCGAATGTCTAACTTCATTCCGCTGTAACGTACATGTTTGATTTCGTTCGATATAAAGAATTGTCTTCAACGTACAAACGAACCTTGTGTTTTCTGCCTTGACATGTGATCATGGTGGCGCTCATTGATCGTAGTTTGCTTTTCAACCTGCGCATGCTCATTGCCTTAAAGTTGTTCTCATAGCAATATGCGTTGAACTCTCGCAGCAATTCGTTCTGATGAATAACAGTCGGAGCGCCTTTTTGCTCGGCGGATAATCCGATACTAGCAAAGAAGCTTAATAAGCTGTCACCGTCTTCTTTTAGCATGCGCAAGCTTTCTACCATTCCTTTGGGTCGCACCAATCGCTTACCATTACTATCAGTGTGCCGCAGGAGTGCCTTTGCGAGTGACCAGCCAATTGCAGCTTGTGCATTTTTCTTTTGCAGCTTGTGATGCAACTCACTGTCGCGTTCGCTTTCGCTTATCGTCTTTGTAAACATGACTACGTCCAATCGCCGTGCCATTCCCGGGTCGCTTAATGCGTGACTGAAACCCATTTCATTTGTAGCGACTAAGACGCTTGCCATCGGTTGTATGAGCATAGGTTCTGAGTACAACATCCGTGCTGTGACCTCCTCCTTGCTTACTATTTGCTTCAGCACGTCCTTGTTGCCCAGCTTGTCGCTGGCGTCTCCACATATACACAGCGTGCTACTTGCCAGTTTCATTCGATGCCGGCTGTCTTCCTGTGTGAGCTGACCTAGGGTGTCAATGCGCATTGTGTTAGTTGTGCCAATCAGGGAGCTTATAGCCTCAATCAACGTGCTTTTGCCTGCACCTGCAGCCCCTAAGAGTATGAGCATTTTTTGAGCACGCAAAGGATCGAGTGCAATACTGTTTGCAATGGAAGCAAGAACGTAGGCGCGTTCCTCCTCGTTAGGAAGCGCACGCTCTACGAACTTGTTCCAACTCGCATTCAAAACCTCTCCGGCTTTGTACTTATGCGGTATGCAGTACAAGGTCAGATCAGTTTCCCGATGCCCATCAATAAATAATCCCCTTCCCTCTGGGTCGATGGTGAGTACGCCATCTAAAAATGGTATACCGCGCAACGGGTTGTAGTTTTCGCCAAAGAGTATTTTAGGGTCTGCTTGCGAATGCAGCACCTTTAAAAACTCCTTACGAAATCGAGACATAGCAATATCAACCCTTGTCCATGTAGCTGCCTCAGCAAAGCGCAGCTTCATAGTTTCTAGGTCATTAAGCGTTATTTTGCTATAATGTGTGCTATTCCATATATGTATTGTGCCACCTAAACTAACAATAGGATAGCCAGCCGTCTTTGCGTATTCGATAATACTCATTGCGACGATGGCTGCTTGTTTCTCGCTCGCAACTCGACGAGGATCAAAATCGCTTTGGATCAACGAACGTATTTCCTCAGCTTGCAAAGAAGTTGAGGACGCAAGTAATCGTTGTATCGCAATGCAGGACAATGCTTACTGCTTTAGTGATTCATAAACACCGATACCGATGCCCACAAGGAATAAAATCCACAGCGGGGCTGTACACCAAATGAGCGACCAGTGGACTACATCTGCTGCTGTCAACGTCATCATTAAATAGCTTAGAACAAAAGCTGCTATTACGTGTTGTCCTCTTGTCATTGATTCTCTAATTTTTTAATTCTTCGCCCCTGAGAGATAATCTGTTCTTGCAAAACCTCTATTTGATATTGTAACAACTCCACCTGCGTGTCGATTGGCAGTGCTTGTTGCAATTCGTGCAATGTAAATTCTGTGCGCTCGGATTTTTGAATCCTTTTGGCATAGTTATCAAACAGCCTGTGTTCATTTTTGAGCTGATCAAGAATTAGTCCCTCAGAAAACAACAGCATTGCGTGCTGTCGTGCCTGAATGAATATCTCAAAAGCGCATTCCGCGTCAGGACTAATGAAGTCTCCACGAACATCACAGAATGTAGACTGCATGGCTTCTGTGTAGTAGTCATGCATCTCTTCTAAGAGACGGTCAAAAAGCTTTTTGGTCAGCTCGTCGATGTACATTAGAACGGCAAATCGTCCTGTTCAGCTTCTGCTGGCGCTGCAGCTTCTTCTTCTTTCTTCTCGAAGACGAGATCGTCGGCATTACCCAAGATGACGTCATCAACGTCTTTTCCGCAATATTGCTTAACCATGTACTGATTGTACTCGCTATTGGGTGTAGGCACGATAGTGATTGTTATGTACTTATCGCCATCCTTACCTGTGTAAATAACCTCTTTGTTAACCTTGTTCAGCTTGATTTGAGCTGTTATCTTTTCCGTGTACGGCATCTTTAGATATGTTTTGTATATGTTTCGATATTGCTTTCTGACTAGGGTTTGACCATTGTGTTTCTGGCAGTTGGTTCATTGTAAGGCTGATTTTAAGCTGTTGCAAATCAGCTTTAGGCATCTTGCCACTAATGATCAAGTTTTGAAAATGTGTGTGCTCTTCAAGTATAATCGTGCTGGTTTCTAGTCTGCGTAAGAGATAAGTCTGCGTTGACCAAGACAGCTCGACGTCGTCAGAACTGTCGTCGAACATTTCATCTACCCAATCAAGGTTTTTGGAACTCATCGGCTTCGTCTTCCGAATGAACCGGCAAGCTGTACAGTTTGCTTATTTGCAGTACAGCACGCGCCTTCGCTCTTTTTTCAGCGATGCTAATTGGGTACGCAATTCTTGTGTTCTTGCCACTGCTTTCACCAAACGTTTCTACCTTCTGACCTTCTAGAGTTTTTGCTGTTGCCTTGATGCAGTATTTGTCTTCGCTGACGTTCGTAAACTCGGGGACAGGTTCAAAGACAATACTCACATTGAGACCACGCGCAATCTTCTCGATACCTCGCCGAGCAATGATGTACATACCGTGCATCTCAAAAAAATCTTGCTTGACCAATCCAAAACGCTCTACAAAGCTTTTGAATAATTCTTTGGTCTCCTGGTCTATACCTTTCTTGGCCGCCATGTAATCTTTGGTTTTATAATTTTCTTGTCACGAAACCGTGGCACACCCATTTTCTTCAACGCTAAGTCAGCGTGATAGCCACTTAATTCTTTAGGACACGGAAATTCTTCCGTCCATATAAACATTATTCTACTTCACCTGTGCCACCAAGGACATCATAATACAGGTCTAGATCTTCAAAGACTTCATCTTTGTCCATGATTTCTACGAACCGTGGATAGCCATCACCGTGATCATACCAGGTGTTGTATGCCAGGTAGTCAATTGCGTCTTCCTCCGTCATCTCCTCTTGAGTCACTAGGATCTCAATCATCTTTGACCTTTGGTAGATAATTCTATATGGGGTCGTTGTCATGTCGAGGCCAACTATGGCGTCGTCAAAACCGTCTGCTTTATAAGTCTCCATTATAGTGGCTGCAGTGACATAAGCTGTTGTATCATGCTTTTTTGCTGATCTAGTTGCCGGTCACTCATATATAGTTGATTGCGTAAAACTGCTTGTTCTTGTTCTAATATCTCAATCGCTACAAAAGCTGCCTCACAAGTCTTGCTAACTTTCATCCAGTTGCGCTTCTGTTTTTCCGTCAATTGGTCACGGCCCAGCTCGACCTGGTCTTGCAGAGCTGCCGCAGTTGCCAACAAGTCTGCCCGCACAACACACAACATTTCGGCTTTCATCGTTGCTCTGGATTATATGCTGGTGTTGGACGGCGTTCCAAGTCTTGATATGTCTCTGGTCGATAGACTTCAATCGTCTGCTTTTCGAACGCAATTAAATCATCGATGTAAGACTTTGCCTTTTCTAAATCCGCAAGCCCACCTTTTTGTCTCCAGCGGCATATGTATTTGACCACGTTACCTTCGTGAAAGTTAAGCTTGTTCTTTAAAGCTATCTCAGAGGGTTGCACAGCTAAACCTGCGTAGTGTCTTGGGGCGTCTTTTTGATCCATACTTTTGAAAATAAAAAAGACCCAGGGACGTCTCCCCGGGCCTCGAACTAAACAACATGAACACGATTCTTCCAAACCATACCGCAAGTTACCCTCCTGCGGATGGCTTAACACACATTAACCTTAAAATATGCGAACAATCAAATGTTTAAAATGTTGCTTAGTTTACAGCGTTACTTCTACACTGATCAATAATACGGTCATATGTAATCCAAAAACTTAAGTCTTTCTTGTGTTCAAGATTGGCAATCATCTCAAGATGCGCACGAACATCTTCATAAATCGTTAAGGCAGATGCATATGTGTATTTCTTTGTCTCTCGCTCAAATCCACCTTGATAGAAGTGGCGTATGCTTCTCATCTCTTTGAAGTTATCACCTGGACGACCAATCACGAACCAACCGATGCGACAATCTCTCGCACAATCAAACCAATCTTGAACCGTCATATGCGGCTTGAGTTTCTTGTTGAACTGTCTCCAAGAACAAATACATTTTTGAAGGGCGTCTGCCTCAACCCTGGCATTGCTTTCTTGACCGCAATGGTGCATGACGTTTGCACAGTATTGATTTGACACGCGTATGAGTTCTTTCATATGCAAGTAAATGCTTGGTGTTATCTGTGTAGTAGAATGCGGCATCTTACGACGTGAGATTGTTTTATGCATAGCGTTCTACCATTTGTAGCATTGTATTATAGCCTTGCGTGTCCTTCTTGCTGAAGTGGCCAGAAACCTTTGACAGCTGATGATCCTTACAATTTGGCGTATGGCTCGTATAATATGTAAGACCTTCAAAGAGTGACCATAGATTCTTGCCCTTGCGCGCCTGCTCATTATCAATCGCTGCACGTAAGTCTCGATCGAAACTACGGGTGCGACCATGTGAATCTTCATCGCATCCTGTCAACGCATAGACAAAATCGTCAATGTGATTTTGATTACAAGGGATCTTGGAAGCCCGGCGCAATATTTCTGCGGTGTGTTGCTGCAATGATTTCATCTGCTGAAGGTCATCAATGTAGTTGTCCATGTAATCCATCATATACCTTGAATGTGGTACTCGTGAAAAGCTTTTGCCAATCTTGTGCCATTGATTCTTGCATGATAATGTTTCTTGACTAATGCCCCACCGCAAGGCTCCCTTACCGTCGTGTGCATTAAGAATCGTTACATACTGCTCAATGGTGTCTGCATTTGGCCCGATATTCTCAATCGGTTCGCACTCCAATTGAACCATAATCTTGCGACCACCGTCAATCGATATTGCTTTTCTTACGGGCAGGTCTGTGCGCTCGGAGATGCCGTATGCCAATCTCAACAGGTCAATGTTCTGGAATGGCGTATACTTCTTAACGCAACCGAATACGTCTCTATTGTCTTGGCGAACCAAAGCTTGATACTGCGTTGGCGTCTGGTCTGTCAAACACAAAGGTTCCACAGCCAGTTCCCAATCTAAATTGTGATATTGTGCTATTTCTTTAAAATCCATTTTAGTAAATATTTAGGTCATGATCAATGTGAATGCAGTGATTGTATGTAGCAATGCCAATATCTTGGTGTTGCCACAACTCCCACATTCGGGTCTCAGGTTCGATACGCAGCGTGTACGTATACTCATTCTTGGAAGAATGTAAGAGCGTCATCAAGTCTTGCAACTCACCGTCTGGTAAGTTGAGAATCTTCAAGTCTTCCTTTGACCAGTCAGGAAGCAGGTCAACTGAACATTCCATCAGCAAGATTTCTTTCGCTATCTCAATAGCTTCTTGTAGGTTCTTCGGTTTGAAATCTATGTCATTCACGTAAAAAGGATTTGTTGTTCTGTGCAATATAGCTTGTGACCTTGCGCAATCCAAATTTGCCAAAGTATTTGTTGTATTGTGCCTCGAGATAATCAAGGACTTGTGGATCTTGCTCCATGTCGATAGCGTGGAGCAGTTGTCGTTCTGTTAGTCTCATGAGTTGTTTGCTTCTATTGAGATTTCATACTCTATGGTCACAGACCCGTCACGCCCATCAAGGTTAAAACTTTCGACAGTGTTTACCCTAATCTTGTAGAGGTCTGAACCTGATTCTACGTCTTCACCAATACAAGTGACCACTACTGGAGTGTCATCATCTAATGGTATTTCGTTCAGGGCGTCAACTAGTTCTTTCTTAGTCATAGTGTTTATGTGTTAGTTTGTTTTAGATGTTTCGGTTTTTTCTGGCCCCCAGCAGTCATCGTCATTCGAGTCTTCCCACTGCGTCCAGTAGCAGATGTCGTTCTTGAATGCGTGTTCGAGTATCTCGTCGTCTGACCAGTTCTCGCTTGCCCATTCTTCGTCGAAATCCTTGTGCAGTTCTGCGACCGTGTCGGTCTCATATTTAGTGTAGAAGGTGCCTTCGTGCCAAATCCACCCCTCGTCCATACCTTCTTTTGTAATGTTACATTGTCTTGCGTATCTCTTCTTTGTCATTGTTGATAGTATTTTGGTTGTTTATACGGTTTTTCCATTCATTCTTGTAACGCTGTATCATCCATTGACACCACTCGGCGTAGTTCCGAGCGGAGTCTTTTGGATACACAGTCGATTTCTTCTTGGGTTCATACATCTTGGTCTAAGTAATAAAGTTTGGTATTTGCTTTTGCTTCGTTGTAATCCTTAGTCAGTTCGCTCGTATCTTCTTCGTCACGGAGAGCATCAGCGATACGGTCCAGCCATTCGCATTCTTGTTGAAGTAAAGCGCGTTCGTATCGCAGGTTAAGTACTTCTTGCGTGATTGCAGCGTAGTCCATCTCCGACAGTCGGTTGAGATGGAACTTGATCAAGTCATTCTTAAAAGTAGGCATGATATATGGATTGATTAGTGTTCGAGTATCTTGATATTCTTAGAGCCTTTGCCGGTGATGCCGGAGCATAGCCCACACTTGGAACATAGGCTCTTGTAGCCGGCCTCTGCACTTGCAGGACATTGCACTGCATCGCTCGTAGCGTTCTTGGGTATGACAATGAACGAACGCCATCCGCCTTGCGTCGTAAGCATCGTAGCTTGAACGTCGCTGTGCGCACTGGCTTGGAAGTAAAGCGCATACGGCTTTGCCCATTCTTGATGTGCTTGGTGGGTGTAGCCCGTCCAAGTTTTGGAAGCGACGGCCATAGACCGAACAAGGTCAACCGGGAGCAAGGACGGCTCGCCATACGTACCGAATCGAACGTACACGCCATTGCACATTCGAAAGATTTGCTTGCGCAGTTCTTGGGTCAAGCCGTCGGGCGAAATGCTCGCAGGATTCTTGCCGAGGCTGCGTAGCTGAGAGAGGAAGCCGGTATACTGCCGCACCTTGTGGGTGTAGCACTTACCGTTCCCGGAGTTGCTCGAGAGTGGACAATCCAAGCAATTCTTGGAATCCAATGCAAAGAATTCTTGCATAGTAATCTTGCGACCGCAGTTCGCGATTGCATACTGTCGCAAATCGTAAGTATACGTTTGCACGACGATTTCTTGTGGCGTGGCAATCTTTGCATTGGTGGTCTTGCCACGCGTCACAACGTAGAGAAGTTCGTCTTGAATCCAAGCTACGCGCTTGGGTATCTTGTGTTTCATATGATTGGGATTTCGAAGTTTGGAACGCCTAGGGTGTATCCATCGCGTGAGTCGTGAAGGATGAGCATCGGATGTATGTCAATGGGATTATTATCGCCCCAAACGTCGATGCCCTCTCCGATCACACCTTTTTCTTCTAGGTATTCATATGCTTGTGTCAGGATATTGCCTGTCGCGTAATCGTAAGGCAAGAACTTGGTGACGTTGTTACGTTCATCCTTGATTCGAACCCTTGCACCTCTGGTGTCAGTGGGGCCGTAGAACTGAACATGTATGGAACGGAGTCGGGGGATTGAAGCATTAAAAGGCATAGCGTTTTTGGGTGTTTTGTGTTTCATGATTATTCGTCTTGGGTTTCACCGTCGGAGAGTTCGTGACAATAGCTTGCGAGCCACTCACGTAATTCTTGGGTAGGTAGCCAATAGTAGATGTGTTCAATCATCGCATTGGTGCCAACACATTCTTTCAGTTCATCGAACACGCTACCCAAGTCGGTCTTGGATATGTATTTGTTCGATGTCAATTCTTCATGCTTTTCTGTAAAGTACATAGCGGGTAGGGAAGATTTCCAGTACATAGCGTTTATGGGTTTGATTAGTAATTACTACCTATCATAAATTCCGTTGATGTAGGCTTGAATCCGAAGATTTCCTCGAGGAGTTCTTCATTGTCGTGTCGGATATCTTGAGTGTCCCACAGTGCTTCAACAATGTGAATCTTGCCGGAATCGTAGTCTAACACGGCGACCTCATTAGCAGCAAGGTCAATGCTCTTTTTGATGTATTTTAATCCAATCATAACAGTTGCGGGTTTTCGTTAACGTATTCAATTGCTTGTTGTACCGTCAAGCAACCTGGGGCGCGGTATTCTTGGCCGCACACATGGCCTTTCTTAGGAATCATCACGAGCGTGTTTTGCTCAGGGGCAAACACGCGAATGTGCAGCCCAAGTACTTCTTGAGGTTTAATACTCATGGGGTAGGGGGATAAAAAGTTAAACGGATTGTAGAAAATGCTCGTGCATTTCTTGAACCGTCACCGGGCATCGAACCCGGCACCGTAATCATTGTACGGACTCACCAAAAGAGTAACGGTTAACGCGTGAATATTCTAGTCATAAATATGGAAGCCACGTACAAACAGTGTCTACCAATTCATGCCAGTGCATACGGAATCGATCAAAGCGATTGAGCCGCGATTTGCGCTCAATGTCAAGTTCGGAAAACTTACCCATGACGCTACGTTAAGAGTTTGCAAGCCACGCGGATTTGAATTGCGGCGCGTTCGGGCTTCGTCATTCGGTGGAGTTCCTGCTGAACCTCTCGAGAGATTTGGCCGATGCGACGACGTGGGCGCTTAATAACGGCGCCAACTTTGCTGGTTGCTAATAATTTAGGCATGATTGAAAAAAGTTTTGAAAGATGATACAAAAGACAGCAAGCCAAAAACCTACCCGGAATTTGACTTTCATATACGTTCGTGTGCGCACACTCCAACAGTAACGCACGCGGGCGCGTTAATAATTGAAGGGCGCGGAACTTTGAACGTGTAAACGATGGGCAATAAAAAAGCCCCCGGAACGAATCCCGGGGGCCATGGCTTAAGCAGTTAACGCCGCTTCGATTTGTTTTTCCAGTTCGGCGTGTACATCGTCAATCGTGACGGGCTGAACATCGCGCAACGTCCACTGCACGAGATTCCATAGGACACGCGCAAAGCGTTTGCGACCTTTCGCCGTGTACCCGCATTTCAGTTTCGCTTGTAAGCGTCTATCGAGCGTGCCGGTATCGATTGCCGAACGCCCCAGATTGAAAC
>VMHT01087080.1_pt1 | contig 30699 bp, 54 predicted proteins | sample 4693611 | NCBI WGS metagenome assembly VMHT01 (sample SAMN12280063, study PRJNA550983) | marine metagenome | isolation source: seawater sampled from same location over 5 years 0.02-0.2 micron viral filtrate | place: USA: collected off the coast of southern California halfway between the port... ... | reverse complement strand
GGAAAAGATTTCTTTTCTGATGAACAATTAAAGAAATTAGGAATTAAGCGTAATAACAACAAAAAAGATAAAAAATATGTTCACAAGCAAAAGTAGTGATGAAATTCACTTGGAAGATACAATAATAGAATATGATTATGAATATTCTCACGAAAACGAAGCTAGGGATAGGTCAACTCCCGAAAACACCTCAATAGAAATTTATAGTGTTTATATCAGAAACGAAGCAACCGCTTGGAATAAGATAGATATTACCGACTTTGTTAATGAGTATTGCGAAAACTTACTTGAAGAGATAGAGGGTAAAATAAAAGAACACTATGAAGATAGATAAGAAAAAGCTAAAAGTATCACAATCTTTGTATAAGAGAATCATTAAATTCCTAGACAAAAAGGAATGTGGCTATCCAATTTACCAAAACTATTATAAAGGTGTTGAAACAATACCTAGTGATGTTCAAGCGATGGGTCATTGGTTTGAATATAAGTGTACGGGTCAAGGTGATAGGCACGGAAATATACCCGAAGCAAAAACACTAAAAAGCGGTAAACTTTCAGCATCGTATCAAAGAATGTTAAGTCAAGTTGATAATTTTAATCGTATAATTGATTTCTATGACTTTGAGGTAACCGATACGGGTTATGTGTTCAACAATCCTTATTATGGCGGTATAGCTGATGTAATAGCTAATAAAGATGGTAAAAAGTGTATTATTGATATTAAGAGTAGCGGACTATTAGATAATAAATGGTCTGACTTTGGTTGGCATATTGAAAAGTTTGATACACCCGATTCAGATTCAGCATTTAACATATTGATTCAAGCGATACATTATAAGTATTTAGCAAAGTTAGAGTGGGATATTGATGATTGTCCTTTTTATTTTATGGTATTTTCCACCACAAATGAGGTTGATTGTATTGTTTATGAAATAGAAATAGATGAGCAAAGAATGTTGCAACACGAAACTGATTTGCAAAAAATGTATGTGTATCTCAATAAACAATTTATCCATCTCGAAAAAAAGGATTTAGTAATACCAAATCATAAGGATTGCGTAAAATGTATGTTTAAAGAAGATTGTGAGTTTAAACACGATGTACCCAAAATAAATAAAATTTATGTCTAAAAATAAAAACTCTTTGCTTGTTGGTAAAGCGTGGTTAATGGACTATCAAAACCAACTATGTAATTTTTTGGAAAATAACCTTGTTGAGTTCAGAATGACTTTTTATTGTCAAGATACTGACAAAAGAAATATAATTAACTCAAGACCACTTACTGACAAAGAACGATACGAATTGTATCAAGAAATAAATAACATTCAAAATAGAATTAACTTTTTAAATAAACTATCAAATGGAAAATTGGACTAATTCACTTGTCGTAGCACAAGATAAAATGGAACTAATATCAAACAAAACATTTGTTTTAAAAGAACTTGGTTTTGTTAAGCAGATATTTGACAAAAATTCAGCATTACAAAGATGCTCAAAGCAATCAGTAATAGATGCCTTAACTAACATTGCAAGAACGGGTGTTTCACTAAATCCCGCTTTAAAACTTGCTCACCTAATACCAAGAGGTAATAAATGCACTCTTGAGTTTTCATATATGGGTTTAATTAAAATGCTTAAAGACAATGGGTCTATAACACACATTGAAGCACATTTAGTTTATGAGGATGAAGAATTTGATTACACCAACGAAAACATTTCTCATAAAAAGAAATTTTCTAAAAGCGAAAAAGAGCATAATGCTAGAGAAATAATAGGTGCTTATTCAGTTGCTACATTACCCACAAAAGAAAAAGTATATTGCTTTATGCCAATATGGGAATTAAATAAAGTAAAAGAGTTTTCCAAAGGTGGTAATATATGGAAAAATTGGAGAGATGAAATGTATAAAAAATCAGTAATCAAAAGACATTTTAAAACGCTTCTTGGTGCTAGTGAATACGCTAAAGAACAAGCGTTAGCAAGTATAATACAATTAGAACAAGAAAATCATCCAATAAAGTCCACAAGGGAATCTCTATTGAATGATAACTTGTTAGAAGAGTTTAACGATATATCCTAGTAGTCCATTAAGAAACTATCCTCTACATCACGACCCATAAAATCGTAACCATCGCCATCAAAACCTCGACCTACTTCTCTTCTTGCTTTCATTTTTTGTTGTCTTGCAAGATAGTTTTTTTGTCTAGGCGACATTGGTCTTGGTGCGGGTCTTGACATTGGTCTTTTTGTAGGAACATCAACAGAAGGTCTTGTACTTCCGCCACCGATAGGTGAAACCGCATTACCCATTGAATCAGTCATACCACCACCTTTTGTTGGTGATATATCATCAGTATCTTCTTTGTCCTTTAAATTTACATTGATATTAGTAGAGGTACTTTCAACCGCAGTAGGTGTTAATAAACCACCCGTTCCACTTGTTGACCCGCTACCAAATCCGCCACCGCCACCGCTTTTTTTCTTTGCAGTTGCTTTTGGTTTTTCCATTAGTAAGAAAGTTGCTACAACTCCCGCTACTCCATAAAGTATTTCTTTATTTTTCATTTTTTCCAAATTTTTTCAGTTGATAACCCTTTCCTTTTAGTATAAAATAGGTAACTCCTATTCCGACTACTAAATAAATAATTTCCTTTTGTTTCATTTTAACTCGTTTTAAATAAATTGTTAAACTCTAATAATTGTTGTTGCGGATATACTTTTACACTACCGATTACCGCATTATCGGTTGCGTTTTGCAGTTCATAATTTATTTCATTGTCATTTTCGCTGACTTTTACTATATTGTATGTTCCCATTTCTACTAAATCTGCATCTAGTGGTATTCTTTTTGGGGGAAAATTATTTCTATCTTTTATCGACCAAAATTGACCTCTTACTTTATCTGATGTTTGGTCATCTGACAATCCAAAACCCCACGCATAAATTGTTCCAAAATCTTCATCAATCTGTCTTTTATCTTCATCCTTTCTTAAAAAATATTTATTTGCAAAATATAAACCGACAAAAGCTAATATATTTCCTACTACTATTGCGTATTGTTTTTTATTCAGTTTCACCTTTTTTATTTTTTAAATAGTTTCTACCATTGTATAATATAGTCGTAATACCTATAAAATATATACCATACTTTTCAAACTTACTCAACCCTTTTGCTTTGTAACCAATATATAATAAGAAAGGTGCTAATAAAAAAACATCGTACAATCTTACCGCTTGACTTTTTTGATATTCAAGTTTTGTACTTTTACCCTCTTCAAACAATTCAACCTTTTTCATCATACCTTATTACCTTTTATATCGCTTGGATTTTGACCATACATTTGATAAGCGGTTTGCTCTAAATCGTTTAAATTATAATCATTACCTAAATCGAAATGTACGGGGTCATAAAAATTACTAAAATCTCCACCCCATCTTAAACCCATATTTTTTGCAAGTTGAGGAATACCACTTTCTTCCCAAGCAATTTTTGGACTACCTATTCTTAACCAAGTGCCTAGTTTTACTGCGTTTATATCAATAGCCATCCCGTAATTATGGTATGACCTACCACCTCTAGCGGTAGTTTTACCACTATCATAAAGTGATTGTTGTTTTTCAAAAGTCCTATAACCACTTGTAATAATAACACTATAACCCAAACCATCTTCAACCGCTTTGATAAAATCTTTAAACTTTTGTTTAGCTTTTGGATTTAATCTACGGATGTAAGACCATTGTTGAGCATTTAAACCCACTCTTGTAACTATAAAGTAGGTAAATCCTAGCGTTGCTATTGTTATGATTGCTCTTTTGTAATTCACTACTTACCTAATTTATATCTATATTTCATATACATTTTATAAGATGTATATATTAAAGCTAATGCTACACCATTGAATATAAGTGCTTTATTCTTTTTTACCAAACCTAAAGTCAACATAAGACCGCCACCACCATACATTACATAAGGAAGGTATTTTTTACTTCTTATCACTACGGGTGATAAAGCATATGATTTCATTGAAATAGGGGTTGACTTAAAGTTTAAATCATCCGCTTTAAAATTTGTTTGACCATATCCTATTGAAGAGAATATGATTGGAGTGTCAAGCGATGGTACTTCTAGTTGAAAGTTGCCATCTATATCAGTAGATGTGCCTTGTGTCTGATTGTCGGCTATAACAACATTTCCAAAAGGTATTCCTTCACCCTTTTCTAAATCATAAAAATTACCTTGTATTACTTGTGCCATTTATTTCATTATAACGATGCCACCTAAAAAGCCAACACCAATTAAAAAACCTTTCTTTTCGTACCATTTTGTAGGATTGTCAATAACTACATTTTGCATATTGACCACCCTAGAATATGGGTTTTCATTACTTATTTTTACAATAGGGGATGGTTTTTTAAACCAACCATTCTTTTTATACCCTATTGTTATTTTCATATCATTATTAAAGTAGATACTATCTAATTTAACCCCTCTATTTTTAACGATACCACTTAAACCATACCATTTGTCATAAAGACCAAACTTCTTTAATGTATCGCTTTGAAAAGGTATAAAAACGCTATCCACGATTGTTTGTGTAACAACGCTTACTTGCGAATTAACCTTTTTCAAATTATCTATTTCTAACAAGTTCATTTCAATCGCATCTTTTTGTGATAAAATGATTTGTTCTTGTTCTGAAATAAGTAAACCTTGCTTATCAACCATTGTGATAAACTCGGTTTGTTTAAGGTCAAGTTTTTTGACTTGTTCCTTATAATTTTTTATGTCTGCTCGTAAAGTTAATGCGTAAGTGATTAAACCTAGCAATAACAATACAAGCAACCATTTTACCTTCTCCATTATCTTATTACTTTTTTAGAAAGCAACAATATGCTAGTAAACCGATAATGATAAGATTGTGAACATTTTGACCACCTAAAAAGGTATCGGGATTCTTAATATCAAACATTACATTTAATTTTAATTGTTAATAATTCAGTTAAACATCAGCACCATACTACTATAATGTTGCTACTACACTCTTCTCACTTTTTCTTATAGCTTACTAAACCACTTTTTAATTTGGTTTTAACATAAGTTTTACCATTGTGAGTAAACGATTTAGCACCGCTTTTTTTTGCTTTTAGCATCTTTGAAAAATATGCGTTCATCTTCTTTGCCATAATTTCTATTTTAATTGTTTTTTAAGTTCTTTAATTTCTAAATAATCACGATATGCTCTTAAACTAAAGGATGTTATTAGAGCAACCGCTACTAAACCACCTAAAGTAAAAAGACCTTTCGTTCCTATTGCATTTACCTCTTCCATATTATAGTTTCTTTATAAGATATATTATATCATCAAACACTCTACTTACATCCAATATTTTGCCTTCAAATTCACCCCTTCCTTTGAGTTCATTTTGTATAGCATCTTGTATTATTGGCATCCATTGTCTATGGTCTTGCACATCCTCTATAATGTAATAACCACCCTTTTTAAGTTGAGGAAAAAACTTTACAAATGATTTTTCAACATCTTCTATCTTATTAGACCCATCATCAATTATAAAGTCAAATTTGCCATTCACCTTGAGGTCTATGTCAGTAGCATCAGCCTCTATCAATGTGATATTTTCTTGTTTACGACAATATCTGCCTTCAATGGTTTGTTCATATCCAAGATTTATGTCAATACCAACTATCTCGGCTTCGGGAAAACAATCCGACCAAGCCATAATTGACCCAAAAGCATCTACCCCTATTTCCATTATTCTTAATTTGTCATCTAACTTATCGTGCATCAACTCATCATATATTTTCCCGTAGGTATGATAAGTATTCTTATCTGTTAGATTTCCATAAAAATTTAATCGTTCACTTACTACACTATTCATTTTTTAAAATTTAATTGGTTACTTGTTAATTTCCTCTTTTCCGTAGCAAACACATTTGTTAACTACTTTTTCTTTTTTGTTTGTTGCATATTCTCCTACATTACCAACTACATATATACCCAATACCCATTTGATAAAGTCCGCCCAACCATCAAAATTAGCTTTATCTATAAAAACCATTATTGTTGCAATTATCAAAAGTATAACCGCTAATAACATTTTTCTACCGCCTAACTTCTCTTTCAACTTCTCCATTTGTTTTTATTTTACTCTTTACCCAATTTGTTGTTTTAGGTAAAAAGGGTTTATATTCTATTCCTTTGTTTTTGGCTCGTTTTTTACGATACCTTATTACCAATGGTGGAATAAACCAAAATATCATCCCTTCCAAAGTTTACACCATCCGTTAGGGTTAATCTCACCCCGCATTTGGCTACAAATATATTTTTTGTTGTATGTTCTTAAATATTGAAACATACAATTACCACAATTTTCTTTACTACCTACCGCTATATCCGAATATTCAGCAACCGCTTTACTCATTTTATATGGTGCAGTCGATTGACCTAAAATATACCATAACAAAGGTATTTCCTTTCTTTTATCTTTAGGTAAACGCATAAAGTCCAATATGATAGCTTTTATATCATCGGGTGCTTTAGCGTATGCCTTTTGGTATTGACCATCTATTTTTTTAATGCTCATTGTTTATCTTTTGCCATTTAACAAATCTTCCCTTGCTATCCCTTTTCACCTTAAACTCATTACGAGCAATACCCCCGCCTAGCTTTTCACCTTTTTCAAATCTTACCCTTTGGTCATCTTCCATTTCCTTGCAAACTTTTTTGAGTTCCTTTCTCAATGTGTAAGCAACCGCAAGGTCATCTATAAATTTTATTATCTTTGCACCTATTTTTTTCACCTTACCAAACATTACCTTCTTTTTAATAATTCGTTTTCCTTTTCTAAAAATTCAACTTTTACACGCAACTCACTAACTTCTTTGGTTAGTTCTAGCACTTGATTACGCAATTCATCCTTTTCATCGGCTGAAACGGACAAAAGTTTTTCTAAATTTTTAACTCTATCTTTCAAATCATCTCTAAATTGCACCCTATCACTATTTTCGTGTTGCCATTTTTTTGCTTCCGCTTTAGATTTAATTCTCAACGAAAAGAATTGCCATATTCCCGCAGTTCCAAGAACTCCAATCAATGTTACTAATAGTTGAGAAAGGTCAATATCCATTATTCAGTTGGCTCTAATGAAGAATGGTGAGTAATTATCTTTCCTCTTCTAATAACATAAGTATATCTTGCTTCCACTTCCACTTCAATACCTCTTTCTTCAAAAGTAAAAGTATATAACCCACTACAAGTAGCAAATTCAGTTGCTCTATCTACAAAGTTTACATTTTCGGTAATGGTACAACGCAAATTCTCTTTATCAACAAATTCTACAAAATAGTCGAATATTTCAGCTTTTCCGACCAAAAAAGGGTCAAAAGTTGCCAATAATACCGCATTTCTGTCATAAAAGTTAACCATTGCTTTCGGGTCTTTCATCCCAATAGTTTCAGTCCATCTTTGTACTATTCTTAAAGGTTTATCCATCTTTTCTTTTTTTTACCATAATAATTTATCAGCATAATAACCCGCACTTCCTCTTACCTTTCGGTCTTTTTCGTGCCTTTGCTTGTATGCCCTTCTTCTTTTATCTGCAAATGCTTTTCCTTTTTTTTGTGTCCAAGTAGGAAAATCATTATATCCTATCGCACCTACCGATGCTACTTTTTTACCATTTTTAAAAACATCAATTTTTTTGCCTTTTCTTGTTGATGGTTTAACCACCACACCAAGTTTTTTGGCTTGTATAAAAGTATGTCTTTTTATTTTATATTTCATTGTAGTTCAATAATGTATAAGTAAAACTATTTCCCCACTCATCTTTTGCAACCTTACAAATTGTCATAAATTCGTAAAAATCCTTTGCTTTTTTAAACACTTGACATCCCGCACTCCATTTATCAACCCTATAACTTTCAGTATGAGGATTGCTACGATGAAAATTTATACCAAAAAATCCTTTATCTATTGTAGATTCATTATAATCAAGAATCATATCTTTATTGTCATCACGATAAACTTCAACTTCTTTATTTTGCACTAAAGAATCATATTTGCCTTGATGTTGTCCTATTTTCCACCCACCTTTGTATTGATTTGGCTTTAAAACCGCAGTACCTTTAGCGTTCATTGGGTTTTTTAACCAATATGCACCCGCATCAGTAGTTATTCTGTATTCACGATGCGACCACACTCCCGAATGATTTTTGAATATGATATAAAGATAGTCATCAAAAGAGTTGGTAGCTTTAACACCCATACGAACACCAATAATGTTAAGATTAAAGTTATCCTTCTCATAAAAAGCATAACCCTTATCTTTCAAAGCGTTCTTAAATATTATTTTAACAACCTTACTATCCATTATATATTAAATTTACCAAAAACCATTTGTGCTACAATATATACATCAGTTGGGTTATTACTACTTTGACCCGCTACCGCAAGTGTATAAATTCGATTTGGTAATAGTCCTCTTTCTTGTTTAAAACTTGTTCCAAATGTTGTTGTTGTAGGGGTTACATTTACTAATACTTCATTACTATCTATTACATTCATTGTTGCAGTTGTATTACCCGCACTTATTTCATCGCTTTCTAAAAGAAGCAAAGTGATTTTATCTCCCGCAGTTGCACCCGTAACAAAGCCATAAACATTTATGTAAGAAATAGTTGGTGTAGTTCTTTGTGATGTTTGAAAGAAACTCAAATCATCAATACTATTGTCTAAATTCAAAGTAATTGTATTACTTGAAATGCTAAATACTTGTGCATTTAATGTTGACCCTTTTACCGAGAATAATCTACAAGTTGTTGCAGAAAGTGTAGTGTTCAGTTGTCCTTGAACTTTAAACACACCATTATTGTCATTAACAAATGATAACCCCCCTTTATTTATTGATTGTATATTTATAGCCATCTTTAAGTTGTCCTAATACCTTTTCCTAATAATAAGTTTGTATTTATACCTACCCCTCTAATTGCAGACCCACCCGAATCATTTTTAATGGTCAACATATATGCTTTTTGTGGGTCTAATTCTATTGCGGTGCTAATAGTAAGATACAATTCAAGAAATATACTATTGGGTACAGATGCGGGTACTGTATATGTCGCTAAAGTAGATTTTGTAGTCCATACCGCACTTGCTTGAGAACTACCTAAATCAGCTTCTATTAAAACTAAATCATATTTTTCACCCGTTGAAAACCTTGCACGACCATCACCCGTAATTAAAGCACTACCGCCACAACAATATAAAGGATTGTTAATTACACCACCAATAATTTGTTGTGCTTGACCCATAAATGCACCCCAACCTATTGACCCCTCATCGAAAAATATTTGACCATTATCTCTTAATAAAGCATAATATTGGTCAGTCCAAGTCGCATTACTAGATGCAGTACAAGAAATGGAACTTGTAAATTTTATAAGTTCATCTTGTGTAAATCTTTTATTTGAAGAAACTCTTATCTGCATATTAGTATAGTGTGTAATTAACTAAAGTAAGTGTGTTAGCACCATTTGGATTTTTTATATAAGGAAACATAACATACCCTAGTGGTGTTTTGTTTAATGCTTCGGCTTCGCTAGTAAAATCATAAGTATCAATAACAACTCCACTAGAACTTGTTGTTAGTGTTTCTGAAAAAAGCAAACTACTCATAATTCCCCCACCCGTTGAAACATTAGTAGGAGTTAAGGGAATTAAATATATGCCATACTCTATTGCTGATGCGTTACTACCTTGCACCATAATAGTTACCTCTCTAAAGTTACATTGTGTTCCTTGAGTTGATGTTGTTGTAATAAACCTATATCGAGATTGTGTTGGTACATAAAAAGGAAACGCACTAGCAAAAGCAGTTTCGGGTACTTTTAACATAAAATCACCCCCCTCAACAAAAAATGCTCTTTCTTCGGTTGCGGTAAAACTATTTCTACCAACAAGTTGTATGGGAGATTGCACCTTTGACAATCCACTATTGCCATTTGGTGAAACCACATTACTAAAATTTGTTTGTTGAATTAAACTCATTCTGACATTTTTATTGCAACATACCCAACTAATAAAGGTATTATTATATTAAAATACTCTTTTGCTTTCTTTTCTTTTTCAGTAGCACTCTTGCTTTTTATACCAAAAATTTTACCGAGAACACCATCTATTTCCTCTTTTTGCTCTTTGGTTTTATCTTCGTAATCAACTTCTAAAACCATTTTTGGAACAAAATCTTTTTGCTTGGAATTATCTCTATTAAAACCCTCATCAGTTTCTAAAGGTTGTATATTGTTAATTGCATCGGTTGTAGCAACATTTCTATAATAAAAATCAAATTGAGTTCTTGAGTTTGGTGCTAAAGTAAGGTCTAATTTTGCCCTTCCGTTCAAATCTAAAGCATTATCACCCTTTGGGTTAATCTGATACACATTTTGAAAACTAAACGGGTCTATAACGGGTGTATATGAATTCTGAACGCTATCACCATTTGCATCCAATCTATCAATGGTAATGACATCCGCACCACCTTGAGGTGCTAAACCATAGATATAGTAAACATTATACTCATTCCCGTTTTGAGCATTTAAAATCTCTTTGTAATCATCAGTTCCACTTATTGTAACATCAGCGTTTAATAATGTAAAAACATTTCTTTGTACTGAAACTTGAGCCGAAAAATTTAAAGTTCTAGTTGCTGAAAAATCGGATGTGATATTTATTGTTGTTGGTATAGTTCCGCCACCACCCACTATTGTACCTACATAATTACTAATAATTCTATAATCAAATGACATTACATTAAAAGGAACACCCCCAATAGTTTTGTTTATTGGATTTCCTAAAGTAACTCTTGCTTGGCTACCCGAAGTATCGGCATTAAAAATTTTTAAATCATTATTGAGGTTAGTTTGTAAATCTAATATGCTTTGACCCGTAACAAACACTCTATTTAATGTTGTTGCGGGTGTTGTCGAAAAAATAAGTTGAATCACACCATCGCATAGAAACAAACCCGTAGAAACATCAAATTCATTTGTTCTAAAACCTAAAGTATCTACACTTGCGGGTGCGGTATTTGGATTTCCAAAAGTTGTATCTCCGTTAACGAGATTATATATGTTTAAAGATTGAGGTGCATTTGGGTCGTTGCTACCTAATTGAAATAAAGAAATAGGTACACTATCGCTAGATGAGTTTACAAAAGAAAGTTGGAAAGAATCATTTACTTGTGCCATAACTCTTTTTTATTTCATAGCCACAACATAACCATTTATACTTGCACTACCACTTGTTACCTTTATTGAATTTAAAACGCTACCATTTGTTGCGTTAACATTCATACTTAAACCATCTAATAAAGTCATAGAACTAACCGAAACAAAAGTTGTTCCATCAGTATCAATATAACCACTATTTATAGTTAAGTTTCCACCATCTGCGGTAATAGATATACTTACATAATCAGTAAATACCTTATTAGTGTCTGTAATTGTATTAAGGTCAACACCTCTTCTAACTAACCCGTTACTCATATTATTCCGTGTTAAATAATTCTTTTAATTCCATTTTTCTAACGGGTTTTTTGTCTTTATAAACATATAAACCCACATCGCTACACTCTTTATCCTTTGAATAAATAAAAACAAGCAAATCGCTTGGTTTACAATTATACTCATCAGATAGTTTGAGCAAACTTTCTTGAATAAAAGGTTTAGCTATCGCTTCACGATTCATCAAGTCGTACTTCAAATTAAGTATTTGGTTAAAGGAAACTTCCTCTTTTGGAACTCCTTTAACGCAATACTTATACTTCGGTGTGGCATTTTCATCAGTTGTGAATATCATAAGTTGTAAACTCATATTATCCACCGCATTAAGTTTAGCAAAACGGACTATACCATCTCGCATTACCTTGTTTGTTATTTTCAAAATCATTTTTATCCAACTACGCTAATATTTTCATTTATAGGGTAATCGGCTAATTTAAAGAATTTTGAGCCACCATTCAACTTTCCACGAACATTTATATTGAACGCAGACCCACTCCATAGGTTATCTAATAAACCTATAATGCTTCCCGCCAATATTTTGCTTGGGTCAAATGTAGTTTCTAGCTTGATGAAAGCTACACCACCTTTTTCTACTATTTTATTTGGGTCGAAACTTTTACTTATTGTAGCTACAAGTTGATTTTCAACTATTATATCAAAATTAAGACCCGTTATGTAAGCATCTATATTTGATATGTTGTTGATTTGAACTTCAAATTCAACTTCAACCGCACTTGTGCTAATTGATTTTGGTTTAGCATTTACAATTTTGACAACCATCTGCTTGAACAGATTTACTTGTCTATAAAAGTAATACGCACCGCCACCAACAAAAGCAAGAATACCGAAACCAAAAAGTTTCTTTGTATTCATATCGCTTTTATTTTTTTAGTAAAAAGTATGCAGAAACACCCGCTATTAAAACACCACCACCAATCAATAACATTGTTGTTGTGCTTAATTTTGGCTTTCCACCCGCTACCATTGGTGCATCACCACCAATTTCGCTTCTTGTTCCGCCTTTTCCACCTTGACCTTGATTAGCTAAAGCATCAGAAACTAATTTACCAACTTTGGTATCTTTCAATGCTCTTCTAGGCATTTCTTTCTTTACTTGCAATCTAGCTTCTTTTCGTGATAAACCTTGTTTTCTTAATTCTCTTCTTCTTTTACCTCTTTTACCAAGTCCAAGAAAATCCTCGCCTTCAAAGTTTACATTAACTGACCCTTCCGTTAACTCTTCGGCATCGGGAAAATCAGTTGCAATTTCGTGATTAAAAGATGCGAAATCTTCATCTGTATCAAAAAATCTATTCATTTTTTCTAATTATTTATTATTGTTAATTACTTTCTTAAAACGAAATACCCGCCTATTGCAACCACTAATGCGATTCCACCAATAAGCATATAATTTGTTTTCTTTCCATCCGAAGCACCCGCTTCAAAATCTCCTTCTGCCATTCGAGTTGTTGGTCTTACCATTCCGCTTTCCGTAACATCAACCTCATAACCCGCATCTGTTACACCAATAACTTCTGCTTCGCCATTTCTAGTTCTAATTGCTACATTTGGAATACCCGCATTTTTTAGTTTTCCAACAACCGCTTCTGCTTTTGCTCTTGCGGGTCTTGGTAAGCTAACTACCAATTCTTCTTTACGCTTAATTGGTTTTATAACACCCGTTTTCAACTCTTTTCTAGCTTGTTTTCTAGCTTGTTTACGAGATAGTCCTTGACTTCTCAACTGCTTTTTCCTTTTGCGTTTCGCACGAGCTTTTTTACCAAGACCTAAAAAATCTTCGCCATCAAAGTCCATATCATCCGCATCTACAAAAAATGTATTCATAATATTTATTTATTTTTTAGCGATGGCAATTACAATTAAACCTAATACCAATACACCGCCACCAATTAAAGCGTATTTAGTAGTTTTATTCATTCCACCCGTTGCACCACCACCTAAAGAACTTCTTAAATCTGCAACTGCTTGTTGCTTTTGTTCTGATGTTAGTGAAGGGTTTTGTAATATTTCTCTTTCGAGATATGCTTGTGTATCTTGTGGGGGTGGCATATCACCCGTTCCACTTGGGTCTAGCAATGTATCTGCTAAAGCATCACCTATATTTTCACCCGCATTTTCAACAAATGATTTACTCGCTTGGTCAATCAATGTAGTTAAAGCACCCGTAATAACTGATGCAGATGCAACTGTTGTTCCTACACCCGCTTCTTCAACACCCGTAGGGTAGTTGTATTCATTTGTTCCAAAATCATAAGCGTTAAAACTTACAAAAGATTCAGTTTGTGCTTGATTTCTCCATTCTTCAACTCTTTTTTTGCATTTTCTTCCACATAATAAAGGTTTTTTACCAACCCCCATATTTATATTTCTTTTTAAAACGCTAAATCTTCCACCTAACTTTTCCCACTTATCTTTTAACTTTTTCTCAAAAGAGGAAGTTCGTAAAGCCACATTGAACTTATCCGCCCATCCACGATAGTTTATCTTACATAGTAGTAAGAAAGCGTTTCTAGGTATTGCTAAAGCACCCGTTTTAACTACTTGACCAACTTTTTTACCCGCCTTGTTTAAGAAGCCACCTACTTTAGTACGACCTAACTCTTCACGAGTTTGCTTTCTAGCTTCCTTTCTTGAAAGTCCTTGCTTTCTTAACTGCCTTCTTCTTTTACCTCTTTTACCAAGACCTAAAAATTCAGCATTATCATCTAAATTTTCTCTATCCTCTTTTGGTATAAAGAAACCCAAATCCCTTGAAAGATTTAAAACACTTTTATCTTCTAATTGCTCTTGTTCTAATTCCATTATCTTAATTTTATTTTATCATCTCCTTTAATAAAGTTCTTGTAAGCATACAGCCCACCAAATACAAGTACACCCGCCACAATATATTTTAAGTTTTTACCCAAAAAACCTATTGCACTACCTACACCCGAAACCGCACCACCTACTTCATCACCCGTATCATATAGCCAACTATCAAATTGACCTAATACGAGATGGTCATATTCTAAACCTTTGCTATCCGCCCAACTTCTCCAAGCATTGCTATATTTACAATCCAAGTTATCTGCACCCGAAAGCACACCTAGTGTTAGCGGTGTTGTTGGTGTTTCTCGCCATTTATTATTCCATATTCTAGTAGCTTCATTTGAGCCATACTCATCTTCTAATGCTTCATAATATATTCTCCAATCTTCACAATCCCAAGAACTATCGTATGGAACATTTGAATCGTAATCGGGTTCTGATTCGTATGTTATGTCATTTCCGTAGTCGTAACTCATTTTTCTTCTTCATAAACTAATTGAACATTCTTTCTATCGAAATCCTTTATAAATGTTTCGAGTATTCTAATTCTTTCAGCATTTTGTTCAGATGGTGTGTTTTTAAACACTCCGATAAATACATTAAACGCATCTATTCTTGGATAACCAAGACCAAGATAAATAAGTAAGGCATTTAGGTCTGCTTCTATTTCGTTACTCATATCATTATTCAAATAGTAATGAGAAAATTCGTGAAGCAATATAGCCATACGCATAGGTATAGTATATTTTTTGAATAGTCCTTTTTGCACTTGTATAATACCCCTCTCTTTAGAAATTCTAGCGGGGGTCATTAAGGATTTCCCATTTCGGTCTTTGATAGCATCTTTATAGTCGATTCTAAACATACCATTATCGCTTGTATAAATAGAGTTTCCCGCAGATAGAACACCCGCTTTTTCACTAAACTCTTGTGCGAATTTTACAAAGTCCTTTATTATAGGGTTAGAACTTTCAAACGATGAGTTGGTTGTTTTTAATGGTAGCTTCCTTAATTGTATAACTTCAAAATCTCTTGTTTGGCTTTTTGAAACATCACCCTCTTCTTTGTCAAATATTATTATTTCGGCATTTCTAGGTGATTGTGGCATACGAACATAAAAACTTTCCTCACCATCCATAGTCATAAAGCGATTTGTAAAGTATGTATTCTTTTGGTCTGCATCCTTTACACGCAATATCAACTTTGTAGGTCGATAAGTCCTTACCTTAATTTGCAAGGTCAATGGTTGTCTATTTGTTTTTGCCTTTATTCTCATTATTTCTTTTTTGAGTAATATGCGTATAACCCTATTGCTAAAACACCTAATAACACATAGGTCATAGTATTACTACTCTTTTCCTCTTCTCCGCCACCATCAGCATTTCTGAAATCTTCCAAATTGCCAACTTTTGTTTCTTTTTTTAACCATTCAGTAAAAGTCAAATCACTACCGCTTTGCTTATACCTTTGGTTTGCACTTAAATTTTCCATATTACTTTTTTAACTTTGTTACTACTTTACCTACCAATAACCCTATTGCGGTATATAGGTAAGGATTTTTACCCATTTTAAGTCCTACAATAAGTCCACCCACACCGCCTAAAACCATTATAAAAAGGTTTCTTCTTGCTTTTTCCACTAACTTTTTCCCGTTAGGTACACTTATTACATCATTTTCGTTCTCCTTGCTCATATTATATGCTCTAGGACTAATTCTCTTAACCCTATTGTTCATATTTCATATACATCATAGTAGCAAGTCCTAACATACCTACTAAAGCGAGAAACGACCAATTTCCATTGCCTTCTGATTCTTTAATGGTATGCTTTAGACCCGCCTTTGGTTTAAATGTTGAGCCAAAAGAATCATAATCAACTATATTGTTTTCGATTACTTTTGAACTTGATTTAAATTTTAAAGATTGACCAATACTATATGCAATATCATTTATTTTGTCTTTGTATTTGTCAACATATTTTTTTCCTTTTTGCATCATATCTCTAACACTTGATGTTTCTTCACCATCAAAGTTTACAAAAACATCCTCATCAGTTCTTGCGTTAATCAATACAATCATCTTGGCTAACTTATTTCTTAATTTTAAGTTATTCCAATTTTTACACAATTCTTTAGAAATGGTATTTTTACTAGCATCATCATTTATATCTACACCGCAAATTTTCATTGCATCTAATGTTGCCTTTCTTGACAAGTTAATTAGCTTACTAATTTCATCAAGCACCATAGCTTCTCTAACACCCGTTGGTAGAGTGTAAAGATTATCTGTAAAATCGTGCCTTAAATACTTCATATCTTAATTACTATAACCGAACAATGCTAATGCTTTATCTTCTGCACCAAATGAAAAATCTCCCTCTATCGCATCTCTTAAAGTTTCACCATATTTATTTGCATAAGCTACTTTAACCGCTTCTCTTTGTGTATCACTTAACGAATTACCTATTTCATAGAACTTATCTTCATCCGTTCCAAAACCACTCATTGTTAAAAACAATGCTTTTGCAACTTGACTAGCATCAAAACCCGCTTCGGCTTGACCACTATTTCCTTCCGAATCAGTTGTTATATTAGCAATAGCATCGTTTATTTTCTTTTTTCTTATTAACGATGTAATACCATAAACACCCAAAGCACCTAAAATTAAATATAAATAATAACTTCTATTCATCATATCTTTTTTATTAAAGAAGCAATACCCAATACCATTATTGACCCTATAAGCATAGTATTCAATGTGCTTTGACTAATTCCCCCGTTATTATTTTCCGACACCTCTTCACTTGATTCACCATCTGCACCCACAAAACTTGAGTGTTGACCACACTTACTTGGGTCGGTATATGTCTTTCCATCAAAAGTAGTGAATGATTCACAACCACAAGCGTTAGAAAACTCTTCGCTTTTACCAATACTTTCAATCAATTCTTTGTCGGGATGAATTTTCGCTATACCTTTTAAGGCATCTTCTCCACTATTCCTTACAATATCCTTTAAGAACATAGACAATTCTCTTTTGCTTCTTGTTCTTGGGTAACTGCCAAAACTAGCAACCAACTCTTCCACACCTTGCGGATTGTTACTTGCTACATAATCATAAAACGATATTTTCTTTCCCATAATTTTTTAAATAATAAAGGGGTGGATAGAAAAATCCACCACCCCTTTTAATAACCATAAACAAAAAACTACTATCCTTCGATTTGGCGAACTGCCCTACGAGAAAGTTGTAGTTTATTAGTTCTTTCTACTTTTGGATTTCCGTAACCACGAACTGCTCTACGACCGCTCAAAGAACGAGATGTAGAAACTGTTTCAGATGGGTAGAAATATAACTTGATGTTACCTACTCCACTAGCATTTTTCCCTAATACTTTAGAGATAACAATGTTTGTAAAACCATCAATTTTGTAAACGAACTTCATTGCAATTTTCCCACCTTGAAATTGGTAAGGGTCGATTGTTGGTGTTAACACCTTTGAAGAAACATTACCATTGATGTCTTTTTGTGTTAAAGTCATCGTTTCTAATACTTGTGCATCATTTGTAGAAGTCATATAAGTTAAACCAACCACGAATGGTTTGTTCATTGACTGATAAAGAAATTCAGTATAAGTTAAATTCGCAATACCCATTTCAATCGTGATACCCGTAGTGTTACCATAAGCGGGTGCTGTTTGACCTAATTGGCTATAAGCACCTAAGATAGTAACATTTGCTATATCATTCGAGTTAGTTAGAGTATTTTGAACATTAACAATATATGGTTGCGATGTTGGTGCAGACCCTTGTCCGCCATCTGCTGAATATCCATCATCATCTACAAATGAAAAGTCATCATCATAATCATAAGCATCCATAGAAAAGTAACTTTCGTTTGCATCATTTAATGCTTCCGAGAAATAATTTTTGAAATTTTCCACTTTTTCTAATAATTAAAAATTAAACATTCATTTTGTTGACTAACGATAAGCTATTGCTTACTTGTTAAGAAACTTGTCTTTTGCGTACATACCTAAAGCGACACCTACTGCGGTTGTCAAGATTCCTACTGCTACTTGTGTAAAGTCCATACTAATAGATTTTTTATAAGTTATAAATAAATTTTATACACCAAATACTAATTTGGCTCGACACAAAAGTAACATAAAAAAACCCCATCTTTTAAGATAGGGTCTAATCAAGTATTCTTTCAAAGTGTTACAAATAGGGAAATTCAACCTAGAAAACCTACTTACAAACTACTTACAAATACTTTTTTGTCAACTTGTTTTTTAAGTATGTGGTTGCATCTTTAACCGACTTGTGAACGCTTTTACCATCTAAAGTCATTCTTTTAGATTCGGGTAAAACAACTTGCCTATAATTTTCAGACAAATATCTTTCTAAAGCATCATTCCATTGCTTCTTTGTGTATTCCCCATTTATTTTAGTATCTTCAATGTTACCATACATAAAGAAATGCTTATTTCCTTTTTCATATTCATTATCTACTAAACATTCTATTAGTTTAAATAATTCATACTTATCTTCAAACTTCTTTTTATGTCTATCAACTGATTGATTGTTTTTGTGAAATCTTACCCAATTCGCATTTTCCCAAATTGTTGTGGGTACTTTGCCGATGGCTTGATAGTGCATAATAATATCCATAGAATTATGTCTATTAGTAACAATAGCACCTACTAAATCTTTGGGAAAGTGATGGCTCATATATTTGTTAATATCTTCTATAAGTAAAAGACCACCCTTGTATGTTTCTAATGCAACAAAAAGTGTTTCACTAATATCTGATAAAGTCATTTTAGTACCATCCATATTAAATGGTCTAATTCGCCTTGCTTCTACTTTAGGGTGCATTGAAAACCTTGCAATGTCTTGCGGGGAAATAGCTTTGACACCTTGAAATTCATCATTTACATCCATTATCAAAACTCTTCTTGGCTTTACTTTTCCGCCAAAACCTTTTACATAATTACTCATTATTCGGGTAGTTGTATAGGATTTACCGATACCTCGCTTACCTACCGCTACCCCTAGTTGTGCTTCCCTCATTTTTAATTAAGTTATCTAATTCTTGTTGTAGTTTTTGTATTAAGATTTTTGGTTGTCTTTGCAACTTCGCCTTAATTATTTTCAATCTTAACTTAAAAACTTCCTTACTCATTTTTTACCTTTTCCTTTTGTAGCATCACTTTTCCATACTGAAACTAATCTTTTTAATTCTTTGTATGTGTGGTTTTTATCTTCCTTATTTGTCAAATCAAATTTCAAATCTTCTGCGTTGGTGTAAACCTTTTTAATCTTTTCAATCAAAGGATTTTCACCTAACTCTTTCTCAACCTTGCTATATTCTTTTAATATTGCTTTAGCTTCTTCATCCATTTTATCAAAACCCTTTTCACTTTCTTTAAATTCCTCTTCCATACGGGGTTTTAAATTTTGCGTAAAATATACATATTTATCGTAAACAATCTGCTCTACTTTTGATATTTCTTCTGCGGTCTTGAATAAATCAATATCCAATGTTGTAAATTCAACATCATTTTTTTGCTTACCTATTTCAGCTATTTTGTTAAGTTTAAAGTGTAATGCTTGTGCTTTGTCTTTTAGCTTATCTAAATAAACCATATCGTGTTGTATATTTGCTTCAAAACCCTCTAATGCTCTAACCTTTTCTCTACTTCTATCTTTGAAATACTCTTTCATTCCATCCATAAAGTCCATAGCTTTTGGATTTTTTTTGCTTTTTTTGACTGCTTCCATTTTATTCGTTTTTACTATCTTTAATTAAATTAGCGTTCTTACCCCAAGAATAAGAATCGTTTTTATGAATACAAAAAAGTGATAAATCAACAAAGTTATCTATTTTAGTATCAAAGTATAAATCATTGCACCAATAACTATCGGTTGATGCACCATCACTAAAACCTTCATACTCTTTCTTTTCTCCATCTATAATAGGATGTCTAAACCTTTGCTTTTTAAAAACTGACTTGTGAATGAGTTGACAACCTAAACCACTTTGGTCAACCTTTATCAAACCTCGATGACCTTGATGATGTATATTGTTTGAAAGTGTATATACCCATTTAATTTCTTTTTGCAATTTAGTTTTGTCTTGCATTTGTCTATATACGGGATGTCGCATACCACCGCCACCAATCATATACCAACCATTAACAACTTTTTTACGATGAAATATTAACCTTTCAATTATATCGTTTGGTGGAAAAACATCTGTTTCCAAGTGTAGCATATAATCAAAATTACCATCTATTGCTTTCTTTCTGCAATCTTCGTGAGATTTAGTTAGCTTTACCAAAAGAACTTCATCACCATAATCTTTCCAACCAACCTTAACACCAAATGTTCTATTTAACCATTTTGCATTTTCGGGTGTTGGTGAGTTATCAGATAAATAAACTTCAAAATTACCATAACTTAAATTAGCAACATTATCCATCCACTCATACACGCAATAGTTTTTTGATATGTGTGTAGGTGCGGTAACTAATACTTTAGGGTATTTTTTCATTTTTTCTTACTTACCTTTGTTACTTTTGGTGCTTTTGCGTGGGTGTGCATAGTTCTTTTTGTTTCCCTTAAAGGGTTGTTATCAAAATCAATAACTTGCTTACCTCTTATACTTTGTGTAATGTCATCTACATCAGATGGTATAATTTCTTCTACTTCTAATGTGGGTGTTGAAACTTCATCAGCATTTTCATTTTTATCTTCTTCTTCTTTTTCAGCTTCTTCTCGTAAATCATCATCTACTTTTGCAACAACGCTTGGATTTTGCCCTTTCACCTTAAATGCTTCATCAATCTGCCTTGATAATTGACTTGCAACAACCAACTTGCTTCCTATATCAGATGCGAATAATAACATAAGTTTTTGTTCGGGTGTTAAACCCCACCCTTTTTTAGAATAAATTTCAACAAGTAATGGCTTGGCTTCTTTACCAAATGCGGGGTCGTATGCCATCGCCCTATCAATTTCCTCATTGTAATACTGCATAAACTCCGATACCGAAACTTGGTTTACACCATCTACACTAATTCTATCGTTAAGGTCAACATTATATTTTTCAGCTTTCTTTTGTAATTGGCTATCAGAAACCTTGACCATACCGCTACCAAACTTCAATAGCATTGCGTATGCAGACAAAGTAGCATCAGCTAAATACTCCGATGATTGTTTTTTGTCTTTATCACTTAAATCGTGTAAAGCGGGATTTGGGTCTTGTAATGGGTCGCTTTCTTCAAAGTCATCACTCATATCAGTTAAATCTTGATATGTTTGTTGCTGAAATATCGGCTCATCTAAATCCTCAACTATACCTTCCGCAATTTTAGGTGTTGAGTATTCCCTTTCAACCACATCCTCTTTTAGTGGGTTAAAAATAGCATCACTTGGCTCGGATGGTTGCATAAATTCCTTTATTTCATCCATAGTTGAATCAGTATCTTCGGCTTTGGTTTCATTTTCTTTAGAAACTTCCTCTACTTTAGTTTCAACTTTTTCTTCTACCTTATCTTCGTTTTTACTTTTTGGTGGTCGCCCTCTTTTAACTGCCATTTTTAAGTTTGTTAAGTTTGTATCTATTTATGTCGTTTTCTATTATATTCAAATCTTCTTTCAGCTTTATTTCAGATGGTATATTATTTGATAAAGATTGAATATGATTGATGTATCTTGAAATAATTGAATATGACCTTCTCATTTCTTTACCAATTTGGTGCTGATTAAGACCACAATTTTTATATATCAAATATGAAATAATACACTTTGCATTATAAAGTTGTTCGCTATTGCTTTTCTTTTGTGATGTTAATTTACTTTTAGACAAGCTATAATACCTACACACATAAGAAAATATAAAGTTCTTTAATTCCATAGTACCCTCATTCATATCCCTACTTTCTTTAAGTATGGTGAGTGTTCCATCGACACCGAACTCATCTATCGACCTAATTACTTCGGTCAACAATTCCAATGATACCTTGCTTTCAAGTGTTTTTTTCATCAACGCAAATATAACAAAAAGTATTTACAATCAAATGCCTTAAAATTTTTGAAAAGAAAAAAGGATAAACCCCGTTTCATCCGTAGTCCACCTTTTCTCGGCTTGTAATTTACAAAACACATTATCATTTTCAATGACTTTCGCAACCTCTAAAGCATCCATTAAACATTTAAGTAGATTATCTAAATCACCCTTACTATAACAAAACTCTTTGTCAATACATTCAGATTTTTTCTTTCCCTTTGCATAAGGAAAATTAAACGATACAGATAAGTGATTATATTCACCCTTTTCAATTCTTAATTCTTTCACCAACAACTCCATTCTCTTCTTATGTTCACTATAAGATTTTGAATAATAAGCACCATACTTACCTACTCTAGGTCTTGGTGTTGGTCTTGGTTTTATTTTTATTTTATATAGCATAAAAAAACCCAAAGAGTGTATAAACTAACCTCTTTGGGTGTAAAATTTTAGTAACTTGAATCACTTTCGCTTATAAACAATACTAATTGCTTAACGCTTTCAGCCACAAATATAGTATTTTTATTGATTATTCCCAATCCATCCAAGATAACATTCCGATACCCTTTCTTTTCTTCTTGGGTGCTTCTTCAACCTTTTCCTCAACTTTTGGCTCTTCGGCTTGTTTTTTTGAAATTAACTCGGCTTCTTCTTTTTCTTTTGCTTTCCTTTCTTGCTCTTCCTTTTCTTTATTCTTTTGAATAAATGCTCGTATTTGAATTTTAATTTGAGAATCGTAAGATTTGATTTCCGATTCAACTATTGATAATTCATCATCATCATCATCCATACCTTCGTAATCATCAACCGCATTGTCGAGTTTACGAATCATAGTTTTAATTTCTGATGGTAAAGAGTTGTAAGAAATTTTGTATTTATCCATTAACGCTTCGTAGGTGAGTTCTAATTGTTCCATATTATATTTAATAAAGTTATTATCGTAACAAATATACTAATTATTTCATAAATACTTGTATGCTAATTATTACAAATGCAAAAAATAAACAAAGAAAGGTTTTTGTAGTTAAACCCTCTTGCATAAAATAGTAGGTCATAAGACCATATATTATTGACCCTAAAGCAAAATTAAAAAACTTAATTGACCAAAGCATACCATCAAAGTAATCAAATATCCATTTTGTAGCATATATATACAAATATGAAATTATTGACCCTAAAACGACTGATAACAAAATTGGGTTTTTGTCAAACCACTTCCACACAAATTGACCATTCATTTGAAACCAAACCAATATGTTTGCTAAAACAAAAAATGTAATAGCTAGAAAAAGTTTACTCATTACCTTTTCTTTCTTGTAACTCGTTTTTTTAATGGTACACCCAACCTACTATACTTTCTTGTCTTTGGTAGTTTTAAACCCTTTTGTTCAGCAACTCTATAATTACTATCGCTTCCATCAACAATCATATACCCATCCACTTTTGCTTTTACTTTTGCAAGTGAATCTTTACCGCTTTCAAAAAACTCTTCAATAACAAATGGCGGTACAAACCTTCCGCTTTTCTTATACCTATCCATTGCTCTTTTCATAATAACATCCTTTGGCACTTTATCTATAAATACCACAAACACTTTGTAGCCAAGTTTTTTGAGCAATCTAATTAAATCAAGATACTTTTTAGGACTTGTCATTGTACCATCAAATATTAAATCGTACTTGCAAGGAACACCAATAGTTCTATCACTTAATAAAGTTTTTACAATATCTTGAGTTTCGTTATGGGTAGCTGATGCGTTCCAACCTTTGTATTCGGGTAACATTGCTCTAACCTCATCTGCATCAATCCTTAACAACTCTTCTTTTAATAGATATGGTGCATACTTTCGTAAGAAGGTGCTTTTACCACTTGCGGGTGAGCCACCCATAAGAATAGCTATTGGCTCATCACTTTCAATACATACTAAATCACCTTTAAACTTATTTATTATTTGTCTATGTAATTTTTGTCTTTTTGGTGAGTATTTTTTTGTTACCTTATTATAATGCTTTGACTTTGTTTGAGGTAAACTCATCACATACTCCGTTAACTCTTCAATAGTTTCGGGGTCGTTTTTTCTTTCACCCTTTTCATCAAGAAAGCGTTTAGGCACATTACCACCTTTTGCAAAAGAACTTTCAAAACCATCTTTTATTTGCTTCGCAAGTTTACTTTGTTGCTTGTGCTTTTTACTTGCACCCGCTAAACCAACTTCCAACTCTTCAAGACCTTCCGCTATTTCTTTTTTGGCTTTTAACTTACCACCTTTTTCAAAATTCAATTTAGATGGTGTTTTTCCTCTAAATAATTCATAAGTTCCATCTTTTTTGTCTTTTTCGGCTTTTTCTAATGCTTTTTCTAATGCTAACTTATAATCTCCTTCTAATCTACTATTATCTTGATTTTTATATCGGTTATAGTTGTTATAAACATCATAATAAAATCTTACTACTTTTGTGCCTTTTATACTACCACCTTTTTCCATCATTCTATCACCTACATCCATTGTGCTAACCGATGAGTACGCTCTTCTACCGCTTCCTTTTTCCATACCCTTGCTTTCATCCCTTCTATCCTTTTTAGATTGTTGCTTGGTGCTTTCTCTTCCTTTTCGGTTTCCTAAACTTTCATCTAACCTTGCATTGTAGCCTTGTGTTTTACCACCTTTTTGATATTTGTTAAGCATTTCAAATTGTTCAATAGAAATAATACCTTTTTCACCATACTTATTTCCTTTCAATTTTTTAATTCTTGCTTCGGCTTCTTTTTCCGTTTTGTGTTTCTTTGTGTTTGTGGGATTGAATTAATTGCCCTCATCACTAATATAGCCACCTTTTGCATATAATTTGTTTACTTCTTGTAAAGTTATGACATTTATTTTTCCATCATTAGTTTTGACCTCTACCAAAGTATTTATTGCACCATCGTAGATTTCTTCTTCATAAATTCTTAAAACTTCTCCATAATTTGATTTTAGTTTTGAATCAGCAATCGCCTCATCTGTAATCACAACTTTATCTCCAACTTTTACCACACCACCTTTTGAAAAAGTCCATTCTTTTTTGTTTTCATCATACTTATAACCTAATTCATTTGCGGTTTCGATAATTCCCTCATCATCAACACTTGCAAATTCAAAACCTTGAGTGAGTAAAAATTCTCTTGCTTTTTTACCCTTAATACTACCACCTTTTGCATAATCAAATTTACTCTTTTCTAATCTATCATAAATTTTATTCAAAGTGTCTTTATCCTCTTTATCAAAATCTCTTATACTTTTTCCAATAGCCACTCTTAATAAATTGTTTTCATTAGAGTTTTTTATTATCCCCCCTTTTGCATAAACTTCTTCTCCGTGATAATCTTCTAATCTTTCTTTGAAAGTATAATATAAAAGATTTGGGTCATCACTTTGTTTTTCTTCAAACTCTACAAAATCTTCATCTCCCAAATCAATCAATCTATCTCTTAAATCATAAACCTTACCACCTTTTGCAAATGGTAAAGAAACTTCGGCTCTTGCAGACATAGGTTTCATATTGTTTATCATATCTGCTATTTCTTTTGCATCTTCTTCACTAACATCAATAGGTAATATATCCGCACCTCTACCATCTTTCATTGTAATTGTAACATTGAAACTTCCACGATTTACATTTCCCCCGTGTTCAAATTGAGGTGCTATATTTTCAGTTGTACCATAAGACATACCGCCTTGATATGCTACACCTTCATTGCGGACTATACCGCCATCTTCCATCTTTTTCATATTTTGTTGTTTTAAAACTTTACCCGCTACTGCCCTTCCTACTTGCATAGCTTCTTCTTTATCGTATGTTTTGCCATATTCACTTTGGAACTTTGGCTTTACTTTTTTTCCTTCATAATTCTTGGCTACTTTTTTCGCCAAACCTTCAAAACCTATTTTACCACCTTTTGCATATCCTTGCTTTGATAATTTAGATTTTATTTCCTCATCAGTAAGCATTCCCTCTGATAACCACTTTTCGTATATAAACCCATAGCTAACACCTTTAATTTTAGCCAAATGTTGAAATAATCTTTCTCTTATTATACTATCTCCCACTTCAAATACTTCGAAAACATCATCACCTTTATTAAGAGCGTTTTCTACATCTTCAAAGGTATTAGTATCATTAAGTTCCTCTCCTAAATCATCTGTGGGATAATTTTTCTTATACCAATCTTTAATTTTAACATTTACCTCACCACCTTTTGACATTTTTCTCAAATCGTATGGCTCATTGTCTAAACCATATTCAAAGGTATATCCTTGCTTTTGCATCTCTTTAAGAAACCTTTTGCTATCTTCATAGGTGTAATCACCATCTTGATACTTTTCCATATAAAAGTCAATAGTATCTCTTACTTTCTTTGGTAAAGTTTCGTAGTTTTCAAATAAATCTACCACACCACCTTGTTCATAGTTTTTGCCACTACTGAATTTATCTCTTACAATTCTATCAAACTCCTTAAATGTATTTTCCCCAAAGTTTTGTCGAACTATATTCTTTGTCTTTCTAAATTGACCCATAAAATCATAAGCACTAATTTTAGCTTGTAATTCTTCATCTTTAGTTAACCCACCTTTTTCCAACATAGGAAACGATTTTGGCGGTTGTTTAACATCAGTTCTATTTGTTCTGTATTCGTAATATGTTTTACCTTTTTTACTTCTTCTTTTACCTATTGGCTTTGCGGGTTGCTTTGCATCCTTTTCTAACGAACTCGCTTTTGCTGACCCAAAGTATTTTTTGTTAGCATCAATCAAAGTTTGAATGGAACTTGAAAACTTTTTATTAGCTTTTTCTTTGTCGGCTTTGAGTTTTTTACTTGCTTCCGCCATAGCTTGTTTCCAAGTCAATGAAGGTTTTGCATTTCTAATGCTTTTTGCCAACTTGGTAAAAACACCTCTATTACCACCGCTTGTCTTTTTCTTTTTTGACTTGGATGGTTTTTTGGTGCTTTTGATAGCTTCGGGTTTACCTTCTTTGATTTTGTCGTATAACCTATCAAATAACGCTTCGGCTTTTTTATCTTCTTTTTTAAAGTTATCCGTTGCCTTTTTTATTTTGTCAAGTATTGAATTTACTTCTTTACTTAACTTACTTCTATCTAACTTATTAAACTTTGCTTTCATATTACAATACTAAATTATCTAAATCTATTTCATCTAAATCAATTACTTCCTCTTCATCTTTTATAGGTTGAGGTTTCTCGCCTTTTTTAATCTCTAATGATTGAACTTTTTTGGTTTGTTTTTTAACCTTTTTCTTTGTTCGTTTTATATCAATTAAGTCATCTAAAATACTCATCACAAGTTGAAATTCCTCCGTATCTTTTTCACCCATAGTAGTTAGTATTTCATCTTTTGCAAAACTTGGGTATTTTGCGTTACTTATGAGAATATCCCGTATAGCATTTATTATAGCTTCACTCATATCAAAACTATTTTACCATTGTCATCAATATCAAACTCTATTAACTCACACAAATAGTGTAGCTTATCTTTATAACCCATTGTAGGGAAAGGGTTGATTATTTTACCATCGGGTAATATTTCAGCTACTTTGTAATTATAATCTATTGAATTATCGCCCAATAAAGAATAACTTACATACTTCACCACCACATTTTGTGGTTGCAAAGGGTTAGCATAAAAGTTTAACTCTTTTTTATCACCCTTTTTCATCAACTCTTTTGTAGATATTTCTATTATTGATGCTATTTGTTTTGTTGTTGGTTTTATATTCATCACGCTAAAAATATTTCTTCAATTTCACCTATTTTTTGGTCTTTTAATTTTTTCTTTTTCTCTATTTCTTGTTCTGAATCGGCATATTCATACTCCGTAACTATTTTATATTTATTGGAAAGTAAAGTTATCATATAATCTAATATAACTTTATTTCTTTTTGCACCAACTTCGGGTAATTCAAAACAAGATTGAAAAACTTTATCCTCGTTAAATCTCTTTTCTATTATTTGCTTCATATTAGCAATGCTATTCAATTCAAAAGCTAATAAATCAATATAATAATACACATTAAATAAAATGATAGGAAAAACACCTTTTATACCCCTTTCATTTATACGAAATCCATCCATATCGTTATACCTAGACATTTCTAAATTAGGAAAAATCTGAAAGTTTGGGTTTATTACTTTTGTTTTAGCAAAATCTTTATCTCTATTTAAAACGACCCAATTCTTATACCTTTGGAAAAATCTGTTTAAAAAATTCTTATATGGATATACTATTGGATTAAACGCTTTTGATGTTGTTAACGCTTGTCCTAATTTACCATTTGGCATTACTTGACCCCTTGCTTGTAACAAAATTTTCAATGAATTAAAAAATACTCTTGTAAATTGTTCTTCCGCCATTATATTTAAGACATATACAAACCTTTCACGCATTGATTCATCGTAATCTTTCAAAGTCAATGATATTGACACCGCAGTTCTTTCTTCACTCCCACCCCTATTTGCTAATATTCTAGTTTTTATACCAAACTCTTCTAATATTATTGCTATCAACAAGTGAGGTATAACCATCAAATATCTTGCTTCGGTAGGTGTATCAGTATAGTTAACGGGTATAAAAATATCTACATATTTAGCCGAATCATCCTCTTTTTCGAATATTAAGTATGATTTTTTATTTGTAGATGCGTATTTTAGCTTTGCTAACTCACCCCCATTAAATACCTTATTTGGTTTATCTTTTTTATATGGTAAAACCATTCCTTGTTTATCGCTTTTCAAAAAACATTTATCCGAATAGTTTAAAAAAACTGATGTAGTACCTTTTTGCCTTCTTTCACACTCTAAAGCGGGTAAACCTTGTTGCTTGAATATAAAAATACCATCCCTTTTTATTACATTGTTTGAAGGTATTACACCTTTTGGCTCTTTGGTATTTTCAAAAACATTTTGTCTTTCCCCTTTATCAATAGCATCTACATAACCTTGACAATAAAACTCTAGAGGTCTATATAAACCCAAACTAGCTAAAGAAAAATCAAAAATTCCTTTTTTATCATCAGTAATTTTAAGTTTACCCTTTTTTATACTACCACCAATATTTATTAAATCCCTAGCATTTGCAACAAAATCATCAGCTATCTTCTCAAATTCAGTAGTTGTAGAACTCTTTTCGTTTGCTTTTTCAATTACATCATCAAATTTTTTAGTCCAATTTTTTGTATTAAAGTTTGCTAATGCAGTTCTTTCAAAATCATCCAAGTTCTGATTCTTTCTTAAATCATTTAACTCATCAAAAGCATCTTTTAAAGAAGGAAATTGATATGCAACAAATCCTTTACCATACATACTTCGCTTATTAACCTTACTTGAAGCACCCTCATCACCATCCTCAAATGATTTTTTGAAATCTCTTTTATCAAATTCCCCTTTAGCTAATATTTCCGAAAAGTTAATATCCATTAAGAAATAATTTTATCGACTTCTTTTAATTCTGATTCAGTATTTAATTTATCTAACGAGAATCTATCCTTCTCTTTAACAATCTCTAAAAACGCATCGAAATTTGAATCTTCTTTAAGTTGTTTTCTTTGTTCTTCGGTGAATAATGAGAAAAATTCATCCATTGAATCTTCAATAGTTTTTGGTCTAAACGCACCAATTTTTTTAGCACCCTCAAAAGCACCAACCACATTACCATAACCTTCTCCCGTAGCGGGTACAAGTTGTAATTCGGGATTTGATGTTATATTTTGTGATTTTCCAATTAACGACCTATATACTTGATATGTTTTAGCTACTGATAGCATTAAACGAATAGAAACAAACGCTTTAGCTTGAAAACCTTTTTCAAAAATAAGTTCTCTTAATTTATTAAGGTATATAAATATAAAGCACCATTGTTTGTTCAATATTTGTTCCCACTCAAACTTAACATCAACTACAACCTTATAAGTTGACCCAACAAATCTATCTTGTAGTGATAAATCTTGTTTAAAATTAGCTTCATACTCGGCATCTGCACTATTTAATAGTGAATTACCCGTAGCCATAATAAAAATCTCACCTCTTGGGATGTTTTTACCTTGTGCGTTTTGTAGTGTAATTGGTTGTTCAACCTTATTTTTATCAAACTTAACCTCACTTACTTTTGCTAAAGCATTATTTAATATACCCGCAGTATTTGGGTCTATTTTAGGTAATTCATCT
>VMHT01005613.1_pt1 | contig 30733 bp, 72 predicted proteins | sample 4693611 | NCBI WGS metagenome assembly VMHT01 (sample SAMN12280063, study PRJNA550983) | marine metagenome | isolation source: seawater sampled from same location over 5 years 0.02-0.2 micron viral filtrate | place: USA: collected off the coast of southern California halfway between the port... ... | reverse complement strand
GCCTACTCTAATATCTAACAATACAACACAGGATTCATTCATATAGGTATCTATAGTCTATAGAGTATATACCTTTTACGTTACCTTTCTATTGCTCTCGCCCTTACCAGTCATATGCAGTATCAACAGATACGAATGTAAAAGAACAATGATAAGAGACAGGTTCCCTACTTAACGATTCATCCTTCGCTCTCACGCTACGCGCGGCTAACGGGTTCGATAAAGACCACGACCGGTCCAATGTAGGTTCGTCTCTATTGCATCCTCTTGTCAATGCTCGCAGTTAGGTATGCCTCCTATCTACGCATTGGACCGTTTGTCATCGCCTTTCATATCGTAGACCTCAAACTTGGGTTGGCATACGAGCGTACCCGTAGCATAGGCATCATTCCGTGACTAAACCAAGCCCGCCACGGTTACCGGCACTATGCAGTTCGGCAGTTTCATATCGTAGACCTCGGAAGGTTGGGTTTGCATATAGGGGCCGATATGCCAGCGGCTTTGATTACAAAGGAGGGTTGCATACATTAACCGGTATGCAAGCGGCCTCCGGTTTAGACGGTCTTAAGGAAGGTCACAATGACCGAACCAAGCTCGGCATCCAAGCTAAGCGTAGCGGTAGCGCCGGGCGAACCACGGAACATAGCCTTGACGGCGGTTTCGGGATCCTCGCACTCGCTACCATTGACCATGCAAGCGGTAGCGAGCGTTTCGACGGAAACGTCACCACCCGCGATCTCCGCGTTAAGGTGAATGACAGCGGACGTGACAGCCTTGCGGACGTTGGTAGCAACGCAGACAAGGGAAAGGTCAGAAGCGGACTGGACGACGTAGACGTTGGAAGCCAAAAGGCACCTCACAAAAGTAGCGAACAAAACATGGCCAGAAGAGAGAGAGCGCGGGGCGGGCGGCCACATCCCCGCCCCACACGATACACTTAGCCGCCCGATCGCGGCGGGGCAAGTAACCAGATGTCACTGCCCGTCACGGGATGTCACAGCGTCTGGAGGTAGGTAAGACCAAACGTGACAGCGCCCGTGTTGTCAGCCATAAGAATGGAAGTTCCCGGCTTACCACGGAAGGCGGCCTTGACTTTGCCCATATCCCAAGCTGTCGAATCGGCACCGTAGAGCTTGAAGTCAGCGATAGCACCGTCCTCCATATCCTCACTTGCCTCGATTGCCTCCTGACGCAAAGTAACGAACGACTCAGCATCAAAGGCCCAATCGGAAGCCCACTCAAAAGCGCGCTTTGCGGAGGAAAAGACGGCAACGGGGATAGGGGAAGCGGAAGTGGTGATCATGTAAACATTTGCCAAAGGGCACCTCGGAATGGTTGGTAGGGTGAGAGCGGGAGCGGTTCCCCGCCCAGCCCATACAGTGTAGCCCGGTGATCGTGGGCTGTCATGTCATCAGATGTCATCGCCGGTCAGGCCCCGGCTGGCGTGGCGGGTTGATTCCCGCCTGACCCTCTACACGTAACCCGATCCGGGCGGCTGTCGAGGGCGATCTTGTCACTGGTTGTCACCGGCCCGGTGACGTGGGGAGCGGGGCGATCTCCCCGGCACCCAAACAAGATAGCCCCCCGATCGCCTGGAGGCCAGTCACCGAATGTCACGGGCTGTCACCCGATGTCACGTCACGAGATGTCACGACTGGGTGATCGGGCCTTGACAAGTCCTGTCAAGTGGGTTGAGGGTGGATGTGACACAAGTTGACAACCGGTTGCAGGATTTTACACCAGTCACCAGTTGTCAGAAGTTGTCACGCGATGTAAGCGGCTGCAAAGATGCTGCAAACCGTGATCATGTAACCAAAGGTCACAAGAAGTCCGAAGATGTCTCCGATCGGCATGTCAAGGTTCGTCATGTTCTGCCCTCCGAGGTCTGTACTAAGTAGGTTGTTCAGGGTTGGAAAGCTACCGCTTTGCGGCGATAGTGGTAAGCATACGAAGGGTCCAAGTCAAGGTCCCCGTTGAGTCGCGCATAACCAACTTTGCAGATGGCTCTCCGCGAAACCGCTTTGCTACCGTTCCCAAATCAGTCTGAATCTGGGAAGACCCTTCAAAGTGGTAAGGACGACGATCGGCAACCATAGAAGCTGCCGAGGGCCATTCCTTGAAGTCGTCTACCATCACTTCGGCAGCTTCCTTACGCTTTTCCTCAGTAAAGGCAATGGTAGAATACCAGTTTACATCAACATACTGGAAAACAGCCTTCATGCTTGTGAAAGCAGCGAAAGGGATATCTTTGCTATCGCTAAGAAAATAAACTTTTGCCATTAGAAACCTCAAATCAAAAAGAAAAAACAAGAAAAAGAAAAAAGAAAAATAACAAAACAAAAAGAAAAATATCATATTTTTCAATTCTTTTCATTATTTTATTCTCCAAGAAAAAGAAAAATCCACAACACAGGAGAAAAAACAATAAAGAAATAAAACATTTCTACCATTCTCTTACCTCTATCGTCGCTTATTCGTCAGTGTCGCTTTTGGACTTCATGGGAAACACAAGGAAATATGGAACAATCACAATCACGAAAAAGAGAACATTCCACCAAAACCCTTCTGGGTAACCGCATTTTTCCAGAACAAGGGCGCAAGCAACCCAAAAACAAATCTCTTTGATGAACTCTCGTTGTTCTGCATTAAGCAATATTTGTTTCCTTTGTTTTCTCGGTGGTGTCGTGGGGGGAGCGGCTTGCTCCCCCGCCCAACGCATACAGTATAGCCTGTTTGAAAGAGTTGTCCTGTCACCAAATGTCATCTCAAATGGGTACAATACTCCATTTGTAGCTGTTTGAGAACCGACGAGAACCAAAATAATAGAGTCTCACGAAATCTTCGTGCTCAAGATCTCTACTTGTGTAGCAATCCTCAATAATGATCGCAATCGTACCATTTGAGAATACCAAATCACCTACTTTCATTGACTACCTCAATTCCAGACCAAGTTTCGAATTGTCGTGGAAATCTGTCATTCCAATAAACAACAGGGACTATGCCTTTGTGAAAGTCAATAATGATACCAATACAATCTTGACTTAAATGAGCACCATTTCTGTTGTATACATATGGAACAAGTTTTACCAGATCACCGACTTTCATTCAGCAACTCCACAAACTCTGCTATCTGTTCTTGATCGAGAATGTAATCTCGTTTTGTCTCAATCACATCGTCGTATGGATTGTAGTAATGAATGTCGAAAGTCTTGATTTCGAACAAAGGAAACAGATCCTTTCGCGATGGATCAATCCCATACTTCGCACTGATCTCTTCAAAGGTCATCATCTTTGTGACAATGCCGAGGCCCAACGATTCGTGACGAACCAGATCACCTACTTTCACGTAGTACCTCCAAATTGAGGCCCGCAAGTTCAAGTACTTTGCCCTTGATGCAAACCTTTGTTGAGAATCTACCTTTCTTTACAATAATACCAGGGACTCCCTTGTACCATGTATTGGATTCACAGTTACAGACTACGAGATCACCTACTTTCACGGATGTTTCTCCAACCAATACTTGTTGATCAAAAACTTTTCTTCATTTCGCCAGATGAAAACCATTTCATCATCAAAAGGGAAATGCCCTACACTAACAACAAAAAACACTTTGCTCCATTCGTGTGGACGAAACGGAGAATCCAATAGTTGAACTTTGCTTGATGGTAGTACCAGATCACCTACTTTCATTGAGTACTCTTCCAATAAACTTGAGAGTCAATGAGGGGAACCTTTCTGCCTTTTATAAGTGCCATTATGGATGTTCTACCAAGCCTTTCCTTGTAACCGAGAAAGATGCACGCGGTAACGCCGTAAGTCTTCACAGCATCGTGACTAAGCAACAGAAGATCACCTACTTTCATTTTTTCCTCACAAGGACGAGGCCATTTTCTTTGAATTGTCGTCTGCCGATTTCTACACTGTGGCCCGGATATTTTCCAGGTGCCCAAACCACATAACGCCAAGGAGCGCCATGAGAAAGCGGGCGATGTTCGTCATACTCAAGAACCCCAACAACAATGTAATGTTGTCCAACATGGTCCCTAACCAAATCACCAACATTCAGTCTGCTTGGCCCAATCATGAGGAAAAATAGTCTCGTTTAGTTGTCGGGGAGGAAAAATTTTGGGTCGAGGACAAATCAAGGATAGTCTGGGTAGTTATCCCAATCCTTGTCTTTCTGCCATCCGTCCTTTCGGTCGGTGCAACGGTGCTTTCCGTAAACACAACCGCAGCCGTGTTGTTCAGTGTTCGGAGTCCAATCCATATCTGGATGTTTTATTGCCCAAACCAGCTTATCTGCGACACCGCTTGTTTTGTGGAGAGCAATAGTTTGTTCATCGGGAAAGTTCTTAGCGTACTGATTAAAAAGCCGCATGACTTCCTTTGGTTCAGTACAGGAAAGGATTAGTCTTGCGCATTCTTCAAGGCCAGGAAGCACTACTTTCTCCATGGAACTGGATTGTAAGTTGTCCCACATTTGGGGCACCTACCATTGAACCAAGTTGGTCGCCAAGCCTGACAACCGCAGAAACGGCAATAGTGTGTTGGCTTCATGCGAACTTCTCGATGATGTGAAGATCGGCAGGAAGAACCTCGGACGACTTCATGTAGGTTGGAGAACCAAACCTATCGTAAGCCAGGATTCTGTGTTGCTTTGGCACCTTTGGAGGGGTGAAGAACACTTCCTCGCCTTGGTAAGCTCTCGACCTGATTGCTTCGCCTCTGCGAACATCTCGATGAACAGCGAGTTCTTGCGAACTGCCGTAATAGTCTCTGTCCACACGAAGGACAATCATAGGACTATAGGATCGATCACGAACAATGGCTGACATTTGGGCCTCAAGTAGAAACGGGTGATGGCCAGCGGTATCCCCGCCAGCCACACACAACCTATCCTGTTCAAAAAACAGTGCAAGTAGTTTAGAAGTCTGTCGTCCAACCGCTTAGTAGGAAAACAGTACAAGCAGTACGATCAACATGAATAGGGTCATCTTTTTTCCTAACCATCCAGGATTTGAATTGTAGTTCTTCGGCAAGTTGCTTTGCTATGACATTTGGATCTGTGGTATCACCATACGGTATTGAAAAACAAATCTGTTCCATAGCAAACCATGAAAGATGATGAGAGGTAGGGATCACACCTACACATTTGGCGTCTACCTGCCGTACTCTAACATATAAATTATACTAGAACTTTCGTCCTGTTCACAGGCTCTCATCAAAAGGGTACAAAGCAGAGGGTAGGCAAATCCCTTTAGAATACCAACTATCACCTCGTCCATCGAGGGCTGTATGATAACAGCTAAATGATAGCCTTGTCTAAGCCGTTGTCTAAATCAGCGAATCTCGATTGGAGCCAAAAGCCCATCTTTTGACTGGCCTGCTTTGTGAAAAAGGTGAGAGAGGGGATGGCGAGTCCCATAGTAAATGTGCTATTCCAGTATCCGATAGGGCTGGTTTATGCCAGCGGGTACTTAACCACCTTTGGTTAAGTCTTGGACTCTCTCGGGAAAGGTATGGGGAAGGTGGTGCTTGAAACCACTCTGCTTGATGGCATTACAGTCTTATCCATTAAGCAGCAGACCTGTCTTGACTGAGACGTTTTTCAGTCTTCCCCTAAATTGAAAATGGTAGCCGTGGTCGGAGTCGAACCGACAAGACCTTACGGTCGGCGGATTTTGAATCCACTGTGTTTACCATTTCACCACACGGCCTGAAAAAATCATGCCTCAGCAGGAGTCTGCGTCAGCGTATACAGAAGAAGAGCAACCTCAATCTGCTCAGGAGCAGCCGTTTCCTTTTCAGACTGAATGGTCTGATGGGTTGTGATCGCAAGGACCATCGCAGAAAGGTTGTCAGCGGTTTCATCGAAAGGAGTACGTGCAGTCTCAAGCATTGAAGCCTCTTTGGTTGGAGTGGGCGGGGCCTTCCCCCCGCTGGCACAGACAACATAGCCTGTTCGGAAGTGTGTGCAATCTGATCAGATCCAGTCGTTCCAGTTGGTTTCTGTGTATCTCTTACAGTCACGAAGGCTGGAATTCAACTTACCGTTCTCAACAGCCTTGGCAACCTCTCGGATTGCCTTGATCATTGGGATCTTTGTGAATGTGAGGTGACCATCACCCATGGAGTGAGAAGCATGGTGTGCTTTGAAGAACTGCATAGCGAGCTTCAACGAGTTGCGACTCCCTGTCCAATCCTCAGTATCAAAAACCAGGACCATCTTCACTGTTTACCCCCTCTTCTTGACGATTTCAATGCTACCGCCGTAAGCCATCTGGTATTCAGACTTCAGGAAGTGAGCTTCCTTGAGTGTATCACACTCATCAACTTCTTCTTTGCCGTACTGGCTATGCCAGATAATCGCATACTTCATTTGTTTTCCTCTCATTTTGACGGGGTGGCGGGTCGCGCTCTCCTCGGGACACAGGCAACATAGCCCGTTCAGAGGTTGGCGCAACCTGTTCGGAGGCCTTTTCAGACCATTCTCGTGAACAATGGAAGATCAGTCTACGACGATTACTACTCATCAGTAACCAATGCTCCTGTTGATGTAGATATGGTCAAAGGCCCAACCTTCTTGTTTGTTGTCATCGATCTCTTCTCCAAGAATGACAAGCCGATAGTATCCTCCAGCTTGGTCGTAACCTTCAGGAAGCTCTTGGATTTTCTCGTCAATGAAAGACCTGATGGCTTGGATCTCGGGGTAGGATTCATACCACTTGATGTGATCCCACCGGAAAAGCCAATGACCCTCGCCTTGGTAATCCTTGGTGTGGTGATCGCTGTGCTTGAAGCAAAGCGCTTGTGTTGCTGTGTTTGATGCGATGTGCGCAATAAACAAAGGCACAATATCCTTGTCGATGGCGAACACAACTTCGGAACGGTATCCCATTTTACTTCCTGTCGATAGCGACGATACGCTCGTTGGTGGAAAAGTAAGGACGCTCTGCGTATTCCTTCGTGGTCATCCACATACGCTGGCAACGAGAAGCAATCGGCTTTGGAGCACAAAGGTCCGTGAGCACAATGTGACCGTCAAAGTCACGTTCGTTGACGTAACGAGTGGGTGCATCAAAGCACGTTCCACCATACATCACACGGGTCCAATCACGCTTCTGGCCCTTCTTCCACACGTACACATGATCCTGGCCAACCGTCGTGTCAAAGGGAATGACAGTGAAGGTAGCAAGGTCGGACAGCGCGTTCAACTCAGAGAAGAAAGCATTGAGCATACCGTCGTCAACAGAACCAGACTGGTCAATGCTGATCGCAATCTTGGCCTGCCGAGTCACACGCTTACCGGGATGGATACGTGGGAAGCGACGGTTGATCTTGCGGGGAGTAGACCGACGATCGGAACGCTGGCTGGTCTTGATGAAGTAGCGAAGAACCTTACGCCAGTCAATCTGCGTAGAAATACGCTCCATGATCTCCTTGCGCATCTGCTGAGATACCGAGCCCCAGTTGTTGGACCGAGAAGCATCTTCAGCAGCCTTCTTCATAGCCTGCTTCAAGCGTTCCTTGGCAATCTCGTTTGCCGTTTCGTCGGCACCCTCACCCTCACCACCGAAAGCATCATGATCATCAAAGTCACCAATCTCACCGAAAGGGTTGCCGTTGCCGTTCTGCTCTTCCTCTTCTGCTTTCTTCTCCAGCTTGGCAAGGTACCACTCATAAGTCTGCCCATCGGGAAGATCACGGAACATATCGTGACCTTCGCCAGGAAGGCAGGCCCGCATAGGCTCGCCACCTTCAGTCATCACAGGGCCAGGGTCAGCTTCACGAGGAAGGAAGTTGCGAATGTGACAGTTGATGGACAAGTCCATAGCGATGTTGTCAATCTTGCGGATACCATCGGCAGGACGACGACCAGTCACATGCTCAAAGATGATGTGGTAGAACTCATGCATAAGCACACCCTTGCGATGCTCGGGCTTCAGCTTTGCCATGAACTCTGGGTTGTAGTACATCTCAAACTGAGCACGCTCAGGATTGACACGCACACCAGCAGTCGGGATTGAGGTTGTAGCAATCTTGTCAATACGACGAGAAAGCGAAGCAAAGAACGGCTCATCCATCAGAAGACGGACAATGTGATCGTTCAGGTTGAAGACGGGCTTGCCATCAGACATTGAGACCTCGATTGTAAACGGTGGCGGCGGGGACCATCCCCCCCAACACAGGTAATATAGCCTGTTCCGAAGAACAGGCCAGTTGTTTGAAACTACTTTGGAGCAGGAGACACAAGCATGAAACTTGTAACATCAGAATTGGCGATTCGACCTCTCTTACTTCTGAAGGTTACTCCTCGGCCATCCTTCTCCAGTACAATAATGATTCCTTGGCCTTTCGATCTCCTTGGGAAAAGCCAAGGCTTGAAAATAACCAAGTCACCTCTCTTGATTGGCTCTTCTTCATAGCCTTCAGGTCTTTCACGCATTACAAACATTTAGCGTCTCCAGTTGCTTTTAATATTTGGATGCTTTAGTGCTTTCATGGGAAATATTCGTTCATCGTATCCATCAAGATTACAAACCTTGACAAGATCATCGCCCATCACTTCAAGAACAACAAGCATATACATCGTCGGGGCTTTTACACCCTTCAGGGTTGCAATATCACCTTTAGCAAAACTCATCATTTACTCGGAGTCAGGTAGTCGTAGGCAACACGTAGTTGGATTTCAAGAACTGTACGCTCTGATCCGTTGATGAACAGCACGTATCTTTTGGTTTTCACAACTGAGAAGTTCGCAGGCTCCATTTGAGATTGCTCGACAATACGAGAGAGCGTGGCAATCTGGCCTGAGTTTCTACACTTGAATAGATCACCAATCTTATAGGTTGGCAAATCTTCCTTACCAAGCTCTCGGAACTTCTGCTGTGCTATCCATCTTTTTGTTCTTGACATGCTACCATCTTAACAGAAGATGCCCCTGCTGTCAAGCAAAAAACCTAACAGCAGGGGCAAACCCGACAAGGATCAGTCGTCTTCAGACCCAGCGAGAATCTCGATCAAGTGATCGGACACCAACTTGCCATCAGACTTGCGAATCACACCATGCATCGTGATGACGTTCTCGACACTGTTCTCGGAATCACCAAGGATAGTCCAGAGCTTCATGCCAATCTCGGCAGGAATGGCAAGGAAGTACTCACCAAGGTTCTGGGTACGCTCATCACTGAGCTTCTCCTTGAAGATACCGGCAGCAGCCATCTTCTCGACAAGAGCAGCGTGCTCGTTGATGCCGAAGTCCTTGGTACGGTCAATCTCGCCATCATCGAGAATCTGCTCAATGGTGACCTGATGCTCGTACTTGCTCACGAAGTCGCGGAGAGCGACAGCAGCCTCAAAGCCGAGGAAGCCGCAAGCAAGGTTGTAGAGAAGGTCACCGTCACCGCCTTCATCGAAGACACCGAGAGGAGCAGCAGTAGTGCTGAACCGATCCCACGAACGGCGGGAAGGGTAGACCTTGTTGGGCTCAAAGTCAGCAGTCTCGTGCTCAAGGTGAGAACGGTTCTGGTTGATGAAGTCCCACACGATCTTGTGAACGCGACCGTTGGCCCATGCAAGCCAATCCTCATGAGTTGGCTCCACATCGTAGACCGTCCAGCGGTCAATCTCAGCAGGGTCAAGCTCACCAACCTGATACTGAGCACCATGCTCACCACCGTTGACAGCGGCGATGATCACCGTACCGGGGTGAAGATGCCAACCGTTCAGCTTACGCGAATCGGTAAGCTCGAAAAGGCCCTGGCGCACCTCAAGGGTAGCGCGGTCAACCTCATCGAGGAACAGAAGGACAGGACGCTCGCAAGCGGTTGCGAACCAATCGGGAGCGTTCCAAGTGGTAACCTTGCGCTCACCACCAGCCACCTCCATTTCGGAAGTGTCGGGAAGGCCGAGAAGGTCGCCCTCAGTCATCTGAGAAGCACGACGCTCGACAACCTCAAGACCGAGATCATCAGCAGTCTGGTATGCAACCTGAGACTTGCCAATGCCGTGACGACCGCGCACCATGACGGGGAAGCCAGCCTTGAGAATGTGAGGCATGATGCCATTGAGAGTCTTGAAGTCGATAGCCATGTGTAGTATCCTTGTCAGGAGTTTGTAACTGAGGGGCAGTTACCACCCATAAGTAAGTAGTCAGTACAATGGTCAGCGGGAGGCGGCAGCCGCTCCCCCACCGGACGCATACAGTATAGCCCGTTCAGAGAAACAGGCCAGGAGTTTCGAACCAGTTTTGATCAGTCACTGTCTTCTTCGTTGTAAGCAAGCCATTCATGGAAATCACACTGGTTACACTTGATTGACCAGCCTTCTTCTGGCACACTTACACTTTTGATTTGAAGTACGCCATTCTCACACTTGTCACATCTCATTCTTTGTTCTCCTTAGAATGGTACCCAATCGCTTACGAGGTCTTTCGCTCTCGGAAATGCCGTCTGGAAAGATTCAGAGGTAATCTGAGCATCAGCAGCATCAGAGAAGTAGTCCATATCATCTTTGGTGCGATAGAACTTGTCAGTAATCAACCAAGTCTTTCCTCGGTATCTGACAAGAACGGGACCACAATACCAGTAAAGAGTGCGAGGATAGTTATCATCCTCTTTTGTTTCCACTCTCGATACCCAGACTTCACATTCCGAAGGACAAGACATATCCTGCAAGATGACCTCTACCTCATCATAGATTGCTGGGGCTGTGGTATTGAACTGTCTCACCAGTTGATGGGCAAGTAGTTCTCTGTATTCTTCGTCGTGTCCGTAGATATCGCTCATGGTTCCCTCGCTGGCACAGGTATTATAGCCTGTTCAGAGATTTGCGCCTCTTGATCAGAACTTGTGTCACAGCATTTTGAACTGTGTATCCTTGGACTGCTAGATCGTAGGCATCAAGAATAATACCCTCTTCTCTTGTACCAGTCCTACTGGCGACTTCGGCCTCAATGAGTCTCCATAGCCAAGTGGTTCTTTGATACAAATCTCGCTCCAATCCATTTCAGGGTAGTAAGGCTGCGGAGTCATGTCAATGCCTTCAAGAAGCCAATCAACATACTCCGCGAGTTCATCAACTTCTTCACGAAGCTTTTGTTCTCGGTAAGAAGAAAGACAAACAACCTCACCCATCAAGAACTCCCGCCATCAGGCTTTCGTAAGTGAAACGCTGTTCTCCATCAACGACAGAGAAAACTTCCCACTGACGCCGCTTCTCCGACTTCTTCTTGCCACCCTTGAAGACAGTGTTCTTATCAAGATCGGCAATACCCTTGTGAAACCACTTTTCAGAAAAGGTAAGTGGCTTACCAGACTTGCTGGCAGGTGCAATCTGGAAGTTGTAGTTTCGCTCAGTTTCCTTGGTTAGCACCTTGCTGAGAGAAGCTACGCCAGTTCTCATTTGCCCATTGACATCAGGCACGAGGGCTTTCATAACAACCATTGGCTGACTGTCGCCCATGTTGAACCGGATTGAAGTAACAACAAACGGACGGCGAAAATCCTTGTATTCTCCATCACACCATTCGTTACCAGTTTGGATGAACATATCACCCTTACCAATAAGGTTGGGATGCTTCTCACAGACTTCAGCAATAGCCTTGCGGCCATCAAGAAGGTACTGCTTCATGTAAGCAATATCCCTCTTCTTGACTTCACAAGTACGACGGGTATGCCCCTTCTGGTTACAGTAAGAGCAAGTGCGATCAGCAGCCGTCTTCGGCTTGTTTCTCTCCATCTGCTGAGTTGCCCACCAATCGTTGGGATTGGCAGCAAGACGCTCTTTGATTCGTGCCTTGAGTGTTGGGCAGTTCGTGCGGTTGTGTCCTTCCTCTCGGCAGTAACTACAACGTGGCTTTCTACGGTAAGACATTTGGTCTCCAGGGTGATGGGCGGGCTACCTCCCCCGCCGACACAGGTACTATAGCCTGTTCAGAGGTTAGTGCCAACAGTTTTGAGTGTGGTCAGAAGTTATCTTCTTCCCAATGATTAGATACGATTCTTTTAGCCTCTTTTGAGTCCTTATCATACCATTGACCATCAAGATAGATGTCAAAATATGACTCTGGTTTCATCCTCTGGTAAGCAAAAAACTCACCACGAGCGTCAATGACTTTGTGGCCACGACAGTTTGTAATGAATACACCAGTCAGAACTCTACAATCTGCTTTCCTATCTACACCAATACCGTAGATGTGGTTAAGCCTCACGATATAGGTTCTATCTTTCATCGCCTTGCCTTTTTCAAAAACCTTTCTTCAATCTTGATAAGCATCTTGCCGGCAACAGGGAGAATCTTGTAAACCTTGTTGCCCTTTGCTGCTGAGTGAACGGCGCCGTCAACGCCGGCGATGAAACCGCCATGCTGAACAAACTGCTTTGTTGCTTCTGAGCGAAGACGCCAATCATTACCAGCCAGTCCAGCCCAGATCAGCTTATCCTGGCGAAACTTGGAGTTGCCCACGACATGAGTACGAGCATCGAAACGAGCAGGCTTTTCACGCTCGGCAAGAATCTTCTTAGCGTACTTGTTTCCGTACATCTTCAAGAAACCACGACGTGACGGAACCTCTCCGCTGACAATACTGTTGACAATAGACCGAAAGTAAGAAGTGGTCATGTAGTATCCAGCAAGATACTTTGCATCCTTCTCGTACTTTTCACGATAAGTAGTTTCCCACTCTGCTGCTTCGGCCAATGCGGACTCCGAGTTCTGTTCAATGATCTTGTTAACATGAAACATCTGCTTTTCAGACAGCTTTCGTCCCTTGTTCAGTTGTTCGATAATGCTGGTAGAAAAATCCTTTGCCCAATCAGAAGCAACGGGGCTCTGCCCAACGGCAGTAAGGGCGGTCTTGATATCTTCGGGTGTCATGCGTACTCCTCTCGCTCACGCAGGTAATGTAGCCTGTTCAAAGAATCAGGCCAGAAGGTTAAAAGTAGATTGGAACACCTTTCTTGACAAGATAAAACTCGCCATTGAAAGCTGGTATGTTGTTAACGACATCAGGAGTGTCCTCGTCATCGTTAGCTTCGCACGGATCGAAGAACCACTTTACATATGGTTCGCCTTGGTGAACCTCGGTGACAAGACCATAATCGAAGTTTAGTTTGATGTACTTAACGCTTCGATTGTACAAAAACAATAGAAAGTCACCTTCTTCGAGTTCCTTTTCATGATAGATTCTTTTCATCGTCTCACCAAGCTGTGTTGGATATCAAAATCATACTGAGTATGATGGAAATGTCTTTCCATCTCAATCCAGATATCATTCAAAGTATCTCTATCGTAGATACTAAGATCACCTGGGTCTCTGAATCCTTCAGGAAGCTCAACACCACCCATGATTAGTTCCAACATATCTTCAATCGAAGCCTTTAGGGCTCCTTTCTCAGAAAGGTGAACAGAAGAAAACAATTCTCCATCTGCCCATCCAATGTTGATCCACATTTTCCAACCATGCGACATTACAGCTTACCCTTGTGGTTTTCGTTACCACGGTTCTCGGCTACCTTCTTGAACTTGAGTCCAGACATGGTAGTGTTGGAACGCGACAAGTGACAAGACTTGCCCTTGTGGTGTCCCGTGTTGTTCAGCCATGCCTTCTTGTATTGCTCACGATCAGAAGAAGACTCAAACTGAAGAATGGTCAAATCAGACATCTTGCCATTTGCGGCCTTGACAGCGAGATACGGAATCGTAGTCTCCTCTGCACAATCAGCGCAATGATTACGAAGACCTCCTGCTCTCTTCTTCTCGGGAGAGTTGAGGTCAAAGGCTTCTTCACAGGCAACACACTCAATCACGGTACGCGGCATACGTCCTCCTTGCCCATACAACATAGCCCGTTCAAAGTTGAAGGCCAGTCACCAAATGTCATTCAGGACTGGCTCAAGATAACCAATGTTCTATTTTCGACTTCTTCTATAGCCCAGTCGAAAGGATATTCGTCAACTGATTCATCAGGATCTCTAATCCATGCAATTTTGATTCTTTTGATTTCACGAAGGTCGACCCCCACGCCGCGCGCGTGAACACTGACAACAACGCCACAGTCGTCCAGTTCATCCAAACGAGGGTGTTCTCCATGATAGCCTTCGGACCAGCCAACCAAGTCACCGGCTTTGATCATCGGTACCTCTCAAAACAAAAATGTTGCCTTCTTCATCATCAAACCACTGATGACAAAAGTAATCTGGCTGGCCTGAATTGTCTTGTTCTCTAATCCAAAAGATCACACATTCCGATGCCCAGTCATTGTCAAGAACAACACCAACATCCTCTGTGTAGCACCCAGGTTTCCAGAAAATAAGTTGACCATTTCTTAGGTCTTCTTTCTTGGCAAATTTCATCTTGTCAACGAGCATAGCTACGCCCTCCTTGGCTTCCACTTGTTGAGTGCGCTGATCTTCCAACGAATAAGCTCTCCATCCTTAAGAACCTTTACTTCTCTCAAGGGAGACTTATCGGAAAGACCCAGCGGAACTGCCCATTCAATGATAACGGCAACTTCGCCAGTCTCAATGTTGTGAACCATGCACCCTGGCGGGTAAAACTGCTTAAGAGTATCAAGCGCAGACATACAAAATTCCTTATGTTGATCAGGGTTTGTCATGAAAAAATATCTAAGAGTGTGAGAGTGTGGGAAACACACAACTGGCACCGAAGCGAGCGAACTATCTTGGACTTATTGCCTGCTCTGGACGACTTATGACCCAACCTAATAGATAACTAATGGATTTACAGGAACTAATTATTGCATCTCTTACAAGACTTACGGACTCATCGCCATCACACTTGGTTTTGAACCTGGGAGGCTCTCACACTCTTAGAAAGACGGGAATAGAAAACATTGAAAATGTGGTGAGTGACCTTAAGTTCGGCCTGTTTGTGTAGGTTATACAAAACAACGTCTCGGTCCCTCCTCTTCAGAAGGACAAAAACGTCATGGTTTGTATCGTTGACTGCGTTGTGTCTATAACCGAAAAGCTCACCGATCATGCGCGCTGCCACACAGCACCTCCATCGTGCAGACAATATAGCCTGTTCAAACTATCTGACAATCTAATCAGATATGTGTAGAAACTTACGATACTCAGCAGAGAGTTTATCGTAGTAACCGGTCTTTAGTAGTTTAGCGTGTGCTCTGTTAAGCACTTTCTTTTCTGCTATGTTGATCAAAAAGAATGGGGCACCTGCTCTCGGATTGTATCCCTCAACCTCAGCAACCCCATCGAAGGGATTGAAGCAAATAGACTTGAGGTTCTTGTGACCTGCTTCTTTCAAAACAGAGTCAATGAAGGTTTGATACTTAATCGTTTCCTCTGCTGTTAGGCTCTCGGCATCTTCTACAGCGAACAGTGCGCTTTCATAGGTGGAGGAAATGAAGAAGGCCAAGAGATCATGAAAAGAATTATCATCATCAATCCTGGCAATAAAGAGCCTGCCTGATTCCAACTCAGGCACAGCAAAAGGACAAGCAGACATGCCCCCAAATTGTTCTCTCTTTTCTCCAAGAGAGTAAATGTATTGTTTAATCTTGTCTTGGTACATGAATCACATCACGAATGAAACGCTGTGGCTGGGAGCTTCTCTCGCCATCAGGGTAGACAAACTGAACTGCCCATTGTGGGTATGGGATAGAAATCCTCCATGTCTTAGTTACGACTGCCCACCGGGGATCATAAACAGTTTTGACTAGATCACCTTTTCTCACTGATCACCTTCATGTTTAAAACTGGCCACGAGCTACGCTCACCCCTCTGAAGCCAGAAGCATTTAGCATAGGTGACTGAGCGCCCTCTACTCAAACGAGTAAAAAAACTCAAAACAACTCCAGGCTGTTCTCTGAATAGAACAATGTCACCAACTTTCATGAAGAAACCTCTGGTGGGGTTGGTTACCCACGAATGTTAGCTATTCCTCTCAGTCTTATTCGCTAACAGGACGTATATTCGCCCCTAATGGGCCTTGGAGAGTAGATCCTTGCTTGATTCCAGCGTCAGAGGCACAAGGTCACGAAAAGAATACCATCTTGGTTCAGTAAGGCTTCCATGGATATGCCATACGACATTGTAACCATCATCAAGTTCAGATAGAATGATTCCAAATACACCATTCGTAAGAAACTTACGGCTATTGTATTTGACCAAATCACCCCTCTTCATCAGGATACCATAGTTGGGTTTTCAGCACTCTCAGTTTTTTACCCTGAGTGAATACCTTGAATACATTGATTCCTTTCCAATCAGATTCAAAAATATTCGTGATGAGGCCAAGAGATTTGATAGGATCTAACCTATCGTCAACAACGATTACCAAATCACCGACTTTCATCTTGCTTCTTTCCAAGCATATCAAACGCATCGAGTAGAGATTGTTTTGCCATGTGATATGGCAGAGAAGCCAGTACGCATTCCAAGATATCAGACTCGGAAACATCAAGGTCCCGAATCATATCAAGAATTTCACCGGCAGTAACGTGTGTTGCAGTCATCTTCTCTCCTATTCAAAATGGTGGGTCAACTGGGAATCGAACCCAGAACCTATGGATTAAAAGTCCAGTGCTCTGCCAATTGAGCTATTGACCCAAGGGGTGGAGTGGTGAGTGTGAACTCACAATGGCACAGGCAAGCCCTATAATAATAGTTTGATATAGTATAGATTTACTAACCTGTTTTGTCTGCGGGATAAGAACAGCACTCCGTGAGTATTTATAGAAAGAGGAAGGATTCGATACCTTCACGTCGTCGTCCTTGTAATGGATAGACGCATTATGCCCAGGTGGTTTTAAGCCACGTTTTTGTGGCCCTCTCTACCCGGCGGGGCTCCCCCCACCGGCACAGACAATATAGCCTGTTGAAATGTTCTGTCAATGTTTTTTAATCGAGATCCAGTGGCGGGCATTCCCCTGAAACTATACCACCGTGTCCCTTAATCATAGCATCTACAACTTCAGCAGGAACATAGGGGTAGATACTTTCTGTGTAGTCTTCTTGATTTTCGGCCCATTTGTAGATAAAAGGGCATGGTCTATTGGGATACCCAAGCTCCAGTTCAGAATATTTTCGGGCACCATCAAGCCTTGGAAGGCAATACTTTCCATCGCCAGCTTGAATGGAGATAGAAAATCCATCAGCGCATACAACCGTTTCGTAGTTTTTATACATTCTCTCTCCTAACTGGCTGGGGTACAGGGATTTGAACCCCGACGACTGGTGCCAAAAACCAGGATGCTACCATTACACCATACCCCAGTATTACTTGGCATCGATCCAGCGACCATCACGACCATCACCAAGTGGAATCTTGTTAAGAAGAAAGTTCAGTCTCGTCTCTACTTGCATCTTGCTCCCGCCGACGTGCCAATGAGTAATCTCTTCAACGTCTTTGCCATCTTCACCGCAATAGTTCTTTCCGTCCTTCCAGTTGTAGATGGTGGCAATCAAGCCGTCACTGAACTGAATGTCCCACTCTGCATCTGTCTTATAGTCTCCGGCCAATGGCTCACCAAAGGTCTCAACAAGTTTTGAGTAGCTACAATCCAGGTCACCTACACGGTAAGTTCCGTCAGTGTGGACGCTTCCATCGTTATGAGTAGTAAACTTAATGCTTGTCATTGCCTCTCCTTACTATATTTGGCGACCAGTGCATCCCATTCAGGCTGCCGGCGTTTAATTTCTTCTTCGCATCTACGTTCGAAAATAATGATAGTATATCTGAACATTGAAACAACGCCAGTTACTCCTGTAACGAGCCCTGCAATAATCAAAAACTCTACAAGATTTGTGCTCATTCTTACTCCCTGTAATAGTTTGCAAGTCCCATTAGGGTTGGTGCCCATAGACCAACAAAGATACCAAACCGTTCAGCATGTGCGGGATCTCCAACTGCGGAAACCCAAACGCCGATACTGACCAACACTGAGATCAACGAGGCCCAGAAAAACACAGCGGCCACATTGTTATTTTTTCGTTCTAGCATTACTTCTCCTAAGTTAAATGGCGCATCCTGTAGGATTCGAACCTACGACCCACGGCTTAGAAGGCCGTTGCTCTATCCAACTGAGCTAAGGATGCAGATGGTAGGGAGACTGGGACTTGAACCCAGAACCCTCAGTTTATGAGACTGATGCTCTAACCAATTGAGCTATCTCCCCTCGGAGTCTCTACATTATAGCCTGTGTAGAGGCAGGCGTCAAGGTTGTCTAAGGTATTTTTGAATCAAACTCTGGGTTGTCGAAGAATGCAATAGCATCTTCCAAAGCCTGGATAATGACGAGGCGCTCATCATCAGATGAAAGATTCATCTCCGTAGATGAAACCTCATTCATAACAAGGCCGATGAATGCATCAGCAAAGTTCTGTCGTAGTTCTTCGGGTGTCATGGCTTTCCTTCAACTAAGATTTTGAAAACATGAGAATTGTAGTTTGTTACAGTCTCGCTTGCACACAGGCCGTCTTTGTTCCAGAAGACTGCGACCTCGTTTCTCCATGGGTAGGTATCAACAACAACGCCAATGTCTTGATCATGTAGGCAAAGAATGATTGCACCTACCCCAGCCCCATTCATAAGTTCTGACATTTATCCTTCCTTCTTCAGGACGATTAGCGTGCGGCTTTCACCGCCATACACTTCTTTAATGTCAATTTCAGATGTTACATCACCATCACCATCAGGGAAGGGCCAACTGACAATCGCCATGTGCTTGTTTTTGATTGAAGTGACAACCCCACAACAAGGAGGCTCGCCTCCTTCGCCTTTGTAGCGAATCAAATCACCAATTGTTACTTTCATTTCTTTCTCTTCGGGTAATGAAGGAAACACATTTCCTTTCTACTTGAAGCTATCTCAACCACACTTACTCTACTAGAGTAATCACCGGTTTCATCAGGAATCGGCCAAAGAACCTTAGCATCTCTGCCGTTGTTATGAACAGATACGACAACGCCAATGCATTGTTCCTGTCCTGGCTTTGGGTTCCTGTCGAAGAACCTTCCTGTGTATTCAATAAGGTCTCCAGTATTGAGTCGGGTCGGTCGTCGTGGCACACTGCCTCCTTGCCCATACAGTATAGCCTGTTCAGATATCCTGGCAAGCTTCTACAATCTTCTTTTTGACTACCTTCTTAATACCAGGGTTAATCTTGAGAACATGAGGCATCATCTTGTGACGAATGTAGTTCCTCATGTACTTCGTATTGTCATTACTTGGATCGATAATCGTAGGAACATCCTTACGGACACACCAGATTGTGAAGTCCCTCTTCTCAGTTGTGAGAAAAGGGCGGATAAATTGATCTCGCTTGTGTGGAATCAAGAACGGATTGCCATTCATGCTGGTAAAGATCCAGTTCTCAACACAATCATCAAGATGGTGCGCCGTAATGATAGGCAAGTCAGTGGCCCACTGAAAGAACTTGTAACGCTGTTCTCGCCACCATGCCTCATGAGAAACACCGGCAGGCATTTCTTTTTGACAAGTGCCGACAATTAGATGAAGGCTGTGCTTTTCACAATACTCACGAACAAGAGCCTCTGCCTTTGGAGCATAAGGTGTGCCGTGATTGTAGTGAAGAACAAGAACATCGTGCTTCCTTCGTAGGAAGTCCAACACAGCCATAGAGTCAATACCGCCACTTACAGCGATGGCTACTCTCTTTGGGATCTTACCTGTAATGTGAATCATTCTTCGCTCTCCTTAGAAATGAAACTTGCAATCCGCTCGTCAAGAGCAGTAAAAGTATCTGACGTAAAAAGGGCAAACAGGAACACCAAGCTCCAAATAAAAATCATTACATCCATCATTCTTCGTTCTCTCTGCAAAGCAAAAGCAGTTGGGCCACTTCGGCAAGAACGCCGCCTGGAATCTCTTCCATTTCTTCAGGGACTCCGTAGATATCTCTCAAGATTTGAAGAGCATACGCTTCAAACGCACGCTCAATGAAGTTCTTTTGTGCTTGCGTCAGCTTCATCTATTCTCCTAGGTTGGCTCAATCAGCCAAACGGGACATTCGATCTTCATGCCTTCTTGGTAGCCGTCCTTCTTGTCAACGTCTACCGTTCCTTCTGGTGTTTCAACAGTGCAGATCTTACTCTCACACCTGTCAATAACACACATTTCTTCAGCAGGCAACTGGCCTGCCATAGCAATAGGACAACCAGTCAAAAACATAGTCATCGCTGCAATCTCAATCATTCTCATTCTTTCTCCGTTGTGTTTCTACTGCCTGAAAACAGTTGCATGGTTTCTTTGTCAATACTTTCGTGATAAAAGGAGTTAATCCTTGTATCTTCTTCAGGGTCGGGATGCCTTAACCAATAGATTCTCCCTTGTTTTGTTTGCTCATTGTAAGAAACAATGATCCCAATATCTTCTTCCCAGATATAGGGCGATTCGCCCTCCTCGTGTGGCTGACCCTTAAATAGGTAAAGGTCACCAACCTTTGGTTCGTCGCTCATCAGAAGCCAACCTTTCTCGCCTCTGGTTGGGCAAGCTGCTTCTGGCTACCGAGCTTTACTGGTACAACGGAGAGAGCATACTTATCTCCTTCCGCAGGCGCAGTCATTCTTAGTGCAATCACCTGAGCCGTAGTAGTAATCACGTCCTTAATCAAGGACTTCATGAAAGGGGACATCGTTCCTCCGTGTGGTTAATGGGTGTGCCCCACCCGTCACAGTCAATATAGCCTGTTCAGAGGTCTAGGCAAGTTTCTTTGAGATGACTTCGAATCTTCTTTTTGGGCTGCCTTCCCAGAAATACCGCTTATGCTGAAAGCAATAGAGTCTTGCTGAATCTTCACCGTTGCTGTTGTTTATCTTGTCAGAAACTATACATACAGCTACCGGCCAATAGCCATCACGGGTTTTAACAATGTCACCTACTTGCATTTCCTCTCCGTGAGAACTTTAATGTCCTCGTCGTCAATCCAACAATGGTGGCATACCTCTCCATCCCAAGTCAAGGCTTCGTTCCATCGAACAAATAGAAAGTGAGACCCAGACTTATCATTGATCTCAGACTTAAGCACCACACCAAGGCCATGACATTCATGTTCAACAATAGCACCAATCATGTTATTTCCTTTCTTGAACAACTTCAAGATTCTTTTTTTGTTCGTGGGTTCGGTATCTTCCGGCCCACAAAACTGTAAAGTCGGTGCGCGCGGCGTGCCAGGGTCCTCCTGGTTTTGGAAGAACAATGCCAATAGCCAATAAGCCGTGAGACCACCATGGTTCTTGGTTTGCATGGACGTTACGATGCTTTCTTACTAGATCACCGACTTTCATTACCAGTCGTCCTCTACTTGTTGACGCTCATACCAGTATGCAGTTTCTTCTGCAACACCGGCCGCCTGATGAGCAGAAAAGAAGAGTTCGTACTTCTCCCTTACCCTCTTGGCATCAACGTAGAACTCAGCACCAGTTTCAATGTGAATCATACCGAAGAACTCAGTGCCATATGGCAAGGCTTTCCAGGTGTAATGATCGTACTTCATGTTATCGTTCTTAGAACGACTCCAGGAAAATACAGTGTATACTCCTGGCGGTTCTGGACAAAAGCGGTGTCGGCATACCACAAACTCTGGCGTCCTTTTCCTAATTTCTTTCAATGCGTAATCGTCTGGATCCATCATACCTCCTTTACAAGGTCAAGTTCGTTTGAAGAGAAGTAGTACGGACACAGGCTTCCGTTAATGAATATTTTGTAATGCTGCGATGGCGACTGGTCCGATAGCGTCGTTGGCATGGTGCTCACGATTGTTCCTACGCCACCGACATAACTGTAGAGTGGCGAATGAATAGAAATATGCACCAGATCACCCACTTTCATTCAAAATCTCCATAGTGGCATAATGAAATGCCACTGTCATACCTGTTCGGCCGTGGCGATTAGTGTTCGTGAGTACAAGAACTTCTGGAAGGCCCCAAAGCCATCCAGTAATGATTCCGTTCCAACAATGGAACGGCCTACCTCTAGCTTTTACCAAGTCACCGACTTTCATTTACTTTTATCCAGTGTGAACAGTGATACCACTTGGGTACAAATGCTTCTTCGTGTGACCATTCGGCCCTACACAGAACAGCAACCTTGACCTGAATCAAGGTGTGCTCATTTGCATTGGCGGGCTGGGTTTCAACAACAACACCAATCTCAACATTATTAAGAGGATATCGTCTCCCGCCCTTCTGCTTCCAAGTTGGTACTACCATGTCGCCCCGCTTCATGTGCTCTCCCGGCCACAGAGGTAATGTAGCCTGTTCAGAGGTCTGCGGTATTTGATCGAGAAACTACTTGGATCTCGTATTTATCAAAATTATGTTTAATATCGCTACGACCGAACCACAGGACAGAATATTTTGGTTGACCTTGATTAACATTACAGTTGTCAAATTTACCAATTTTGACAACTGTACCCATAATCTTGCCATTTCTTCGTAGTCTAACGATTGTTCCTGGTTTAATCTCTCTCATAGTTTATACGTCCCACACTCTTTATTGTTAATGGTCCATACGACCTTTCTGACACCCACATGTTTTAGGGCGGCGTAGCACATAGGGCAAGGCTTAGAGAGCCTGTAATCACCGTTCTTGCCCACCCTGCACACATAGAGGGTAGCACCGGTAGTAACACTTCTGTCAATACCAATAACAGCGCCAATCTCAGCATGAAGAGTGGGAAGGCCAAGGTTTATATTCCTAAACCTATAACCAAAAGAACAGTGACTATTCTTGTTGAAGGCTGTGTTGATTACAGTTCCGCCCTTTGCCAACACAGCGCCGTGCTTGTAGTCTTCAGCCTCACAATTGTATGCAACCTTCTTGGCAAGCGACATCATTCTTTTGATCCTACCATTAAACTGCAATGTACGATACTCGGGGCCAATATCATACTCTGTGGGCTTGTTACACAACTAATTCTCCTATTTAAGCACCTTCAACCAAGATGTTGGTAGCCATGCTTCTTTGTTTTTGTAATAGCCGGCAGGTTCATCAGAATACTCGCCGGGCGGCTTAAGCCATCTAACTTTGGAAAAGCTCTTATGATAGGTTGGCTTAAGCGATCTTCGTTTTGTCTCTTCGTCCCATCGAGAACAATAGGACTCCAAAACAGAAACAATATTTACAAGATCATCTATCTCTGTAGCAGAAACTTCTGGATATAGCTCATTTATTGCCGCCGTGCTCTTTAATGACCAAGGCACTTCAGTATAGTTTCTCTTTTGTGTTATGATTTCGTTTAAGTTGACACCATATGCTTCCTCTACATTTGTTATTTGTTTTAGCAGCAGTCCCGCACCACCAATCTTTCTTCGATATAGGTGAACGAGATCGCCTTTCTTTGGCTTAGGCAATCTACCTCCTTGTTAAGACTTCAAAACCGTCATAAATCATATGTAATATTTGCCAATTGCTGTGACAATTGGAGAAGCACGCAACTACGACATTGTTAGGGTCAGCAAAACTAACTTCAATAACAATGCCGTAGGCGTACAGAGGCTCTACTGGAAATGCGTCAGAACCAGAAGGCGGTTCCCACACTCTGTAGTCTATTATCCATCTTACCAGATCGCCTCGTTTTATGTCCACATACTAAGTAGACTGGCTCACCATCGGATCCCACAGTAGGGCCTTTCTAAGTTCATCGAACCCGCCAATAACTGTGAAATCGTTTAGGCTCTCGCCGTAATGTAGAGCAATGATAGGAAAGGTTTTCCAACCAAAGTCTCTCTTGATCTTCTCTCGATATGATGGAGAGAAGTCCATGGATACAAAGGTATATTCCTTATCCCTGTCCATCAAAAGAGCCTGCGCATACAGGCATGATGGACAATCAGTGATGCCATAAATCATGTACATCACACACCCCAGAATTGAGGACCACACTCATCTTCCCAGTCTTCCCAAACCCACGCATCATCGTCGTAAGGGTTCTCACACACGGTGCCCTGGGACAAGCACCACTCAAAAATACCGTCGTCATTCATTGTACCTCCAGCGTACACACACATTATAGCTCGTTTAAATGTTACGTCAAGCTACTTTGAGCACGCCTTACATCTAGAGACAAACTTCTTTTTCTTCTCTTCTTTGGTAAGCTGTATCTTCTTGAAGTTGCTCTTTACATCTTCGAACAACTTACCATTATTGAGGGCCTTAATCTTGTCGCCCATGAAAGCACCACACATGACAATCGCACTTGTGGGCTCATGGTAGAGAAACTCGCCAGGGAACGCTTTCTGTTCTTCTGTGATTTCTACAAACTTCATTCGATAAGCTCAAAGTCTCTCATCATCCCACGATCAATAAGGATTTCTCCACCGTTTGCGAAGAACACTCCATTATCAAAATCCATCTTTTCGCCTGTGTAGGGATTTACGGGTGTAGACCAGCCAACAAAAAGATATGCCCTTCCATTAGCGAAAGGAATATCGTTTCCATGAAAACCTGAGAACTTCTCCTGCCTTCTATTGTAGATATAAAGCTTGCCGGTTGGATAGTTTTCTTTATACCAAATCATTTTGTTCTTCTGTTGTCTTACTATTTTCGTTTTCATGCGTTTCCTCTTCCTGTTCGACAAAGACTTTCCAAGCTTCAATAATCTCTTCCATTCCAGATCTTGGAGTTCCTTCTGATTCACCCTCGTCCTCCTCAAGCGCACCCGCGCCAGGAGGAGCACTTAACTTGTTGATATCAGTCGGCAACCTTTTTCTTTTCTTTTTGTAGGGCGGCCCTGGATCTTGTGGTCCTTTATCAAGGTAGTTTGAAACATCCTTGTTGATTCTCTTAATTCTGTTTCTGTATGACTTACCCATCTTCTGCTGGCCTCTCGTCAAATACCATCTGCTCACCATCCTCAAACGTAATAATTGTATTGTTTGATGGGTGTGGTCTGATGTGGATCTTAATGAAATCTTCAAAAGAATCGAAGAAAGCAATCGATCCTCTTGGTGCTGGTGTTAGCCAGTGAATAATCGTATGTCCAGTTGCGAACATAGCGCCCTCAATGACAACACCTGTTCCTGAAATACCTGATTCATCACTAACCCTGCAAACCGTAAATGTTCTAATCCCTTCCGGGGCTCGATTTGATGGCTTTTTTGGCTTCAAATCTTCCGCCTCAGAAGGGACGTTACTATCGTCTGACATTATGCTTCTCCTTCTTCAATTCCTTTATTTAGCATCATATTGGTAATCATATCTTGTAGAATCTTTTGAGCTTGTCTGTTGCCCTCTATCTCGTCGGGGCAAATTTCATCGCTAGACATCTCTTCTACTTCACATCTTATCTGTTCAATAAGAGTTTTAAACTCACAAAGTTTTTGGTCTGTTGAATCTATTCTATCTTCAACAGAATTATATTTACTTTTCTTCTTTTTCATAATAATCCTTAAAGGCCTGTTCCCAGTCTACAAGATAAGTAGGTCTTACAATGATGGAGTTATGTAGCGGTATTTGTACGGGACCAAAATCCCCAACCTCTAGTGCTGACACAATTCCTATGATATTACCTTTCTCATCGAATACACCTGAGCCTGAAGCTCCAGACCACGCGTACATGTTAACGAAAACAACTCCTTCAACAAAGCCCATGATTTTTCCTTGGATGGTCATCGGCCCTGTGCCATTAGGATAACCCGTGTAGATAACTGGGTCAAGCACTTCAAGAGATCTTTTCCACTTGTTGTAAGGCGGAACAGATTTTTCAATGTCTATCGCTTTTCGTGTTGGTATGTGGGCAGACTCTACAATAGCTATATCAGCTTCTTTTGAATAATAAACAACACCGCCGCATGGGTATTGATCTTCTTGAGTAATCACCATCATGACTGCGCCTTGTTTCTGTACGGCGTGCGCGGCAGTTAATATAAAAAAGTGTCCGCTGTATTTAATGTAAGTACCAGATGCAAACGATACCTCTCCTGTCGAGATGTTAAAGGTTACTAATCCAATCGCACTTTCTCTAGACTTTGTTGCGGTTTTTTGTAGAGATATTGGAATACTATTTGATACATTTGCAGGATGATCAAGTTGTTCAACAGTAGGTAAGGTCTGAAAATTAGATACTAAGGAAGAACAAAGCGCCAACATCATTAGCTGGGTTGCTAAGAAAGTGTAAACAAATGTTCTCCATAGTAATTCTTTCATACTTGTCTCTGATAGGAAATAAATACCGGAACTTCCTGTAAACCAGCCTCCTGTGCAAAGAATAAGATATCTTCGTTGCCTGTTATCTTTGCTCTGCCGTTCTGGCCGATAGCTAAGAATACAGGATTTCTTGGACCGTAAGCAATAAAGTCCTGATACGCTGTATCATATTTTAAAGCATCGCCTCTGTACATTCTTGGTAAGTATTCAATAAGTTCGGAGACAGGAAGCATAACATGGTAAGACATATGAGCATTATGCATAGCTGCGTCATATGGTTGCTGACCTGAATCAGAAAAATCCTGAATCATTTGTGGTATAGTCATCCTCGGAGTTGGCATCTTCTTGGATGTTTTTCTTGGAATAGCGTGAGCAGAGTATTGTGCCATACCATACTCGTCAAGCCTTTCCTTGCTCTCGCGAACTTTACGAATTGTACCCTGAATGTTAATTCTGTGAATACGATATGCCTGATGAATTTGTAATCCTTTGATGATTGACATCTGAGGAATCAAAGTTTGGTCTCGATACTTGACTCGTGATTCTTGACCAAGTAATGCAAACTTAACGGAGATTTTTGCCAAGACTCTATTGCCGACAGAACGAGAAAGACCGACAGTTCGGACAATTGTAACCTTTGGGATGGCACGTATCTCGGTTTGTACCTCCTGCATCTCACCACCCTTATCTTTTGATATAGAGACGATAAAGTGGGTTTCATAAATTCTAAGGTCGTAGGTCTTATCAACTTCTGTGATAGTGTCGAACCATTTGTCAACTGCTAGCATGGCCACCTCCAAACATAATTAGTTAGCGATAAGCAAAACTATCTCTTATAGTCATCTGCAAGGCGAACAACGTCATCTAAATGATTGGTGCTGACCTCCATTAGTTCAACATGGCTCTCGTTGGCACCAAACCTATGTATGGTTCCTGGTGTGACGTGGTAGGTCTGTCCTTTGGTAAATTTAGTTATATTTCCATACTCATCATAGTTATATAAAATACCGGACAGCACATAAACAGTCTCTTCTTTTGTTTTGTGATATTGCAGAGAAAGTCTGTGTCCTGCGTTGATATGCAGTAACTTCCCTACATAGTCTTGGGTCTCGGCCCAAACAATTTCATAACCCCATGGCTTTTTTACTCTTCTCACTTTAACTCCATTTGTATAAGTATTATAGCAAACGCCAGCACAGTACACAAGATATTTTTCAGTGTAAGAAATGGCTCATTTAAGAAATAAGAAAACAAAAAGGGGTAAACTAAAAAAGACAACGAAAAAACATAAAACCTAGGGCCCCAGCCGTTATTGAAGAACTCAAATGCATATCTTATGCCGTAAACAAAACACAAGGTGCCTGGAATAGCGAGCAAACATGTCAACAACAAAGTGTTCTGTTTTGCCCATTCAGAAATAAATTGAGAATATGATGTAAACCAAGTTATTATCAACCCCACAGCGAATAGCAAAGTTGAAATAATTAAGTTATACATTTGTTACAATACACCTCGTTGCTTGTTCTTTATCAACAATCTCGCCATCTATATCTATAAAATAAATATTTGCCTTACTACCCACAAAGTCTATTACTTTGTCATTTAATCTAAAATTTGCTAACCAAGGATCGTAATTAGTAAACATGTGTTCTAAGAATCGAAGATTTGACACTTTAGTTTCATCAATCGCACATGATGAATTGTCCATCAATTCATTTGTTACTAAGCCGCCGTGAAAGACAAGAAGTCTGTTATCAAGTTCTAAATGATCAATAATATCTTTATCCTCGATATTGATGAACTTAATGCCTATTTGGCCTGGATTCCAGGCTTTAACAATTTCATTGAAATCGAAACTTGGTTTTTGATAGTTTCCACTGCTAGCGTGAAAAGCATCAGAACTATTCTGTAATAATAAAAACAAAGAGCTTCTGATTACCGGAACTCTTTCTTTGAACCATTCTTTTTGAAGATAGAACATAATATCTTCAATTGGTTTTTTTGAATAAAAATCAACGAAATGGGCCAATTCATTTGGCCCTGTTTCTAATGTTTGCCAAAATTCATTTACAACAAACTTATTTGTTATTCCTCTAACATTGAAGCCTTCTCGGGATAGATTTAATTCTAGCTCACCACTATAGAAGGGAAAGGTTTCAATTGTAAAAGACTTTGGAACTTTTTCTTTAATGAAAGAAAAAGATGAGGTGACCTCATCAGGACTGCTCAGCGGCGACATTCTCATCAGAAGGCTCCTGTTCTTCTATAACTCCACTTTTTAATGAAACATACCCTTTTACAATCCGATCCAAATCGGCTAATTGTATGTCAATCTGTGCAAGTTCTAGTCTGGCCTCGTCTATTTCATCTATTAAGGCTACGTCCAGAAAAGAACTCGTTTCCACCATGCTTTGTTCTAAAATACTCACCCTCTTCAGAACTTTGTCATAAAGGTAGTCTACAGTCTCTTGTAAAGTATCTACTTCAACTGAATATTGTATGTTAACTCTTTGTGGCATTATCCCCTCAACAATTGCTTAGAATTTTTTAATTTATTGGCTATCTCGCTAACACCGCCAATCACAGTAAAATGCTCAGTTCGCCCACCAGTATCAACTATAATCCTAGTGAACTTATGATTTGGATGAAGGCCTTCAAAAATAAAGCCTTGATTGGCTAGGTTAGTCATCTGCTCATCCTCAACTAAATAACTAACATGCTCTGGGTTGATGTAAACCTCTGACAAGCTCTCTACCTTGGTGCCATGAGGATTGTTAATCTTTATTAGTTTCACCATTTTCGTTCTCCTTGATTGGGTAGATGTCCTTCTTGCTTGCTAACCACCTCTGGCCAGCAACATGAATACAGCAAGTTCTACTGTCCATCACATCCTCAATAAAGACACCAGTAGTTGGCTTTTCTGGCTTTAAAAAGTTTGTTGTATCTTCATTTATCAAGATTGTCCCCTGTGGGATGTGGCATAAATCACCCTTTGTCATGTTTGTATAATTCCATAGTTAGTTGTAATCAAGGTGCCAGCACAACTAGCTGCATTCTGCAACGCAGTTCTCGTCACCTTGACTGGATCTAAGATACCAGCCTTCATGTGGTCTGTCAAGTGGCCGTTACGGAAATCCCAACCTCTACCCTCTGGATCGTTGAGAACCAGATTGACAAGAATGTCCCCGCTTTGTCCGGCGTTTGTTGCCATCTGGCGGAATGGAGCTTCGCAGGCTTCTTGTACAATGTGAGCACCAACTGCTTGGTCTTTGAACTTTGTAGTTATGGCAATCTGCCTTGATGCCTTAAGAAGGGCAACACCACCGCCAATAACAATTCCTTCATCTTGGGCAGAACGAACAGCCTCAAGAGCATCTTCAATTCTATGCTTGGCCTCGATCATTTCAACCTGTGTAACGCCACCAACACGGATAACAGCAACACCAGAGGAAAGCCTGACGATACGTCCTTGGATTGTTTCACACTCACGAATGTCATCGTTTGTCTTAATCTCTTCCTTGAGAGCCTCGATGCGGTTGTTGATGCGCTCACCATCGCAAGTGCCACCAACAATAATAGTTGAGGTACGACTGCTTTCAACCGAGACAGCAGAACCAAGCGCAGAGAATGGAGTCTCTTGTAGTTTCATACCACCCTCACGAGTAATGAAAGCTGCACCTGTTGATAGTGCAAGGTCGGAAAGGAAGTTCTCTCGCTCTTCTCCATAGAAAGGCGCACGAATAGCTGCAACCTTTAGCGTTCCTCTTACTGCGTTTGTGATGAGAGCGGCGAGAGCTTGGCCCTCAACCTCTTCAGCGACAATGATAAGAGGACGTGATTCTCTAGCGATCATTTCAAGGATTGGATAAATCTCTTCGACCTGTGTAATCTTGTGGTCGGTCACCAAGAAAAGAGGGTCATCGTAGCTCATGGTAGCCCGTCTCTCGTCTGTAATGAAAGCAGAGGCACAGAACCCTGCCGGGAAACGGAAGCCTTCTGTGAGGTCTATAGAGGTCTCTAATGACCTTCCTTCTTCGATAGTAATCGAACCATCCTGGCCGACCTTATCAACGGCCAAGGCAATCAGCTTACCAATCTTAGGATCGTTGTTAGCAGAGATAGTGGCGATATGTTCAATATCATCAATAGACCTTACAGGCTCTACCATTTCCTTAAGATTCTCAATCACTTCGTTGACGGCAAGATGAATGCCTCTCTGAAGCTCTACAGGTGAAAGACCAGCAGCGAGATGCCTTTGGCTTTCTATGAGAATAGAGCGAGCAAGAACAGTGGAAGTTGTTGTTCCATCACCTGCTTCGTTGTTTGTGTTTACCGCAGCCTGTCTGATGATTTGGGCACCCGCGTTTTCAAAAGGGTCTTCCATTTCTACGAAAGCTGCTACAGTTACGCCATCCTTGGTAATGAATGGCTGCTTGTCCTTTTCTTGAAGAAGGACGTTCTGGCCCTTTGGGCCAAGCGTAGAGGCAACATTATCTGCCAATACGTTCGCTCCCCTCAGAATCTTTTCTTGAAGGGAAGCCTTGTTATCAAATGCACGACTCATATCTACTCCGTTCGTTG